>Ga0222667_1000133_pt1 | contig 41998 bp, 70 predicted proteins | sample AntAcemetagen657_FD_179854 | JGI IMG/M metagenome (GOLD analysis project Ga0222667, IMG submission 179854) | Saline water microbial communities from Ace Lake, Antarctica - #657 | ecosystem: Environmental > Aquatic > Non-marine Saline and Alkaline > Saline | place: Antarctica: Ace Lake... | reverse complement strand
CTTTCAGTATACATTCTCCAGGCATTTGGCTGTGCGATTATGATATTGGTGTCATATTCTCCATTTTCCTTTAACATTTTTAACTCTTGATCGTTGACTTGAGTTTCCCATCCTTGTATTAGGTCTGTTGTTAACTTAGCCCCACATTCATTATCTATTGCCCGAGCAAGGTTTCTTGAATGGATTGCATATCCTTGTGTGCCCCAAATTGTTCCGATTATATTAATCATCGTTTCCCCCACTTCTTGATGATATCTGAAAACTCTTTCTCGCAACTATCTATCATCTCCTTTGAATTTATGTTTGTGAATAAGTGCACTTCTCCATTATTCTTCTTTAGCATACACAGATATCCTCCGCCAGATACTACATCCAAGTCTGCAAAGTCCTTTATTGCCTTCTGATTAAAGTCTGGTTTCTTATGTGTTTCGCTTGCTTTTTTCATTGTTTTTTGCCCCTTCCCCTTTTTAATCTCCTTTCTACTTGCGTCCCAAGCAGCCAGATATCCTTTCCAGATAAAACGTCGTCGATCTCTTTATCCGATAAGAACCCCTTGTAGATGTCCCTATAAAAAGCCCCCATCTGCTTCTTGCAAAAGTCTGCCCGAGATTCCAAATCTGTTCCTTTCCCCCTAACCTCAGAACTATAGTAATGGGCCATGAAAGAGGAATTTGGTTTGACTATCTTTTTATCCCCAGCAAGAAAGATGCACGAACCACCAGAATACGCCCCCCCATTTAAAATCGTGGTCACGGTTGCCTTTGATTCTCTTATAGTATTTACTATTAATACTGTGGTATCAACAGAACCCCCGCGACAATTTAGAACAAGCTCCACCTCATCTTTCTCTGACGCCTTGTTCAAGAGGTTTACCAGATCTAAAAATTCCGGGGCTTCGTCATCTATGGTGTTCGGAAAAACGACAAAGTATTTGTACCCAATCGGAGTCTTTGTTATCGTCGTCTTGCTCGGTTTTGGTTCTTTCTTCTCCTCTCCTTGCCCAATCATTTTACTAAGTTTGTTTCCTTCTTTAGTTTAAGTTTGCTTACCTTTCCTTTGAAATTGGCTTTTAGTTCGGCCCTATTTTCAGCGATAAATTCGTTTAACATCTTTTGGTTCTGTTGGATCATCTGATTTGACTCGGCGAATCTCTCTCCTCCAGAGGGGGTCATCAAATGCCATGCATTTGCCCCCAAATCAACACCAATCTTGAATCCTTTCATGACCGCGTTGAAACTGAAGAGGGTTTCTTCCCTATATCCGTGCTTTGTCAGTCTTGTTGGCCAATACTTGACTTGTTTATGCACTTCCCTTTTGATGAGTGCGCATGATCTGAAATGGTCAGCTGGTACGATCTTGTCATCTGTATATTCTATTCCACAGTCGTCACCGTCATATACTATTTTATCTCCCTCGAAACATACTTCGTTTGCCTTTTCTACCATCTTGGAGTTTCTAATAAATTGCGGGCCCATTGTCGGAGTTACTCCGCTTGCTATATCATATCCTGCTTTTATTACTTTTAACATTCTTTCCAGATAATCCTTTGCAAGAATTACATCATCATCTACTCTTAAAATATACTCATAATCCATTGACTTTTCTGCTAATACGTGTCTGGCTTTACTTACTCCATGATTGTATTCTGTTCTTTCTACACTAATTTTATGCCCTTCTAATTTCATTCTTGCGATAATCATATTTAAGAAATGATAATTATTTAATGGAGTTCCAGACATGTCATCCAAAATAAAAATATCGAACTCTTGGTGCGTTTGGGTTCTTAAACTTTGCAGTAATAATGCCAGTTCACATGGTCGATCTCTTGTTGCTATGTCTATTGATATCATCGGTTGTGTTTCTTCTTGAATTTATTTCCCATTTTGACTACTAACTCGTGGAAGTCTCCTTGATCTTCTACATGGGATCCTGTTCTGTGATGATTTACTGAAAAGTCTGCAATGATTATCTTCTTTCCAGCATTGATAACTCTATACGAATAATCTATGTCGTCCCCTACTTTAAATGTTCCATCTAATACTCCAATCTCTTTTCTTGTTTCTTCTGGGATGTACATGCACCAGGTTCCAACCCAATAAAGCCCGTTTAAATAGTCTGGTCCGCTCAATCCCCCACCATTTACACAGGTTATTATTCCAACATTTGGCCCTTTCAATTTCTTTAATTCTCTTAACCAACACTTTTTATATAATCTTGGGAAGATCACGTCATCATGAATTAAACAAACATCCCCTTTGGCTTTTCTCATGCCGAAGTTGAATGCTTTAACTAATCCGGCTTTCTTTGTATGGTATACCTCTATGTGTTCATGATTGTTTGCATAGCTATCTGCCAATTGTGCAGTTCCATCTGTGCTTTCTGATTCTACTATTATCAATTTGTATTCTTCATCCACTGTTTCTAATATAGACATCATTGCTTGTCTGAAAGATTCTTTATTATTTCTTGTGGGCATTATTAATGTAGTCATCGTAAACCTCCTTTAATCCATCCATCAATTTAATTTCTGTCTTTTTAAAATTCAAATATCTTTTCTTCTTTTCATATATTTTTTCATCAATAACATTTTTTTTCTCAGAACATACTTTCATTATCTTTTCTGCAAGTTTCCTTATTGTTATCCATTCACCACCAATTTCCTCTATATGATTTGGGTATTGACACGCAACAAAGATTCTATCTAATAACTCTTCCACATGAATAAAACTACGCATAGATCTTCCATTCCAAAGAATTATTTCTTTTTCATGCAGTATCTTTCTAAATAAAGCCATTATAACTTGTTCTTTAACTCCTCTTTTTCTATCTCCGGGACCATAGATATTTTGTGGACGCACTATTAAAAAGGTTATTCCAGAATTCAAGATTAATTCTTCAGATAAATTCTTGCTAATTCCATAAGTATTTTGTCCTTCTGTAGCACATGAACTTGAAAAATAAACTAAGTTCACTTTTTTCTTTTTACAATATTCTACAATGTTTAAATCGATCTTCATGTTGTTTGATAAGATGTCGTACTTGTAATTGTCTCCATTAATATAATTTGCTCCTCCGACATCTGATGCGAGATGGAATATCAAATCAAACTTCTCTTTTATTTTTTCTTTTGTTAAGTCCATCTTTTTGAAGTTCTGCTTATATTTGTTATTTACTTTATCCACACCAAAAACCTTAAGTCCCATTTTCTCAAGTCTTCTGTATAGATTGTGCCCTACAAATCCTTGACTTCCAGTAATTAATACTTTCATTTTTTCTCTCCTATCAACATTTGTTCTTTAAACAACCAATTACTTGGTACTTCTTTTATTTTAAAATGCTTTTCAAGTTTCTTTACCCACCACTCTTTTTTCTGTTTAATCTTATGTGTTGGATCTGCTTCAAGGTTTGGATCACCAAAATATGGTATTGAAAAGACATAGTTCTTTCCGTGTTTAGCAATATTACCCAATGTTTTATTTAATTCTTCTTCCTCTAAATGTTCCAGGACATCTATCACAAGGACTAAGTCAGATTCCGGGAGTGTCAAATCATTAGTTATATCTCCCCTGATGAGATCCAATGAGAACGGATTCTTTAATGTAGCATACTTACTTATTTCTACTCCTGAGTATTTGCATCCAAGATATGTTGCTGCAACTCCGTATGGCCCAAATCCACATCCAAATTCTAACACCCTCTTAGGATTAAACTTATCAAACCAATTCTTAAACATAAGAAAATGCCTTAATTCTAATCCTCTATTTTGAAAATAAAACTCATCCTTATCTATTTCAAATTCTTTCAATATTGTTTCTGGGATATCCAATGGGTTAACTGGGCTTTTTGGGTACTGTCCGAATAAATGGTCTTTATACCAATGATCTAAGAATTCCGGGGAATGCATCTTTGACTTTGCCAGGTGGTTTTTATATCTCTTTTTGTAATCCCAACATGCTGAGCAATAAGCCATGTGCCAGATGGTTGTTGGTCGGACATTAACATAATCTACGCTTCTCTTTCCCATTACTATTATTGAATGTTCTCTCAAGGGATATTCCAATTCACTCTTTATTTTAAATAATCTTCCATATACAAAATGTTCAGGCACTGTTGCATCTTCGTGTCCTAAGTCTCCAATAAAATGCCTCATCTTTGGGTTGTATAATCTTTCTGGATCTGCTTTTTGTATGAACTCTTTAATCTTAGTTAAGTCTTCTACTACTTCGTCTGCATCTATAGCCAAGCACCACCAACCGGGATATTTCTTCTTTAAATGGTCTAAATAAAAGTTCCTTTGTTTTCCATTCATCTGTTTATCTTCTTGATCATACTTGTTTTCTATTATCTCCCCACTGATAGTTTTGTCATCTGGATCGAAATTATTACCCACTATGTGCAGTGTATCATCTGTGCTTCCCCCATCACAATAAATTATTTCGTCTGCATCCGAAACAGAATCCAGGGCCATACCTATAAACTTCTCACAGTTCTGCCCCATTATTACCACTACTAATTTTTCCATATTATTGTCCGCATGCTTTGAGCATTGTTTCTTCCCATTGTTTATTTACTATCTTCTGGTTGTATTTTTCAATCACTGCTTTTCTGCCATTTTCTCCCATCTCTTTTGCTTTTTCAGGATTATTGGCTATGTATGCCATCTTTTCTGCTGCGTCTTGCACATCACAGAAGCCCCTTTCTACTTCCCAACTTCCGGTTAATGTTCCGTTTGATGATTCGATGTCATACTCTTTTGTTCCCTTTTCAAATTGGTTCATCTCTTCTACACCCGCCAGTTTAACTCCGAACCCAGATTTATTATCTACTACTATTTCTTGAATGGTTGTATAATTTGTTGCGACTACTGGTACTTTACAAGACATTGCTTCTACTAATGGGATGCCCCATCCTTCACCACTTGTGCTTAAAAAGAAACAATCCATCGCATTATAAACTTCATTCATTTGGTTCCAATCAAAAGAGTTCATTGCATTCATTCCAGTAAATAAAACCCTATTCTCAAGATTATATCTTTTTATTAAACTACTCATTTTCCAGGGAGCTGCTTGGTCGTTTGGATCTGTATGCAATAATAAAACAGCATTGGGTACCTTGTCTGCCAGAAATCTGAATGCCTTAATTGTTCTGTCCAGAAACTTTCTCGGTTGGTTTCTTGCTACTACTCCAACTACAAATTTGTCCGCTAAGTTCCACTTGACTCTTATTGCATTCCTTTGTTCGTCTGGAAGTCTATAAAACCTTTCTGGTTCGGTACCTAATGGAATGTATTCTGTATCTAAATTATAATAATCTTTTACTTGTTTTTGTGCAAATTTAGAATAAGCAATTGAAAGATCACACTTCTTTAATATTAAATCACATCCTTTGGGCATTCCACCACCACCATCTGAAGGATACCAAAAGATTGCTTTAGCTGGTGAGTGATCTATCTTCAAAAACCATCCATTGTTTGGGTTGTTTGGATCCCCATGTAACATAAATGTGTCTAAAATAATAAAAAAAATATCTGAGTTAGTCTTTTTTAGATGGTCTGATATCATGTCTGCGAAATACTGATGATTTAATCTTCCATATACTTTACACTTTATCTCTGTTCCGTCTTCCATCTTTGCATAATCTATTGTTTTCCCAATATGACCATTTGCTAACCAATGTACTTCATGCCCGCACTCTATTAAATAGTTTGTTAACTTTTTCGCTTGGTCTGAATATCCAGTTGTAATAAAAGGACTATCCGACAAGATCGTTATCACCATCTTTTTTTTCATTATATTTTTATTGACTCCAAGTCAAAATTATCTACCTCTTTTTTAGTTGGTGTATCACATCCAGATTTTAACAAGACACAAGCACCAGAAATTTGAAATGTGAATAATGTTCCCTCAGTAAAACATGCAGAAATGGTTTGCGGGAATGTTATCCCATATAAAGTCCTGTCCTTTGATTGCACTATTTTTCTAAGGCGATACTTCTTCATTCTTTTACCACGATTTTATACTTTTTAAATGTATGTGGTATTCCTTACGCAAAGATGATATTCATCTTTCTTATGTCCTGTTTTAACTTCTTTTTTATATCTACTAACTTGTCTATTTCTTTCTGAAGTTTCTTATTCTTTGGTCTCCAGATACTATTTATCTCTCCGAGTTCTTTGAGCTTTTTGAAAAAATCAACAATGTATTTAATTTCACTTTTAAGTTTCCCAACAACATACGGCTTACTTTCTTCTTCCACATTTATACAGATCTCTTCAAACTTACCACGCTTTAACACATATGTTGTGAACTTCATCTTAATATGTCATTCCAATTGCGAATCCTATTGAAAACGCTACCACAGAATATCCTAACGAGATAAATCCCCAGACTACTGCTGTTTTTAACCATCCACTTAAATCTTTAAATTGTACTTCCATTTTGAACCTCCTTTCATTTTCTCTGATTTCCATGATTATAAAATGTGGGCTACTCCGTTTTACCATTTCACCCACATCCCCGTCTTTCCGAGGTGTCATGTTTAAGGTGCAAAAAGTTCGTTAGAACTAATTGTTTTTGGGCAACAAGCCCAATGCGGTCAGCAGGATTCGAACCCACTACAATTTTACAGGTTTTCTATTTCAAAACTCTTTGCCTACCAAGGCAACCTTGACCGCTTATTTAATTGTTCCATTTGTCCATGAATATTTTTAATTCTACTGCTTTAATGTGTGAGCAATCACTTCCAGTCTTTCTGAAAAACTGACATTTACAAGTTCTATTTAACATGTCTACTTCGTGTGTTGTCTTGTTGTATCCAATTATTGGGAGTACTTTCCATTGTCCTTCTCCTTGATATTGAACGCATCCTTTCTCTAAGAACTTCTTAGCCTTTGATTTTTGTGATCCAACTAAGATTCCTTCTTGCTCTGCCCAATAGTATACATTGTTTGGGCTTATTTTTCTTGGTTTCTCTTCTGTTTCTATTGATGTATTTATCATTTCTTGCATTTGCTCAGTAAAAGTTTTAATTGTGTTTCTCTATGCTCTGTCATCCAAGCAAAAAATGCTAAGGGATTTTTATGCGCAGAGATCTCTCTTGAAAATTTATGATGAAGTGGACATAAAGCTATCCCATTTAAGGGTTCCCATCTTGAGTCTGCTACTTCTCTTGGGATTATATGATGTGCGTTTAGATATTCTGTTTTTCCACAGATTGCACACTTTCCACCAGCCATCTCTTTAACTTTGATAGCCCAGAGCTTGTCTTTCAGCTTCTTCATTTTTTGTTCTTCTTTTTGCTTGTCCATTTTATTTTGTTGCTTGTACGAGGAACCAGGCAATTATCTGCCAAGCCAACCATGCCCCTACAATGAGGAACATGTTTCCTGCGCCTATTTCGATTGTGATTTAAACTCTCCGGCATGAAATATCTTGTGATGTTTTGAGCATAAATAAACTGTATTCTCTTTAGTATATTTTCCCCCATGTGATCCTCTGATTATTCTATGGAAATCTGCCCCTTCATTTGAGCATCTGTGTGCCTCGCATAACCCTTTAGATCTTTCCATTATCAAATTCTTTAGTTCTTTGGTCATCTTTGTTGGTCCATTTAGATGCTTGCTTGTTTGATCCTTATGCATGTTTAGTATCCCCAATACTGTTTTGAGGTGTTTACATTCTCCAACACTTATTACCTTTGCATCTGGTCCCTTTCCAATTTTCTTTAGTTTCCTAAAAGAAAAGTCTGGGCAACTACAGCTGAATTTCAATATAGTTCCATTTTCTATTTCAACCCATTGCTGATGCCCAGACAATTCATAAAAACGTTTCATAACTCGTTTTCTGCTGCCTTAAATGCGGCTACTGCTTCCAGTGTACCTGACATTAAGGTTTCTGTCTTTCCTGCTACGAACAGTTCAGTTCCCCTTAATACACAGTTTCCGGCATCCACTTTAATTCTTGTTTCTGTTTCTGGCGCTCGTGGTGCTTCTCCTTTCTCCAAGACTTCTATCTTGGCCCAGTTGTGATATGTTCTTCCATCTTTCTCGGTTATCTCATATTCAACCTTTACTTTGTCCTTCCATTCGCATGGGACATTCTGATTAAAGTTGCTATACCAAATATCTCCAACCTTAATTCCTTTCTTGTCCTTCCGCATTGATTCAACAATTCCTTCTACGTTCTCCATTTGTTTCTCCTGTGGGTTTCTTGTTTGCCCACTGTTTATTTAATAGAACCTCTAAGAAGTTCCGACTAATGGCTGGATAATATTTGTACCCGAATCCATTTGAATATAAAGTTTTAATCATGTTTTTTCCTCCAAATATAATTTTTTCTGCGATACCAACTCCATCCTTCTTAATTGTTCTTGCTCGCTTAAGTTCTTCCATTCTTCATTCCGTTTTCTGCTGTGCCTTTTTGCATATTCCCTATTTTTAACTATAAATGAAGCAGTACTACAAGCTGTACAATATTTTGCCGAGTAATATCTATTTGTGATTTCCTTCCCACACAATACACAATATCTTTTTACTTTTTTTCTATTTTTTGAAACTATTTCTGCACGCTCAGCTATATTATTTAAATATCGTCTATAAATTCTTTCATCATTGCATTCCTTACACAGATTAACCTTTCCATACTTCTTCTTAATAAATAACTTTCCACATTTTTCACATTTTGTTTCTTTCATCTTCTTTGTAAGTCTCCTCTTTTATACGCGGTTTCAATGATCTCCGCAACTACTTCTTCAAAATATTCATTTTTCTTTCTCATTAAAGCATTCATACTTATTAATTCTGATTGAGTAAGCCATAAATTCAAGAGTATTTTATTTTTTCTGTCGTTCATTTCAAATCCTCCCCTGCAAGTTCATGTAATGCCTCAATAGCTAAGTCTTCTGTTTCCTCATTCACAAACGCAAAATTCTTCAATATATCATCTTCAACCTTTTTAATAAATTCTTTGACATTTTCTTTAAAAAATCCTTTTTTCCATTCTAAAGATTCTTTTCCTCTTATTTCTAAATCCCCAATAGTTTGATATTTATTTAAATCAACTTTATTTATTATAATATTACATTCTTTATCACTTAAACTCATTTCAAATCCTCCCCTGCAAGTTTGTCAATTAAAAATACAACATGGACTTTGTATGCGTCTGGGATTCTTTTCTTCAACTCTTTAATAAATTCTTTGACCTCTCCTGCTGGGAAATAAAAACCAATTCCCTTTTCCCCATTCGGATTAATAATCTTAACTTCTTTATCACTTAAACTCATTTCAAATCCTCCTCTGTGAGATTGAAGAAGTGCATCATGTCGTCTTGTCTTTTTTCATTCCATATATCGCACTTTGGACAATGTTGGTCTAAATTTCTCCAATGCTTAATCCATTTCACAGCTTCGGCTTTTAGTTTATTTTTAATCCTCTCACAAGTTCTAATCATTGTTTCTTGATTTGTTTCTGGAAGGTCATCAAACTTTACTCTGCATTTTCTATTAGTTTCCCAACCAACCTTATCAGCTTCTTCTTCATAAAAGTTATGAAACAATATTGGTAAATTCATATCTTTCAAAGTTTTAAGTTTATTCATTTTCTCTTGCCAATATTCGGTCCTCCTGTTCTTTAGTTAATCCAAAACAGTCTGCACACTCTTCTTCAATCATAAAATCGTATTCAATATCTTTTCCGCAATTATTGCAAATCATATTGTATCTTTACCTCTTTTCCAATTAGTTCTTTTGGTAGGATCACGTGCCCCGAGTTGCCTGCCTTTTTGACTACCTTGATTGCTATTAGCTTCTTGATCTTATCTCCCTCATAAATAGTTCTTGTTCTTGTTATTGTTGGTTTCATTCTAAATCCTCCGAATCTTTCTTGTATATCTCTGGGAATCTTACACAATCGCATCCACGCAGTGCATAAAATTTTCTTCCACACTTACCACACTTCCAGACTTCTGGAGTTACTCCTTCCATTGTAAGTCTCTCGTCTTCTTTTGTTTGTTTGTTTTCATTTTTTATTCATCCTCTTTTTCCTCTCTAAAATTGTGTTCATTTTTCGTTGTGCTTTAACTTTTGAATAACCAGAATGAATATTCATGGTTTCATATCCATCTTCAAATATCAATACACTCCAGTCTTTTACAATCTTTACTCCTCGTAGATTCTTTAGAGTTGATTTTGTCTTCAATTCTTTAATGTCAAATATTAATCTTCCTGTTGTTTCCATGTTTATACCACGTATAACCCATTTATAAAACCTTCCCTGTTCACTAAGGTGAACCTCGTCGGTACCTTAGTGCACACTTCATTTCTCTCTCAATTTTTTTAGATTTATTTATCGACTGCCTTTTTGTCCGCCAGTCTTTCTTCCAGTTCCTTTTCCGCCAGCTCTGCCCTTTCCATTTCCTCTCCCATCTCTTGGACCTGTGCTTCCGCTTCTTGGACCTGTTGTATCTCTGTTTGCCATTTTGATTATCTTTTCTTTGCCATCCAGAAATTTTCCCACACACTGTGAGTTTCTGAAATAATCTCCTTCCCTTGATGCAAGGCCCACTCGGGTGTTTCTTCTACTTCATTAACATTTCCACCGTAACCATATCTACCAATAATTTTTGCTAATTCTTTATTAAACATAGAAACTTCGACGGATCCTTTTAATAATCTATCAATTTTAAATCGTCTATCAGTAGAAAGCGTTTCGGTTGACATAGTGGAAATCTAAGGAATGCTTTCTTTTTAAATCTTTCATTAATGCTGTTGGATCCTTTCGATATTGTTCCAGTAATCTTAAAGCCCTATTAATATGTTTTGAAAGATTCTGATCTGTTTGATCTAATTCTTTTAAGAATTTTTTAACATCATCTTTCGGTCTGAAGGCAATTGGTTTATTTTGTAGTACCAGTTTGTTCCATGGCTTGAGTCCTTTTGCATGTGCAGTTGGATTTAGTGATTTTTTCATTGTTTTTTAAAAAAGGTTCGTACAATCATTGTTTTTTTTGTTTTTTAAAGGATTTATAATTAAGATTAATATAATTCAATCTTAAAAAAAAGAGATCCTTACACTCTTTTAACCTCAAGTAGTATAACAGAAAACTCCTTTATTTCCTGGTTCTTACAAAGCCCTGGGCAAAAGTACCGACGACAAATGGGGAGAATCCCCGCTCCATAAAAAAGTTGCTGCGTATCCAATTTAATTTCCATGAATTATCTACGTATCTTTCTTTTTTAAAACCTTCTAAAAACTGGTTTTTTCCTTGTTTAATTGTGCGAACTGGATTGTGCGAACTAAACCAAAGGTTTATATACATTAATTACTTACATATCTTATACGGCGGCGTATCCAATTTCCATAATTTTTGCCGCCATTACAGTCTGGCCGATCGGCTGTCACATTGATCTCTATACTGGCATATTTTATCACAGTATTCATTTCTTAATTCTTCACCATGCTTTTCTACATACCTTATCTTTTCTGGTTGTGTTAATCCTTCCAATGCTGATTTTAAACGTGTTCTCTCCCAGTAAATTCTTTGTTTGTTACTGTTGCATTTCATTCTCTACCAGCTTTTGCAACCCATCTTTGATATACATAACATTCTTTGAATCCATCATCTGAATCGAATAGTCTCGGTTTTAAACAAGTTCTGTTCAATCCTTTTGGTCTGAGCGCGCAGTCTCCAAAGGCCTTGCCATAAACAAGTCTTGGATTTCTAACATAAGGACAAACATATTTTCCTTCTACTTCTAATTCTTGTATCTGTTCTAAGGTTAATCTACTCATATCCAATTACCTTCTTTGCATGGAATCTTTTTCCTTGTTCTAAAACTGCTTTCTGCATAAATTAAAAAAATAAAATAAAAATAAATTTAACTCGTCTTATGCAAGAACGATATTTTGGTCTTCTACTTCGCCTTCATTGATTTCAGTTGTAACTTCCAAATATACTTTCTTATCGTTGCCGTCAACGTCTTCGTAATATACTTTTAATTCTTGTACAACAACTGCGTCTTCGTCATCAACGTCGTAAGATGTAACTTCCTCGTCTTTTACAACGATTCTGTCAATGTCTTCTCTCTCGTCAATGTCTCCAAGTAGTGCATCAATTGCTTCGTAGATATCTTTGTTGTCTCTGCTTTCAAATTCGTCTGTTGCTAATTCTTCAGCCACATCTTGCCAGTTTTTATCTTCGTCTAAAGTCAACTGAACATCTTGAACTGCGCCGAGAACATCCGAGTTATTTAAGGCCGGTAGAACTGGACAATCAACTGCTGGTACTTCAATAGCTGGTGCATTTACTAATACAAATGCGCTTCCTGCTGTAAAGAGAACCAATAAAGCCATAATCCAAACTAAGCTCTTAAAAGTTACGGTGTTAACAAAATTCTTTTCCATATTTTGTGTCTCCATATTTAATTAAAGTACTCGCAAAATACTCGAAAGTACTCTGGAATAATAAGAAAGTATCATTTTTAAAGGTTTGTATCACCAATATTTAGTATTTGGAGATAACATAGTTTTTTTAATAGATAAAATTTCTTCTGTGAAAAGTGGCAAAGCCGCAGTCTGCCAATACCATGGTGGACTATCCCATAAATAACTTCCATTTGAATCTCTGTACATTCCATCTTGTGTTTCTGAAACGTAATCATATTCTCTATTATAAAAATCTATTAATGAACCAGTTTCATGTGTTACACTTAGTGAACCAATTGCTATTGCATATAATGCTTCTCCTCCAGCACCAGTATACCAACCACAATTAATAATAGAACCTGTATTTGCATTAGCGAATCCTGCTGCATCACTCATGGCATAAACTTTTCCAACATTATAACAATTTTCTATTATCCCACTATTGCTATATACAATTCCTCCTGCATCAAACGCAGAAGCTGTTGTTCCTGCTTTATATGAATTTAAAATACTTCCAGTGTTTGTTGACACGATTCCTCCAGCAGTAACACTTTCAGCAGAAGAGTTTGCGTCACAATAAACATTTTCAATAAGTCCCGCATTTCTACCAGCAATTGTCCCAGCATCACCATATCCATTAAACGTAGAATTAACAACCCCAACATTTTTTACTTCTGCTGAACCAGAAAGATTAGCAAACATCCCAATGTAACTATCTACAATTTTAACACAATGTATATCTGATATTGTGAAATAACTTCCATTAAATGTTCCAGTAAATGTAGTATAACTTACCCCACTAATGAAACCGAATGGAGTGTAAGGACTACCTATTCCTGCCCATCCTGCATCCGAAGAGGATAGATTAGTAGTTAATACATAGTCTCCACTAAGGTCAGTACTAATTCCGCTGAAATCTGCCCAGCTTGCAATGTCTGTCATGTTCTATTAAATTATGTTGTATCCTGTAAGAGTTACCGATGTACTTCCCACAGTTGTTGTTGTCAAAGCAAATGAACCTCCAACCGCTGTTTCTATTGGTGTTTGCAAGTTTGTCACAAATCCACCATTCTCTCCAAGGAATACTGTATAAAGGTCTGATCCACCTGTTGAAATTGTCAAGTTGTTTGCCGGACTTCCGATTGATGCCACTATGTCTGTTGCTACTGCTTTGCTTCCTGCTCCTGCTAACCATAGATCTGTTGTTGTTGCCGAAATCGATGTTGCGTTTCTAAGTTCCTTGATATAGTTTGTGTCGTCTTTGTATGTTACCACAGATCCATTCACAACCACATCGTTAGTCACTACTACCGAACTTCCCAAATCTCCAAAGTTTTCAACAACTACTGCTGATCCAGTTATTACTGTTCCATCAACTGTTTGTACTGCTAAACTTCCAACTTCTGTTACGTTAGTAACTAAAACAGAACCTACCTGCGACCAAGCACTTCCAAGGTGTACGTTATTTCCTGATTGGATATATACTGCATCAACATTTGCACTTACCGAACCAATAAAGAAATTTCCTCCAGAAACTATCGATACTGCTACAGAAGATATTGATCCTGCGTTTGCTACGAACTTATTGTATTCTCTATCTCTTAAACCGTCTGATAATGTATAAGTCATTTAATCCTCCTTTCAATTCTCTGTTTGAATATATAAATCATTTTCCTGTTTGTTTTTGTATTTTAAGTGTCGAAGGCGGTCCTCACGACACATATAAACATCGCAAATTTGTTTTATAAATATTGATTAATCGGTTTTATACTAAAACTGTGCAGATAATAATGCTCCGAGGGCGATCCCAAGAAGGGTTAATACCACAGACGCCCAAGTCGGAAGTCGATTATGAAAGTGATTTGAAACATCTTTAAGATCTGCCTTTATGCTTTGAATATCATCTTTTATGTCAGTCACTATTTGTCTTGTCACTTTTCCGTAAGAGCACCCATCTTTCATCTGTGCTTGATCCAATTTCTAAATGCTTCAGCTAATGGAACGATTACTAAAAATTCTGGATGGTCTGTCGCATAAGAAAGAACCCCTGCTACCAGGATTTCCAATGCAATAATTCCAAACTTCTTAGCAGTTATTTTCCAATTGTATTTTTTCATTTTGTCTATTTAATTCGTATGATCCACACTACACTATAGTAAGGAGGAAGGGTACTCGCTGAACTTGTAGTTCCTGTTCCGCCCGCACCTGTTGTTCCAGATACCGAACCTGTGTGTGAATGTGAGTCTGAACCTGTTGTTGCAGTATCAGAGAAAGTATGATAGTGATTGGAATAAGTGCTTGTACTTCCTATTTGTGGATGCGCGTGGGAATTATCTGCCCCACCTGCTGAATTAACACTTGTAACCCCGGGGCCACTAACACTGGTTACAAAATCATGTGTGTCGTCACAATCCCCAGTATTCCCACTTAATGTATGACTGTGCGCTCCTGCTGAACTTGTTGATCCACTAACACTAACTGTATGGGTATGTGAATCTGAAGAAGTTGTAAAAGAATCACTAAAACTATGACTATGACTACCACCAGTATGTGTATGTGTTGCTGCTCCGCCCGTTGATCCGGAGCTTGAACTTCCACGTAGAAATCGGTTATCTCCATTTAAATCTGGAAGTGTCTCCCCATCATATACCGAATCTCCGTCGCTAACTACTGAACCATCACATTCTGTCCAATTGTCTGGTAATGCTGGGGTTCCGGTTAATGTTTTCAGCCATGATGCCACAGTTCCAACTGGTGCTCCAAGGTTGCTTGCCGAGGCATAAACTGTCAATGCAGTACCGCTTACAAGATCATCACTCGGAGAAATAGAATTGAGTCTATCGATTATTGGATTGAGCCCACTTACCCCAAGTGTACTTCCAGCTATCACACCTGCTGCTAATTGAACCCCGCTCGCGTATTGACTAAACAGTTCTGCCATTTTATATTAAGTTAATTTTGTTTTTTAAATATTGATTGTTTAATTTTATACTTAAATATACAATTTAAATACTTGTTGAATCTGAAGTTCTTGTTCACCATCGAACACTAAACTCCCTGTTAAAACTTCCCTATTCAACATTGAACTCCCGACAGTCATTACTCCGTATTCCTTTAGGATGGTCCCACTTATTTCTAATGGTGCCCAGTTTCCTATGACAGTCACTTGCTCATTCGCCGTTAAATCATACTCATTTATCTGGTTCCGGTCTGTTTCATTTTCAAGTACCGTATCGCCACTTGTGAATGCGGTACTTCCTATCCCTATTGCTATATGGGATGGAATGGCTGAGCCAGCCATATTCGCTGCGATTACGTTTAATGCGGTTGTTGTTATTCCCATTTTATCCTCCTTTCATCCATTTAATACTACGGATCCTCCAACCCATGGCCCCAATATAGATCTTGGATTATTTAATACATCATGCCCAGGAATGTTAAAGTAAAATCCAGAACCAATGCTTGTTTGTACTATCTGATAAGCCCCGGACACCCCTACGCTTCCTGTGGAGATTTCTATGTTTGTTACCGAAGTATCAACGTCTGATGCTTCCAATTCTCTTAATCTTAAAATTTGTTCTTTCATTGTATCAGCAAAATCATAAACTTTTTTATTCAATCTGAGACTTGTAGTGTTATCTCTTAGTGTTGTCGTCGGTGTTAGATCATAAATACTACTATAAACTGCATATTGCTTGCTCGGTTGTCCTTGGTCCGGAATATGTACAGTCACTAAGTTGCCTGGCGTTACGTTTGTTATTCCTGCAACATCTACCTTTCCCTCTATTTTGGGATCCTTCAATTCAGATAAGGTTGATGACGCTACAATGCTTGCTTCTTCTAAGTCTTTTATGTTCTTATCTACAATTAGTTTATGCTTTGGCCCATAAGCTGCGATACTTGTGTCGTCCCTTGTTCTTCTAATTAGTGGAGTACTCCTCTGATAATCAATTATGACTACACTACCATTTGGTACAGTGTTATCTCCTGCAGTAGTTCCACTTGTCAAGATAACATCCTTTTGCTGAAAATCAACTAAAAACTTTACATCTTGTTCTGCTGGGTTACTAATGTTAACAATTCCCCCTGGTTGCAGTTGTGTATTTGTTGTACCACTTAAATTAACTGTAACATTATATGGCTTTGAAGTTAAATCAAACTTTGAACCAGTATTATCTGTCCCAACAGTGAATATTTCCTTTGCTCCAGTTAATTGTCTTGCCCCGTATACTGTTATCTGATTATAAATCTCTTGATCTGATTCTCTAAATACTGCGGAAGTTATGTTTGTATCATCTAAAACTTCTGAAGATAGAATTGTATCCTTTTCAACAAAATGCAAGTCTTTGTCTTCGTCTACATAAAAATAAAATCCCGCGATCTTTGCTACCCTATCTATTGCATCAAATACACTTACTCCATTGAAAGTTATCCTTTCTATAGTTGTTGTTGTTGGGTTTACATTATTTACGGATATGAGTGTGGGAGATACGTTCTGGGCCATTAATGATTCAATGATCTTGCTTGCTTCTGCGTTCTTGAAAATTCTTGGATCCACGATTATATCTTGTAATATTGCCCCATAATCTCTACCAGTTAATTCAACGGTTTGTTTTGCACCCCGCCCACTGAATCTTATATCTTCTATTATCCCTGTAAAAATAAGTGTCGTTGGAGGGTTTTCCTCGTCGGAATATACTTCTACCTTCTGGTTTAAAGTAAACTCATCATTATATTTACCAAATGGACTATCAAAAGAGATCTTAAAGTTGCTTGTTCCATTTGATTCGCCGGCTGTCCTTTCTACTATTATCTGTTTGGATGTATCATACTGTGTCATGTTATTACTAACCTCGTATAAAGTCTTCTGAACTTTGGTGGGATGATTTTATTAATATCAAGATCATCTGTGAATGTTGGTACGTCTATAATCTTCTTGTGGACTTCTTTCTTAAAGATATCTGTTTGGAGTGCAAATTCAGACAGCCATTTTCTAACACGGGTCCCAGCCTTAATAGTTGTTCCTTCGTAATTAGTTATTTTATCTGAAACTGAAAAGCTGAACTTTCTGCCGGAACGAGTTATTGTGAACAAATCAGAAACGGTTGTTGTGTCTTGCATATCTATTGCAGTTTGCTCAGATTGTCTTCTTATAGCCAAGGTACTCTTTGGGATTATTGCATCATCAAAAGTTTCCACGAATACGTGTCTGGACTTATCTGTATCGAATGAATCCTCTATCTGTAGTTCTTCATCAAAGAACCTATAAAACGTTATCGCACTTCTTGTATAACTAAAAGGGTCTAAGAGAACCACACTATCGTTAATCTGCAAAGTCCTCACCTCTGCGTTCCTCTTTATATCTATTGATTCAGATAACGATTCAATATCATTAATCTCTATATTAGTAATCTCTGTTACCCTCGCTATGTGGATTGATTCTCCTAAAGTTACTGAATCATCGAACTGTTTAATGGTGTTTGTTGGATTCTTTAAATAATTAAAATCGTCTGATAATGTAGTAGATTCTGATATCTGCATTACACTATGCTCGCTCACCCTTTGTATTATTATATTTTCTGACAGCGTGGACTCGTCTGCGAATGTTTCTGGAGTGTAAGTCTTACTTTGTTTATAGATTGTAAGGTTATCCAACAAGGTTGTGTCGTCTTCGGGATAGAATGGATTTTGAAAATGTCTCGTTGGTCGATAAATATCTATGGCCTCTACTATTGTAAAACTATCCAGCACCTCAGGAGTAAAACTTTTAGCCTCCCAACTTAAAAAAGGATATCCCATTATATAACCCAAACCTCATTAGTCCAATTATTTACTTCTTCGATATCCCAACTTGCTCCACTAAAAGTATCTACATCTTGCATCTGTGCGGTAGTTAATCCAGAACCTGCTACCGAACTACCTATTTGGGAAGTTTCGGTATCCCAGAAACAATCCTCGGCAACACCAATTCCAATAGAACCGATTAACCCACCAACTCTTGTTGTACCCTCCACTTTGCCAGTGCTATAACAATTAATACAAGACCCCTCAAGAAATCTTCCAACCAAACCCCCGACATCATCACCCCCGGAAACCGCTACAGAACTATAACAATTTTTAACAAGAGAAGTCACATCGTCTTGGAACCCAATCATTCCACCGACCTTTGTTGCACCTTCTACTTTTCCAGTTGTCTTACAATTATAAACCGAACCGACACTATCAAGGTTACCTGCTAAAGCCCCAACATAATCTCCGTCTGAAAATATCGACGCGTTGATCCCAAGATCATGAACAGGCCCCCTTACAGTACCAAATACCCCCTGATAATCTTCACCATCCCTCTTAACATAAAGGTCATTTATTGTTTTTCCATTTCCATCAAACCCGCCAAAAAGGAGAACTATCGTTCTGAATCCCAACCCCCCATTCGCATCTGAACCGGCGTCCACAGAATACCAATCAGAATTTTTGTCAATGTCATTCATTAATTTAAAATAGCTGAATGGTTTGTTTATACATTTAGTCAATTCGTTCCAATCTCTTACTTGATACGGATTGATAGCCGTTCCTGACCCAATAAACTTGAAATTTGAAATTGCTGTAAAGCTATCAGAAAGTGTCGCAATATCTTCGTCATCTCCTACAAAGAGATTGTTCAGTATATCAAATTTTGATTTGTCAAACTTACCAGTATCGAAGTCTGCACTATATTGTGTTTGTTCCCAGCTTGCCATTTTGAATATGATCTAACTATGCCCTTACTTAAATTCTAAGCCCCAACTTAGACTTGACGCAGTTGCTCCTCCGTCGTTTGCTGTTTCTACAAGCATATTTAGTAAATCTCCTACCGCAACTTCAACAGATCCCACATTTATTTGTGATCCTGTAGTGGTAGCATCGTATTTTGTTGTCATCCCAGTATCTACACCGTTCTTTCTAACAGTAAATACTATTGAAGATCCAGCATTTATAGCGTTAGTTGCAACATAAGTATACATATTTGATAACCACCCAGCTTTCGGCATAATTATATCAGCAAACGACTCTGTTGCGTGTGCGTATTCATCTGCCACATTTCCTCCGTTTATCGTGAAGTATCCTGAGAACCCGTTGTTCCATTGCTTCTCTCCAGTATTTCCTCCGAAAATGATGCTCTTGCCTTGTTGATCCGCAACCATCGCGTCCCAGTCTGCACTAAGTATGTCGTCTCCTGAACTTTTATTATCGTTCCATGCCATTTTAGATTAACCCCCTTACAGGTATATTGAAAGTTATTGCCATTCTCTTTCGGTTCCAAAATGTTATTTAACTAACTTGTATGTCCCAAGTCGCATTGATACTATCGCCACTCACAACGTTGATTGTTGAGAATACGGTTTTTGATATCATGCTTCCTGCTGAAGCTGCATCGAATAAACCTGCTTCTTGAATAGCGTGTGTTCCACTAACACCAAAACTACCCACAAATGTACTTGTGTCGTCTGCAACCGAAGTTGTTGTCAAAGTTGCGTCAGTACCTTCACGAAGTTGTTCTGATCCAAGTGTTGTTTCTGTGCCTGCTATTGTTTCAGATCCAGTACCAATTGCCATATTTGATGGTCCACTAAAACTACCAACCATCAAACCAGCCAATAGTGCTTTTCCTTCATTCACAACAGTGTTTGGTACTCTTGTAGCAATACCATTAGACACGTGAATCAATTCAACTCTTCCGTTAAGTCCTACTTTTTCTTCCATTTTGTTCCTCCATTTTTATTTAATTACGCGCGAATTAAAGTCCTCAATTTACTTTCGAATGCTTCCATCATTTCTTCTGGATCTGTCCCGTATATTCTATCTATGTTAACTGTCACGTTTGCTCCACCACCTTGCATTCCGAAGATAGTATCATTCGGATTTGTTTCGATGATTTGCCCATTCTTTGTGAGTATGAAATCATTAAGTCTTATCACAGGTGATCTTGTTGGATCATCATTCTGGTTTGGGCCATTTAAAACTATTGGATCCGACCGATTATTGTTCCTGTTTCTGTTTCTACTTCTATCATCTCTTTCTATAGCATCTCTTGTTAGGTCTATTGGTTCTGCTCTTATAGCATCAGAAGTTTGATTCGCAAGATCTATTGTTTCCTGTTGTCTTCTAATTAAATCATCTTGTGCTGAAGTCGCATTATTGAGTGATCTTGTATAAGAATCAATCCCTGAAGCAGCGCTTTCTGCACTCTTTTTTGATTTTCCGAACAAATCATCGAATATAAAGATAGCGTCGATGGCTTTTCCTATCCATTTCACAAAATTTATCACTGTTTCGATATTCTTAACTATCGCATCAACTACCGGCCCATCAAGAATGTCTATTAACCAACTAAGTGCTGGAAGTAACTCATCCAATATCTTTACTGTTAAAAAAACAAGAGCCCCAACCAATTCTGCAATGGATGGTATGATTGGTATTAGAGCCACGAGCAAATCGGCAAACAATTCCCCAATATCTTCTAAGTATGGGATAAGTGGCTCTATAGCATCTATTAACAAATCCGCAAGAAGTATGGCAATGTCCATTAATGGTTCTAAGAGTGGTTCTACTGCTACAAACAATTCAAAGAGGATATCTACTAACTTAAAAAATATGTCAACCAGTTTAGGTAATCTCGGAACGATCTTGTCTATCAGTCGTGATGCAAACTCTATGATCTTTGGTATTAAGGGTTTTAACCTTGCGAAGATATCTTTGAAGATTTCTGACAATGCGAGAAGTAAGTCAACCACTATTGGTGCGGATTGTGTTATTACATCAACGAATAACTCTGCAAATAATTGTATTAATTCTGCTGCTGGTTCTATTAAAGGAACTATTGCTCTTGCCAATGATGCGAACCCTTCTGCAAGGATAGTAACCACTGGGGCCATTCCTTCAATGGCTGTTGTTATTGCCCCTGTAAAAAATGGATCTTGTGATAATTCTTTAATAACATCCAACACCGGTTGGAATGCGGGGATTATTTGGTTGAGAAATATGTCCGCTAAGAATATGAAGCCCTCTGTGAGCATAGGCAAGGCTCCTGAAGCGAGTTCTGCCGCTGTTGTGAATATCTCTACTAATCTTGGGATTAATGGTTCTAATGCTGGAAGTACTTCTTCAGTAAAAGTTGCCGCAAGTTCTACTAATGCCGGGAGGAATGCTACACCTATTTCTTCTGATACTAATCTTATTTGGTTTTTAACCATAGCCATCTTAGAATCAAAGGTATCGTATCTCTTTGTTGCCTCTTCTACTAAGGCACTATTTGAGGACCATGCACTTTCAGAAGTAGTCAATGTTCTATTTACTAAGTCACCCGCATTGGCCAAAGATAAAAATGACCTAATTAAACGCTGATCTTTAAGTCCAAGTTCATCTAAAATTCCAAAGGCTTGATCTCCTGCAGTACCCAAACCATTAACAAATCTGGCAAATGCGCCGGATGCGTCTTGTTCCCACATTGTTTGAAATTCTGCTGAGGTCATTCCCGCAGTTTCAGCAAATGCATCGAGCTTATCTCCGCCTGTAGAAACTGACTCTTGCATAGCAAGAAGTACTTTCTGTACAGCCGTACCACCTGCTTCTGCCTCTACACCAACAGAAGTCATTGCAGCCCCTATTGCAAGTATCTCGTCTGTTGTAAATCCTGCGATTTTACCTGCACCAGCGATTCTTTCTGCAAAATTAGTAATCTCTGATTCTGTTGTGGCGAAATTATTACCTAAATCAACCACCGATGAAGCCATTCTGTCTACTTCGCTTAAAGGTATTTGCATAACATTAGCAATCCTTGCGAATGATGTAGCTGCCGCCTCTGCTGTTAAATTAGTAGTTACTGAGATATCTGCTATCGTTTTGGTGAACTTTTCTAAATTATCAACTCCCTCTACACCCAATTGACCAGCAATTTCACCTATTGCAGATAATTGTTCAAATGTTACTGGGGTTACTTTTGTTAATTCTTCGAACCTATTTTGTAGTTCTTCGAATCCTTGTTCTGTTAAATCTGATGTCTTCCTTACGCCCGTGAAGGCAGTCTCAAAACTTGCTGCTGTTTTAACTGCACTTACCCCAACAGCTCCAAGCGCAACTGAAGCGGCACCTATTGCGATTGCACCAGCTTTGAATGCCATACCCATCGCAGAAACAGCCATATTCGCTGATTTAAACGCCTTGCTATATTGATCTATTGCCTTAATGACAATAGATATTGTTGCTCCTTGCGTTATTGCTCCACCTATATCTACCATTATTTTTTCCTTTTGTTCCGCTTCTTTTGGTCTCTGACGAACTTATTGATGTGCCTAACTGCAGAATTAAAGTCCGGAAGACTCAATTCTCTTGTTTGCGCGAGCGACCAACCAAAAAACTTACAGAGATTTAACTCTGTCTCTACTCTTTGGTTGGTTTCGGCAAAGGGCTCAGTCCATTGATATCGTTAACTGCCTTTTGCAGTTCTTCTCCCTCAGTTCTTGAAAGCACAACTAACTCTTCTTCAGTCATTCCTGTTGATAATGTCAAGAGTTTGGAAATCAATACCCTGGTTCCCTTTTCTTTGCTATCTTGCAATTCTACAGAGTCAAGGTAGCCAATCTCCTTCACGGTATATTTCTTGCCTTCTATCTCAACTTCTTTGGTTTTCATCTTTTTACCTCCTTACAATTTAAAAAGGATTGTACGAACCTATTTGTGCTGGATTTGTATAGTCAACTAAGTCCATACTTCCTGCGCTTAACTCAAATGTTGTTTCGTTTATCCCTTCTGATGTACTTGGTAATTCCATAGAAGTTACTCTGGCACCGCTTACTGTGAAGATAGCGTGCTGACTTCCTGTTGTATCTGCATTCATGTCTAAGACCCAATTCAATGTACTGCCGCCTTTGTAGTACTCGTTGTACAACATCTTGGCATGGTCTGTGGACAAATCGGTAGTTATGCTTAATGCATATTCTCTGGTTCCGAAGAACGGTTCAGCAATTTGTCTTGATCCATTCAAGTAGTGCGGGCCGGTTACATTCTGGTTGATGTCTAAAGTCATGTCTTTCGCAGTGGTTAGTGAACTTCCTGCAACTGTTAAGCTACAATCAGACCACAAATATGGTGATTGATCTGCTACGGTTACTGTTGTTGTTGTTCCTGAACTGAATACTACTCCTTGTCCAAGCCAATTAACATCTATTGCGACTTTCTCGCCTTGAGCAATATTAATTGACATACTATCAACAACACACCCGTGTACAGTTCTTATGAAATTCTGTCCTGTTCCTGCTGCTTGTTTCGAATCTTCGACAGTAAAACTATATGGCGTGTTTAAATCTCCTGCTGGTCCACTTGTGAACGGATTCTGGTTTACATCTGTAGAAACTTCTGTAGCATTATGCTCCGTAGAAGCTCCTGAGATCTCTTGTACCGAACCGATGTGGTGAGCAACGAGATTCATATCAACTGGATGGTATGTGATTGTTCCGGTTACGTCGTTTGGTCCTCTTTCGTATCTTCCAACTGATCTTGATTTATCACCCAAGAATATATCTTTTAGATAACCTTCTTCATCAGCCAAAGAGTTGTCTGTAACTTCTCCAAGCCACATTCCACTTGTTAACGCATTCGCATAAGTTCCACTTTCGTAGAGCATTACAACTTTATTAAGATCGGATATGTATCTGGTCATTTTTCCTCCTTACATTTATATATTATAAAAGTTATAGATAATCTCCATAACCTTTGATTTAATTCCTTGGTCTCCTTCCTCGTTTATTTCTACTGCGCTTGGCATGTTGAAATCATGAAGTTCTGCTTTGGTTGAACCACTTGCTGTGAATTGAATATCTTTTAATCTGTTTAAAACATCTGTGAATAGTGTATCTCTCTCTTTAACATTCCTTGCCCAGATTCTTACTTCTATTGTCATTTGCATATCCATATTTGTTACTTGCATTCCTGCACGGTTTGCAACATAGTTTGGGATCTTGATTGTGATTATTGGATATACTGCTATTCTTTGAGGATATTCTGTCAAAATGAATTTAGAATTCGACGGTCTCGACGCTGAAATTGGATCTGTAATATTTGCCAATAAGTCAGTCTTTATAAAATACAGAGTGTCTCTTACGAATGTTTGAGAATTTACCATTATATAAAACTCCTATGTAGTTTTCTATGACAATTTCTACATAAAAATTTAATATAATTATTTTCCAAATCATAGGTGATGTGATGTATTTCCACATTCTCTTCAGAACCGCACTCTTGACAAAACTTTTCTTTGTCCCGCGATTTATATCGGTCTTTTGCCCGAACATTGTGCAATGCCTTAACTTTTTCTTGTTGGTCGTATTCCTTATGGAAAAATCGGTCCTTACATTCTTTACAACAAAAAGAATGAGCCTTCCTTAAACCAGAATAATTATTATATTTACTTACTTCAAATTCTTTTTCACATTCTATACATTTCTTTTTCATTTTTCCAACTCGCTTGTTGTTTTCTCTTTTGTACTCGCTTGTACAATAGTATTTTGTTTTTTTGTTTTTTAAACGTTGATTAATCAAGTATAAAATTAAGCCTTCTTAATCTCCTTGTTAATAATCCCTATTGCCTCTTTCTGGTTCCTTGCTTTACTATTTCTGAAGTGCGGTCTCGCCTGAAAACTGGTAGTACCAAATTCCAAAAAATCTGCATAAGGGACGTTACTAAATATAACAGCATCGTCATTACCTACCTGAAAATTAACACTATTAAGGAATCTTCCAGTATCCACACTTACGTGTTCGGCTCTTCGTCCAGCTATACTCGCTTTAACCTCGCTCTGCATGAATGCTGCCGCCTTAGTCAATCCTGCCTTTTCTAATACTGCTATGTTATTATTTTTCTTGCCAAGATATAAATGAAGCCGCGCCAATCCCAAAACGCTCATGCTTACGCTCATTCTCTGATTAAAGACCCATTGGTCAGTCTCCGAATATATGCCTTTTGGAAGATAGATGTACCAGCTATTTCATGATTGATTATTCCGTCCGGGATAACAAAGTAATTATCTCCACTTGGACTTCCTAATTGAATTTTAACTTGTATTTCTGAACCAGCTAATCTTACACCCCCACTAATAAAGAGTCTTTGATCTGATTGTGCTAATTTTCCTTCTTGTACTAATAAGAAGTCTGTAGTGCCTGCTCGATGATCTAAAGGTAGAACTATTCCGCTTGTCCAGATATCTTGTGGCGTAGTTATACCAGTTCCAGTTTCTGAACCAGCAAATGCGGGTAGATCAGAAGATAAATCTACAACCCCCCCCCACATAGCACCACTTTCAAGATTCTTATATTTTGTCATAAACCATAAACCATTATTGGGTGGTGTACCTTGCTGCCAAATCCAATATGCTCCATCAGTTCTCACATAAGAAATTTTTCCGCCAGTCATTCCACTTTCAAAATAAGTTCCAGTTGCGTCTGGAGTTAATGATCCAGTTATACTATACTTCTGGATCCTACCTGTCAAAGCTGTATCATCATCCCAAACACTACCTATCGTTTGGTCAAATGCTTTTATTTTACAAACCTTAGAAGCATGGCTAACTATTTTATCGAATCCAGATTGTAGTCTTGTTGTTGCAGTCATGCCAAAGTTTTGCCGAAGTTAACTTTTCGACCAATATTTTTAAGTGAACCTTCTGCCATCTTTCTGAATTGATCTGCTGCACTTTTACCTAAGCCACCAAGTGCATTTACTGCGCTGATTGTAGTTTTACCTTCTCCGTCTTCAACGGATAATCCTTCTAACTTCACTGTGGATACTTCAGAAGTTGTTACGGAATGTGTTACTCCGGATGTCAAGAATGTAGATGCTTGACCATATACAAGGTCGATTATATCTGCTTGTGCAAAATTTAAAATAGCGTGCTGGTATGTTTCACTTATAGAATTAGATCCTATGCTTTGTCCAGTATAGTTTTCTGTATTAAAAAGAGATAAATTAACAATTTCAACAAGGTTTCCACTGATACCTATCGGTAAGTTTGGAAAGTTCTCACTGATGTGGTTGGCAATACTGCCTATTGAACTTAGGGCCATTTAAACTCCTAAGCAACACTTCCCAATTTAATCCAATCTGTTTCACTGGCTGTTTCGGACTTGTAGAATTGGTCGTTTACTGCGTCGTAAACCACATCGTTACCTGTAACGGCCATTAAATTTCCGTCTGGTGTTCCTTCTACATAAAGTAGTGCCGGAATTCCTGCTCCCGATGCGCCCATTTCTTGCTTCATTCCTCGAACTAAGCCGAGTGCTAAACTTCCTGTTGTCATGTTTTTTGTCTCCTATTTAATTGTCTCTGAAAATAATAAAAAAAATAATAAAAAAAATTGTTTTGAACCCTAAGCTGTTGTGATCTTTGCCACAGCGTTGCTTCTCAATAGTTGGACGTCAAATCTCCAAGTAATAGCTGTTCCTTGCATATCGTAAATTGGTAAGTCGAAATTTTCAACTGTTAAATCACGCTTCACTGCAAGACCGTATGCTTGACTTCTGTCAAGTACGTATGCGTATTTCTTGTATGTTCCTGGTGTTGGGCTTGCCTTATCGTCGAATACACCTACATTTAATCCATAGATTGTTCCAAGGAACCCTCTACTTAACATGTCTGTGTTTCCGGCCTTAGCTGCTTCAACAAAAGTATCGATATTTCTCAAATCATAAAGAAATTCCCTACCAATTACTATATCTGTAGGTGTGTAACTATATGACTCAATTCCTTCCATAGCTTCTGTTATGTTAGCAATTGTTGCGGCTGCTCCTCCAGCAACTGTAGTACCTGCTCCGTCTAATGCTGTTAAGATTAACTCAGTTTCTTTCTCAGCGAATCTTCTACCTGCGGCTCTAATTTGCCCTTCAAGTATTGGGAATTGCGCGTCTTCCATCATCTCTCTTGTTATTCTAATTGCAACACCATACTTTTTTGGAGTAAATGTTACAGTTTCATATTCAAGAGCGTCCAATGGTATTTCAGCACCTTCTCCAACTTTTCGAACATCCATTGTGTCTGGATCTTCCAAGTTAACTGTGAAAGATGATCCTTGAATCATATTTGGTGTCCAAACTTGTGCAGCTAATTCTCTTGGAAGTAATTTTTTGTCTACTTCTTCGATCATCTTAGAAACTATTAATTTAGGAATTAATAGTGTTCCTGCTGTTCCGTCTTCTGTACCAATATATTCTGTTATGTGTTTCAAATTTGCCATCTTAAAAACTAAAATCAATTAACGCATAGTTTCCTGCTGTTACTGATCCTGCTGCTGTTAATGCTCTTCCAATAACCTTGTTTGCAGATACTCCTGCATACAATCCTGTTGGAACTGCTCCTGAAGATAGAGATCTAACTCCATCTGCACTAACTGCTTCAATTGATGTACCTTGTAGAACTGATCCCAAAGATGGAACAATAACTGCTCCTCTTGTAAGGAATACCACTTCATTACCTGAAGTTGCATTTCTAAGTGCTACACCGTTTGCTCTCTCAGCACTAACTATCTGAGCTACTTCGATGTCTGAAGTTTTAAAGCTCGATGCTCCTGAACTTACTGCATCAAATGCGCCTGATACTACTACTATTTGACCTCCAGAGATTGTTTCTAAAGCAATACCTGTCAAAGTTCTTGGGTTTCCTCCATCTGCTATTACGACTGCTCCTAATGGATTTGCCATTATCTAAGTTTTCGCACTACAGTGATAGCTCCACCCCGTAAACTTCCGGATTCTTGTACGAACTTTAAACCTTCCTCAACTTCCTCTTCGTCCTCGTCTTCTTCATCCTTAACTTCATCCTTAACTTCCTCTTTAGATTCAGCTGGTGCTTCTTTAGGCGCTTCGTCGGCGTCAGATTCTTTGATAGCCTCTTTAACCCAGTTCTTAACGTTCTCTTCTGTAACTGCTGGTTCCTCTTTAGGTTCTTCTTTCGATTCTTCCTTAGTTTCCTCTGCAGTTTCTGCTGGTGCTTCGACTTTTTCTTCAGGTTGTTCTTTTTCCTCTGGTGTGTCTTCTGTCATTTGTAATTTTCCCCCTTTCATTTGTTTAAGTTTCTCATTAGATGAGAATGATTGTGCTTTTGTTAGGCCCTTATTTTTTCTTAATTCTTCTGCCTTAACTTTTGGATTATCTTTGTTATATGCTTCCATTAAAGCCACATTGAATGTTGCCCCTTGATCTGCTGGAACTGCCACCAAACTTAATTCTTTAAATTGGATTCCTCTTGGGATAATTTCCCCTTCTTCTGTTTCTTCTAATTCACTTACTGATGCTCCAACACTTACTGAATTAATCCTTCCATCTTTTATCATCTCTCGGACTTTGACATCCATGATCTTTGCTTCAAATTGAATATTATTTTGCATTGAGTCAAAGTATGCGTTTGTTACTCTCCCAACAATGTTTTCTATTCTATTTTCATGATCTTTAAGTAATGGTACACCCATTAGGCTTCCAGCTGATTTGCTTAATTCTTCTGAAAGAAATTTATGCCCATTAGAAGTAGTTGTCTCGTTTATTGCTATCCCTTTAATCTTGAAATCTTCAGATGCTTCGGTTTTTGAATCAAATTCAACTATCTGCTCGTTCCACTTAAGTTCTATGTTATTCACAGCCAGTTCTTTTTCTTCGAGAGCCATGGTTAAATTACTCAATTTTGCTTTTTAAACGTTGATAAACTAAGTATAAAATAACTATGTATCAATTGATACTGTTGTTTTACGTCTTCTATGCGTAGATTTCCGTTGTCCTACCACATTTAAGCTATCTAATTCCGCACCCATTAAGGCTGCAGTTGTTCCTTGGAGCTTATTTCCGTGCCCACCCCACATGAGTTGTTGTCTGCTGGGAGGTCCGCCAGAAGTTGTAACACCATCTATCAAGGTATCTTCCCAGGGACCAATAATTGGGACACTCTCTTTATCTACTGCATCGTGACCTGAGTTTGAAAACTCTATAACATCCCCTATGTGCGGCATAGTTACTACTCTTTGCTGTGTTTTCTTGATTATCCTAACCATGTATTAACATATCCCTCCGTTCTTTATTTAATTTCTCTTGCAATTCTACCAAATGATTCCCGCAAAGCCACATATCTCCCCATAAGACTATGGCATACTCTTCACATCCTGGCTTTTCACATTTAGGCCTTTCTTCTATTTTCATTTAACCTCCACATCAAAAACATTGATGGATCGAATTTATAATAAGGTTGACTTACCTTTTTTGCGGCATCCATGATATCTTCTATGTCCTTCATAAATTCCATTATCTCTAATCCGAGCTCTTTATCTTTCGGTTCTATGGTTATTCTTTCTTCTTTCATATTTCTTTTCCTTCTAAGTCCCTTAATTCACTAATGTCTTTTTCTACTACCTTTTCTGCAACAGCATTAGCATTGATAGCATCCACTTCGTCTTGGTTTATCTTCCATTCTGCTAATTTTGTTTTTAATTCTTCTTCTGATATGTCTGCTGGAAATACAGGTTTAGCGTGTGGGTAACCTTCCAAAGTTATTACTATCTTTTTTTCTTTATTGATACTGTTGCTTTCTATTTTTAAAATTTTCATTATGATACCTTTGTTATGGTTAAAGTACTCTCCCATGACGATCCGCCCTCAACAATTTCGTTTCCACCGCTGTTCTGATAACCCTGAACATATATTGTACCCCCTGCTGCTAGTTTTACATTAATAGAGTTCATTTGCCCTAAAAGTATTTGAGCTACCGTAGTATTTGAAAATCTTGCTAGCGTTGGGGCTGATGAAGAACGGATCTGAATAAAATATGTTTTATTTACATTTACATTCAGCCAAGATGCTGTGCATGTAACATTATAAACTCCTGCTTCTATCGCTGTAAATGTTTTGGTTGTTGTGTTAAATTCTCCTAAAACATCAACTTCTTCTGTGTCAAAATTCAAGGTTGTATTTGTAGCGTTGGCAATAGTTTGCCTTGCTCCTATGTAAGCAACCACAAAACTTTGTCGAGGGTGTGATATTATTCCGCTATCTCCATGAATTTGTATTGCTGTCCTCTCTGTTCCTCCATCATTAATTTTTAAATTAATATCTTTGTCTTGGTCTTTGTTTATTAAATTCCAATCTGAAGCTGTTGCGTCGTCGTGGTCTATGTCCCCAACACTTCCAAGAGCATATTCTGCCCCTTCTATGTTTGCCGTCCAAGGTGTTTGTGCACCACCACTTGGAGTTTCCCAAGTTGGTGCTGATGTTGCTCCGTTAGAAGTTAAAACTTTATCTGAATCTCCAAACACAAGTTCTGTAACATCTCCATCTGCATTAGAATAAAATAATCTCCAAGCTGTTTGGTCTACAAACTCTGTTAAGTTAGTATATCCTGTATCACCAGTAGCCCGATTAATCAATTGTAAGTCCCCTGTAAAAGGATTCAATGTTGCTACGTCTCCCATTATACTGCCCCCCACGGACTGACGTTTGTTAAATTATCGCTTGCATCATAAGAAAGGACTTGAATTATACTTCCCGTTCCGGTGTTCTTATAAATGCTACCTATGACCCCACCAGAATAAACTAATATCATGTCTGGATTGTAAGAATTAGAAGTATTTTCCCTTGTATCAACGAATACTTCTGGAGTTCCTGATATTGCAACCCCCTGTGTTGTTAAACTGCCCACTTGTGCAAAATTGGTCACGTTTACGCTACCAGTTACTATTTGGTTGCCTATACTCCCTATGGTCGTTGCATTGTCTATATTCACGCTTCCGAGAACCACCAATGGGCTTGTTCCTTGATATACCTCGCTTCCGAGATAATTATCTGTTGCTACTGTAAAAGTTCCGCTTGGGGTTACACCAACCACATTTGTTATAACTCTTGATGATCCTAAAACTCCAAGGTTCTCAATAACTCTCGAGGAACCAAGTGTCCCGAAATTAGTTATAACACTATTTGAGCCGAGATCACCGAAATTGAGTATTGTATATTCACTTCCCGCATATAAATTATCTACGTCTACATTTCCTTGCACTACTCTGGTACTGCCCAAATCACTGAAGTTAGTCACTACTGTTGAACTACCCAAGTCATCAAAGTTCTTAATCCAAGACTCGCTTCCAACAGTTATTGATGTTCCGAATGTTTGAACACTTCCTGTTATAGCAACACTTCCAATTACTACTCTGCTGCTTCCTAAGTCCCCAAAGTTTAGAATTGTTGTCTCGCTTCCTGCGTATAAACCAGTATTAGCTGTAACCACTCCGCTAACTGCCCACTGGGTTCCTGATTGGATAACATTAACGTAATCATTACTAAACTCCACACCTACAACTCCACTAACACTAACTATTCCAGAAGTATAAACCTCTGTCTTTGGAACTTCTTTTACCCAAGATTCACTTCCAGCATATAAATTATCTACTGTTACTGTCCCGCTTTGGATGTACATCGCACCGCTTTGAACATATATTGAGTCCACTTGCGCGGATACCGAACCGATATTTATTGAGCTTCCAATATCAACCAATAATCTTCCTTGATGGTTAACTATAGCGATTGGGCTCCCCATCGTTGAATTAGTAATTTGTCCCATCAATCAAGAACAGACATCCAAGTACATCTACAAGACGAATGCACTGGGATTAAATCTTCTGCCTCATTTATTTCAAAGACTTCACCATTTAATGCACTACATTGCGGGCAAGTTCTCTCTGATAGTGCAGCAAGAAATCTAACTTTTTTAATCCCTGATTCATTGTATGTCTTTAGTAATCCCTTATTCGCTAATCTGACAGTTTCTGTTCTTGCTATATTGTTTGCCCTTGATTCTGCTCTTGCTTTAAGCACCTTATCACCATGCTCATTAATTACGTATCTATCTTTAAGATTAATGAACTTCCCTATGTCTGACTCTATTTGTTTGATTGTTTTGTTCTTTTGGAAGCCATCCTTTAATACTACTCTTAGTTTTTCTATATCTGTTTGACTTAATAATCCAAGATCTAATTGTTGCTCTGTTGTGGCCAATAAGTCTGTGAACTTCTCTGTATCTGCCTTTCCGAGGATGTTTACTAAATAATCTACATAATTAAATCCAGCCACCTCTTGTAACTGGCACCATTCTTCCACCGTATATTCTGCTACCTCTTCTTCTGTTAATTGTTGCCCGCATCCACATCCGCACATTCCTGTTTCAGTCAATACGTGTTCATGTTCTTCTTTGGCTGCAGGTTTTTCCCCTGGAACTTCTGGTTGTTTGATATTTTCTTCTTTCTTACGTTCTGGATTCTCTGGCTTTGGTTTTAGTGGATCAACTATTGGATCTGTTTTAGCTTGGTCATCATCTAATCCTTTCAACTCTTCGTCTGGTTCATTGAGATATTTCTCTGCATCTTGAAAGTCTAATACTTGAGCAAGTTCTTTTTCTATCATTCTCTTCATGTTCTCTGAAATAGCTACTGTTCCGCCCAATAAATTAGTTAATCTCTCTATACGATTGTTGATCTCTGTTTCACCGGGGAGGTTCCAAGTGATTTCTATATCTGTATCTAACTTATTTGCATTTAAGATTTGTTTGAATATCTTTTCCTCTATTACTTTTTCTACTGACTCCTGTAAACTTTTAATCCTTCTTTGGAATGCTTCTAACTGTACTTTAGCTAATCCTTCAGGCACATTCATCACACCCATTAATGTTGCTGGCACTTGAAAACCAAATACTAATTCTTGGATATCATGTTCTAATGATGTCGCGAAGTTCTTCCCTAAATCTCCGAAGTCTACTCCTTTGATCTCTACATTTCCGTCTGTTACCCATTCTGTTCTACTATTTAAATATTCTAACTTTGAATTGAAGTCATCTATGTCTTCTTTCTGTGCTGCCTCTCCTGGTTGTCCAATCTTTACGTGGTACGGTGCTCCGGCTTTTCTGCTTACTAACTTATGCATGTCCAATTCATTTTGAGCCAGCATGTCCAATGCATTTCTATTTGGCCAGATTAATCCCAACCCATAGGCATTATCGGCTAAGGTATTTACTGGGAAGTGTGCAATATTTCCTGGTCCGAATGGGATCATCTCTTTTCTGTCTTTCTTAAACGACTTGATCTCTCCAACATATTGATTATAACCAATTACTTTCCCCTTACTATTACGCTTTACGTACATTGTTTTACTGTCCAATACTCTCACTTTTTCATTTTCCAGATCTAATTCCATAAATCCGTTTCCAGAGATAAGGGCATTTAAAATCCATTGTCTTAAGAATACTAAAAAATTAGTGTTAGCAATAAAGCTCTCAATTAATGTTAGACTTTTGTCATCTTTTGAATCAACTGTGAAATCTGCTACGATTGAATCAACGTGTTTATCAATTGCTCCCTTAACGAATGGATGTCCATTGTACCATGCTTCCATTACTTTGAAATCCACCGGATGCTTAACCCCCAGTGACTTGGGGAATCTTACTTCTTCATCGTTGGTCTCTCCTTTAAACTGTTCAGTAATAGAGATATGCTTTTGTGCCTTTGAAAGTGCAATATAGCCCTTTGTCATATAAATTGTTGTTAAAACTCTTTTTTAAATATTGATTCACTGATTTTATACTTCAAACTGCAATATATCCAAAGGTCCCTTCTCTCTGAGCAAACACCATCCTCATCATCAAAGCATCCCCGAAATCCGGTGATTTACCGAGATTCTCTTTAATCTCTTCCTTCGGAGTGATAGATATCTTATTATCCTTCTCTGGATCCTTCCACTTGATCTGTTCTAAGTCCTCAATTATCCTCTTCTTTACGTCTATGTCTATTGGTTCGCAACCTATTCTTGCCTCATCAATGTACTTGGCTAATAAGAAATAACATTCTGTTTTGAGGTTTGCATAGTTCTTCTTATAGATAGTATTTGTGCTCTTTGCTTGAGAATTGTTTATGAATCCTTTACAACCTTGTACCTGATCTACAACTCCGCCCCCTACCCCGTCCTCATCTACTACTATATTGCTCCTCGGTACACCCTCTATATCTACTAACTTTTTAAGAAAGTCCGCAGTTTCTTTTGTTGATCTCTTGCCGAAGTGATAAATTTTATAGATACAAAAGTCTCGCCATACGATTATTACTGTTTCATCTGGCCCGAATCTTGCTACATCACAACTGATATACCTTCTTTCCTGGGGCTTTCTTTCATATCCAAGATTAAAAACTTGCATCATCTTATCGTAATCAAAGAGCCTACTCGGATCGTCATCATAGTTCCAGTTCCCATAAAGAAGTCTTTCTCTTGAGTTCTTATCTAATTTCTTTAGATTCTCTTTATAGTAATCACTGATGAATGGGTTGTCATCTACCAATGCAGGTACGAATTTTCTGAAAGCTGGCAGTTTATTCTCATTCCATGGTTGCCAGTATTCTCTATATGCAAAGTTCTTAGATGGATTGCTTGCCATTAATAGCTTAGGTATCAAGTCATATGCATCTAATTTGAACCGCAGACGGCTCATAACGATGTTTTTTGCCTTTTCCGATATCTGGGACACCTCATCCAAAAAAGCGAAGGTATACTCAGTACTACCTAAACTATCGAACTCTGGATCACTCGGATAAGCGAATAAATCTTTCAAATAAACTTCCGATCCATTAGAGAACTTGATTGTTCCTTCAATTGAATTGTACTTGAAATCTTTATCTTTCTTTAATCCCCAATCTCTGCAGATCTCAAAGAATGTCAATAGTGTTGATTCCTTTAATGATTTTAACACTGCTCGACCCATTAGACCTCTTATTCCAGGATATTGTAAACAAGAGAGTATTGTCCAAGCACAACCTAAGTATGATTTTCCACCTCCGGCACCGCCACCATAGAATAATTCAGTAGTTTCATGATCTAATAAGTATTTGAGGGCCTCTTTCTGTCTTCTACTTGGCTTCCATCGAATTTCATTCATAGCTTCCCCTGTTCTAAATGAGGTTTTAATCTTTTATTTATTATCTCAATGTATTCTGGATTCAACTCAATCCCTAAAAACTTCTTGTTTTGTTTCAACGCCACCAAGCAAGTAGTTCCTGCTCCTGCGAATGGGTCTAATACTATTCCACCTTCAGGACACCCAGCTTTAATTGGAGTTTCACAAAGCTCTTCTGGATAAACTGCAAAGTGTGCTTCCTTGAATGGCTTAGGGCAGATAGCCCATGTTGTTCTTTTGTTACGTCCTTGAGGATGATAATCTTGAGGTCCGTGAGAATGTTTTCCATATTGGGGATTACTATCGTTCTTTTTTCTTTTATTCATATTTCTTGTTTTCCATTCTTCTGTTTGGTGTGGTTCTCTTTGGGTTTCAAAATAGTATTTCTTTTTCTTACTAAAGAAAAAAAGGTATTCAAAGTCTACTGTGAATCTATCCTTAACAGAACTCGGCATACAATTTGGTTTATGCCAGATGATTGTGTTTCTCAATATCCAACCACGATTAACCATTTCTATTGCGAAACGCATTGGAATCAAGGTTAATGTTTTATCTGGTAGTTGTCTATTTTGGCTTCTAAAATCATTCCCTTTTTTGTTTAGACATTTTTTAGAACAAAATTGTGAATTCTCTTTTCCTAAAAACTCTTTGCCACAAATTAAACAATTCTTTTTTATCCCTGCCTTTGTGAATTCATCTCTACTTGGTCTTTTCCAATCTGTCGGCATAGTGTAAGACTCTTTACATTTAGCTGGGTCTCCACCAGCACCCTTTCCAGAACCAAAATAAGTATCACCCAAATTAACCCAACAAGTTCCATCATCTCTTAGAACTCTTTTTACTTCATCAAAAATATCACACAACTTATTTATATATTCGTCAAAGGTTGGTTCTAATCCTAATTGTTTATCTACTTTAATAGCCCCACAAGTAGGGCATTTGTCTTTCCATTTTGCTTGGTCTGTTCCTTCCTTAGCACCCTTATGTGTTCCTGTTTGTGCTTTACTTAAATCATAATCATATCTTGACTTCTCTTTAGCTTCTTTATGGTCACAATTATCATCTCCACCTTCCCAAGTTGCAGTTCCATAATCCCTTAATGCCCAGTAGAGTGGAGAAGTCATGCACATATTTACTGATTTCTCTGGAAGTTTCTTTAGTTCTTCTAAACATTCACCTTGTATTATTTTATTCATTAGTCCGGATTCTCTATTATTAATTTAAATGCCTGACCAGTATGTTCTATTTCCTGTTTTTCCATGTATCCTCTGTCTTTGTTTCGGGTTTTGTTGACGTTCCAGACAATCATGGGGTTCTTTTCATGTAATAATTGGAGGAGGGCCCCTTCTGCAAAGTCTTTTAAATCAAGTTCAGATTCATTTATTCCCTTAGCATACTCTGGATTCTCTTTCAGCCACCGATAATGTGTGACTCTTTCTATTCCTACTTGCTTACAAGATGCAGTTACAATCCCAAGCGTTGCTTTCATTGATTCAATCATTGCCTTCTGTTTGGGCTTTAATCTGTTACATTTCGTTACATCTTTTCTGCGGTTTTTCCTGTTAGTTTTTCCCATCTTTCTATAATATGACTACAAAATACCGGATCTAATTCAATCGTATAACAAACTCTCCCTTTTTCCTCACAGGCCATCAACGTGCTTCCACTCCCTGCGAAGGGGTCTAATACTCCATCACCTACCTTTGAACTGTTCACGATGGCCCTAATCGCCAATTTGGTTGGTTTCTGAGTTGGATGGATGTAATCTTTGGTTGAATCCTTCTTGATCTCCCATACTGTGCTATGTTTCTTGATCTTCTTGACGAACTTCCTTAATTGTTCCAGGTCCATTGCATCTGGATCTATCTCTGTTAATGTGGTCTTATTGCATCTTGTGCCGAAAAAGTCTGGGTTCTCGTTTATTCTTGATCCATAAAATAAAGGCTCATGACACCAGTGATAGTGTGAGTGTCCAAGGATATGGTGCTTGTGCCATATTAATTGCTGTTTTACTTGGAAGTTGGCTGTGTTTAATGCCTTCTCGAATATGATTTGATTAGACGATGCATGGAAGACATAGATTGCTCCGTTCTTTACTAAGTGGGCATTAATGTGTGTGAAGGATTCCTTTATTAAATCGTATAGTTTGTCTCCCCTTAAATCGTCTCCTTCAATCACTTTCCACTCTCTTCCGTTTGGGTTGTTTGTTCCTGAATAACTTACTCCATATGGTGGGTCTGTGAATACGCATTGGATGTCGGTGCCGCTTGGTATTAATTTAAGGTATGTATCTTCCCGTGTTGAGTCTCCGCATATTAATCGATGTTTGCCTAATTGCCAGACTTCTCCGGTTTCTATTTTGTATTTGGGTTCTTTGTCTCCTACGCTGAACTTGTCATCTGGATTTAAGATCTTCTCTCTTTCTGCTTCTGTGAATCCGGTGAATTCTAAGTTGGTCATTGATTCGAACTCTTCTTTTAATAAGTCAAAGTCCCATCTCGCGTACTCTATTGATTTGTTGTCCATGATTCGGAATGCTTTTATTTGTTCATCTGTTAGATCGTCAACCCAAATTACAGGAACTTCTTGTATTCCGGCAAGATTATTTTCTAATTGTTCAATAACGTTATTAATATCTTCTATTCTTTCGGGCTTGTTGATTTTTGCGTTATCTAATTCTATCCTTTGCACCTTTAGTTCTTCTAATATTAGCTCCTTTGCTTTAGGTATTGCTTTTAATCTTGTATGTCCACAAACTATTTCGTTCTTCTTATCCAGAATTATTGGGTTCTTGAAACCGAATTCTTTAATACTTTTTGCTACTACTTCTACTGCTTTGTCATTCTTTCTCGGATTGTTCTTGTAAGGAACTATCTCCGCTATTGGTATGTACTCTATTTCTAATTTTTCCATTTTAATAAAGGTTCCCTGGCTCCAGTAGTTTGAGAAGATAAATCTGCTCAACTGGACTTACGCATTAGACCAGGGACTCTTGGGGTTATAAATCCCGCACTTCGCAAAGTATGATTATGCTCGATTAATTGCACTTGCTGCATCTTCCATCACCACATATTTTTGAACATGTCCCTTGAAAGTATATGATCTCTTCTTAACAAAGATCGACTTTCCGGGGTTGGTTTTGGTTAGATGTTCGTCAATTCTTTCAGATGAGTCTATTAACAAAAAGTTCTTAGGATCTGTATATTTTGTCCAGTCCATGTTCTTTAATGCTTCTTTTCTTAGATTCTCTCTTGTTGTTTCAGACACCTTCTTATTTCCAACATATCCTACTGCTGACAATTCTGCCATTTTAGCTGCTTTATTGAAATCTTCAATAACTGCTGTTCCAGGATATGGTAGTTTCTTGTCGAACGGTATCTTTGGTGCATTTGCCTTTTGTTCTGCTTCTGCTATCTGCGCCCGTAGTACCATTTCTGGTGTTGCGTGTCTTCTTGAGATATCAATAAAATCTGCTTTCTCATCTGGTGTTTGAACTCGAATTAACGGTTTAACTTCGTCTACCATAGATAACTCCATAAAAATTTAATTAATGCTGCTAACCCTAATGTGATTACAAAGTAGAATAATGTCTGCATGAATCCTATCAATACTATCATGCCAGGTCCTCTGTTTTTTATTCGTTCCTCTCTGTCTTGTCTTCTTCTTAGTCTTTGTGCTGATTTTTCTAAGTCTTCTAATAAACTCATTTCAAATCCCTCACGAAAACTACCCGACCGCCCTCGAGGGAGTCCCCAAGACTGTCGTAGTCGACACCCCAGAACGAGCCACTGTCGAGACACACACGGAAGGAAAAGTTATTTGTTTTACAATATTTTGATTGGTTTAACCAAAAATAAGAAAATTTCCCTTTATACTTTCCTAAAAAATCATCACTTTCTTCACTCTCAATTAGTTTAGCAAATTCCCACGCCTCCATTAATCTACATCCTTTTGGTATCACAATTTTGTCATAAGGTTCATCCCAATCTTGAATATTTGATAGTTCTACATTTGGAAGACATTTAAACTTTCTCCAAGTTGATTTGTTTTTTAGTTCTTCAATTTGTTTATCTATTTCAAGTATTTGTTCATCTATTTCAAGTTTTTGTTTTTCTAATTGTTTTATTGTTTTAAGTTTCATTTAAACTCCAGTGGGTTTTCTTACCTCAACCCCTTCTTTTAATTGTTTGTTTAATTGTTTAACTTTCTCTGTGATCTCTTCTATGTCCTTTTTAGCCTGATCTATTGTTCGATTTGCATTTTCTCTTGTTCTACGTCTTTCTATTGGTTTTGAATAGTCTTCGAATACCCAGGCCTGTTCCATTGCTTTCATCTTTTTGGTTGCGTATACTTGGGCCTCTTGTGCTTCTTTGATTTGTTTCTCTAATAATTCAATCCCTTTCTTTGTTGCTTTTGCTTCTTCTTCAGTTAGTTCTCTCATAATTGTTCCTCTATGTTTAATATCATTTCTTGTCTTGTGATTCTCTCTACTTTTTCAGGAATGCCCAACAGAAAATCTACGTTATCTTGTGCAACTCGAAGAAGATTTAATGCCCTTCTAATTTCATTCATTGAGCGGAGGATAAAAATATCTTTCTCTATCATAATCTTTCTTATGCCCTCTAATTGTTTTTCAGTTATTATCTTCATCTTTTCTTAAAAATTCTGAATTCTCACCATCAATCTCTTTTATTTGTTCGTCAAGGGTATCCCTAAAACATTTATCCACTTGGATTATTGGTATCCTTCTTCCGTCTACGTCTTTTGTTTGACCATCGTATTTAGCAAGGAAAAGAATTTGTCTAAGTTCCAAGCCGATACTTCTTTGTGTGATCCTTCTCATAGGATCTATTCTTTTTCTTCCCATTATTCTCTTAACGGTGCTCCGACGTTGTCTTTAAAAGATCCAAGGCTTATTTGCAATAGGTCTACTAATGTTCCGATCCAACAAAAGCCGAAAGTTACCAAGTACAATAGACCAGATCCAATCTTTCCGACGTAGAACCTATGCAAACCGCCCAAACCCAACAAACCTATCAAACACAGTTTTAAGGCTGTACGTTTTTCCTTGTCTGAGGTTATTGTTTGGTATGCCATTTTACTTGATTAATTAATGTATTTAACCTTTTTAAATGTTTCTATTAATTAAACTATCAAACATAATAGTTGGTCGGATGAAAAACCCGTTAGAGTTAAGAAATTATCCAGAATCACCGCCAACTTGGTCCTGGACTATCTTTGCAACCTTCTTGGCTGTATTCTCCCATGTTCTTTCTACTGCATCTTTTCTTGCTACGTTTCCTTTGTTTCCTAAATCATTAAATGCTTCTCTCATAGCTTTTCTCAATTCTGTTATGTCTGGGGTTAACCATTTTACTTCTTCGTACATCAGTTCATGCTCCACTGTTTTAAGTTCTCCACCAATTATCCATCCATTCTTATCATTACAGAAGTCTATTTGTCCTCCGAAGTTCGAAGTAATCACTGGTTTCCCGCAAGACAATGCTTCTAAACATGGGATATTAAACGCTTCTGCTCTTGTTGGAGCTACGAATACGTCACAATCATTGTATAAGTTAGGCAGATCTTCATATTTCATATTGTCTGCACAGACTCCAATCTTTGGTGAATCTTCTTTTACTCCGAGATCTTTCAGGTGTTGATTCATATCTCCGATTGGGTATGCCGGATTAATCTTTAATATCATTTGTGCTTCACCGAATTTGAATTCTTCTATGAATGCCTTAATCGCATATTGGATTCCCCCACGATCTTCTAATCCTCTGAATCCTTTATTGCATAGGAAAGTAAAAATGTCTGTTTTCTTTTTGCCTGGTTTAAATAAATTGGGATCTACTCCGTGGGGTATTACGTGGATTTTGTTTTCTATTAATTCTTTTAATTTTTCTTTATTATTCATTTTTCTTGCCCCAATTTTTAGTTAATTTGTGACAAGGAACGCATAAAGTTATGCCGTTATCAGCATCCCATAATTCTTCACAAGTTAATGCTTTTTCTTCCGTTTGAATATTATACAATTTAATTAATTTTCCAAAAGCAACTATGTGGTGGGGTTCTAAATTCCCTCCCCTTTTATTGCAAGTTTGGCAAGTCCAGTTATCCCTCTCAAATATGGAACTTCTCCATTGGTAGTATTTATTTGTGTGTCTTAATCTAACGAGCAATTTTGTTATTCCCCCCTTCCAATTTGGATTTTTACTTCCTTTATTTGATTTCTTGGAGCATATTTCTGGTGATTGTTTGTGTCCTTTCTTAAATTCTGTACTTGGACTTATATGTTGCCCTTTCTTTATTTTGTATCTCATTTTAATTTCTCCAGTAATATTTTACATTCTTCTTCAGATAAACAACCCATACTATTTGAAACTGCCCGTAAAGTATGAGAGGAAGGCACGAATATCAAATCTATCTCTGGGTTGAGACAATCTTTCATCCAAGACTTTGGTATTTTGTCTCCTTCCCAGACTAAGAATCCTATGTTTGTTTTGTTTCTTTCAGTATACATTCTCCAGGCATTTGGCTGTGCGATTATGATATTGGTGTCATATTCTCCATTTTCCTTTAACATTTTT
>Ga0222667_1000126_pt1 | contig 43345 bp, 58 predicted proteins | sample AntAcemetagen657_FD_179854 | JGI IMG/M metagenome (GOLD analysis project Ga0222667, IMG submission 179854) | Saline water microbial communities from Ace Lake, Antarctica - #657 | ecosystem: Environmental > Aquatic > Non-marine Saline and Alkaline > Saline | place: Antarctica: Ace Lake... | reverse complement strand
TGTTTTGCCTCCAAATATTAATGAAAGTGATAAAAACTTCAGTAAAGCAGGAGAAAAAACTATTCATTTTGGACTTAATGCGATTAAAAATGTTGGACATAATGTAGTCGAATCAATTGTTGAAGAAAGAAAAAAAAACGGAATATATAAATCAATAGCTAATTTTGTTGAACGCGTTGAATCTAAGGATTTAAATAAAAAATCATTAGAAAGTTTAATTAAATGCGGAGCTTTAGATTATTTTGGCGAAAGAAATCAACTCTTAACAGGAATGGAACAAATATTAAGTTTAAATAGAGAAACTCAAAATGCGAGAAAGAATGGTCAAATCAGTTTATTCAGCAATCAAACAAAGATAGAAACACCATCATTAAAATTACCTGAAATTGAACCAGCTGATAAAAAAGAAATTCTTAGTTGGGAAAAAGAATTGCTAGGACTATACATCTCTGAACATCCATTAAAAGAATATCAAGAAAGATTAGCCAGAATAGCATGTCCTTGTCAGGCTATTTCCAAAAAAGAAGTTGGACGCAGAGTAAAAATTGGAGGCATAATTAATAAGATTGAAAGGTTTAATACAAAGACAGGTCAATCAATGCTTTTTGTTGAATTAGAAGATATGACGGGAAGAATAGAGGCAATAGTATTTCCTAATACCCTTGAACAAACTGCGACTATTTGGCAAGAAGAAAAAATAGTATTAGTTGGAGGTCGCGTAAGTGACCGTGATGGAAACTTGAAGATTATTTGCGACAATGTTAAAGTATTAGAATAAACATGGATATTATTAGACATTCAATTTCACATATTGCTGCAGCTGCAATCCAAAAACTTTTTAAAGAAGTTAAATTTGCTATTGGACCAACAATAGAAAATGGATTCTATTACGATTTAGATCTTTCTAAAAGAATAACACCAGAAGATCTACCAAAAATTGAGAAAGAAATGAAAGAATTAATTAAAAAAGATTTAAAATTTGAAAAGAAAGAATTAGAAATAAAAAAAGCAATTGAATTATTTAAAAAACTTAAACAACCCTACAAGTTAGAATTAATTAAAGATTTAGAAAAAGAAAAAAATAAGAAAGTAACTATTTATACAGTTGGTGATTTTATTGATTTATGCAAAGGTCCTCATATTAAATCTACTAAAGAAATTAGATTTGATGCTTTTAAACTCACCTCTTTAGCTGGTGCTTACTGGAAAGGAAATGAAAAAAATAAAATGCTACAAAGAATTTATGGCGTAGCTTTTAATACAAAGAAAGAATTAAATGATTATTTGAAACAACAAGAAGAAGCAGAAAAAAGAGATCATCGTAAAATCGGCAAAGAATTAGATTTATTTTGCTTTTCTGATTTAGTAGGCAAAGGATTGCCTCTCTTAACACCAAAAGGAGCAATAATAAGATATGAATTAGAAAAATTCATCATTGAAGAAGAGACCAAGAGAGGATATCTACATGTTTATACTCCTGATTTAGCAAAATTAGAATTATATAAAAAATCGGGTCATTGGAAACATTATAAAGAAAGTATGTATCCTCCAATGAATATTGATGGCGAAGATTATATTCTTCGTCCAATGGCTTGTCCTCATCACTTTATGTTATATAATTCACGTCCCAGAAGCTATCGAGAACTTCCTTTAAGATATGCTGAAATTGTTAAACAATACAGGAAAGAACAGTCAGGAGAATTGTCTGGACTTATAAGATTAATGGCTTTTTCTTTGGTTGATGGTCATCTTATCTGCAGGCCAGATCAAGTTGAAGAAGAATTCAAAGACGTTCTTAAATTAATTCAATATAATATGAAAGTTTTGGGCATTAAAGATTATTGGTATCGTTTTTCAAAATGGGATCCCAAAAATAAGGAGAAATATACTAATAATCCAAAAGCATGGCAAGAAACTGAAAAATTAATGAAAAAAATACTTGATGGATTAAAGCTTAAATACATTGAAGAAGAAGATGAAGCTGCTTTCTATGGTCCTAAAACAGATATTCAAATTAGAAATGTTAATAACAAAGAGGAGACTCTTTTTACTGTTCAAATTGATTTTGATATGCCTAAAAAATTTGATATGACTTATATAGACAAGGACGGCAAAAAACAAACACCAATTGTCATCCATAGGGCTTCTATTGGCTGCATAGAGAGAACAATGGCCTTTTTAATTGAACAATATGCGGGAGCTTTTCCTGCGTGGCTATCTCCTGTTCAGGCTCAAATTATTCCTATTAGTCAAAAATTTAATAAATATGGAGAAGAAATAAAAAAACAACTCAATAAAGATAATATTAGAGTTGAATTAAACGATAATAACGAAACATTAGGAAAGAAGATTCGTGAAGGTGAACTTCAAAAAATTCCTTATCTTTTAATTGTTGGAGAAAAAGAACAAAAAGCTAATTCAATTTCTATCAGAGATAGAAGAGAAGGAGATCTTGGCCCGATGAAAACAGATAAATTTATTGAAAAGATTAAAAAAGAGATTGAAGAAAAGGAATAATCTATTTAGTCAAAACTCTTGGACCTTTTTCGGTTATAGCAATTGTATGCTCAAAATGAGCCGATAAACTATCATCAGCTGTCTGATAACAAAAGCCATCCGGGCCTTTTTTTATTTTAGGTTGACCAATAGTAGCCATTGGTTCAATAGCTATAACCATGCCTACTTTTAATAACTCTCCTTTATGTCTTTGTCCAAAATTAGGAACATCAGGGCTTTCATGAAGCTGTCTGCCAACTCCATGTCCGCAAAGTTCTCTAACTACTTGGAATCCTTGTCCTTCTATATGCCCCTGAATAGCATGTCCAATATCACCAATTGTCTTCCCTGCTTTTGTTCTAGCAATTGCTCTTTTAAGAGATTTTTTTGTTGCCTTCATTAAACGATTCGTTTCTGGGTCAATAGAACCAATTGGCAATGTTATTGCCATATCTGAATTAAATCCATCATAAATAAGACCTAGGTCTAAACTTAAAATATCACCTTCTTTTAATATTCTATTTGAAGGCACGCCATGAACAATTTGTTCATTAATTGAAGTACATAAAGCAGAAGGAAAATTATTATACCCCTTAAATGCAGGTTTAGCTCCAAAACTAAGAATAAGCTCTTCTGCAAGATCATTTAATTCATTGGTAGTTCTACCTGGCTCAACTTTATTCTTTAATTCTTTCATAACCTTAGAAAGAAGTTGACAACTTTGAGCCATTATTTTAATTTCTTCTGGTGTTTTAATATAAATCATTAAATTTTCTTTTTAATATCATTATAAACTTCTTCAATTGACTTAGTTCCGTCAATTTTAATTAATCTATCTTGTTTTTCGTAATAATCAATAGTTGGCTGAACATCTTTTTTGAAATAGGCCAAGCGTTTTCTAATAGCTTCAGGATTATCGTCATCTCGAGTAACAAGTTCCCCACCACACTTATCGCAAACCTTTATTTCCTTAAAATCACCAACCCATGGAATTATCCGTCCACATTTCTTGCAAATACGACGCTTGATTAGCCGATCAAAAGATTCTTGCTCGGAAATATCAACTAAAACAACTTTAATATCCTCCCAACCAAGTTTTTCGAAAAGTTCATCCATCATTTTTGCTTCTTCAAGCATTCTCGGGCTACCATCAATAATTAAACCTTTCTCACCTACTTGTTCTTTCATCTCTTCTAATCTCTCTGACCAAATCTTGAAAATTGTTTCGGTTGGGACTAAATCGCCTCGATCAATAATTTTTTTTAATTCTTGACCAAGATCATCATTATTCTTAACTCTCTCTCTTAGTAAAATACCACTGCCTAAATAATTAAAACCAAACTCTTTAGTTAAAAGTTTGGCTTGAGTTCCTTTGCCAGAACCAGACCTGCCAAGAATGATAATAATTTTTGACATATTAGAATCCCTCATAATCTCTCATAGTTAATTGAGAGTTAATCTGTCGCATAGTTTCCAAGACCACAGAAACAACAATCAAGAGGGCAGTCCCTCCAATAGCAAAACCAAATGCAGTAATACCAGTTGCTCCTTGAACAATTGAAGGCAAAACAGCAATCGTACCTAAAAAGATAGCTCCAAATAATAGAACACGATTAAGAATAAAGTATAAAAAGTCAGAAGTTGATTTACCTGGTCTAATGCCAGGGATAAAACCACCACTTTTTTGTAAATTACTAGCTATATTTTTAGGATCAAAAGTAACAGCTGTATAAAAATATGTAAATAAAACGACTAAAAGAAAATATGCAACACCATAAAACCACATATTTTCAAACAACCTCCCAACTCCTTGGGCTAAACTAGCTAACCAACCAATACTAGAAGCTCCAAAAAAATTAGCAACCATTCCAGGAAAAAGCATGATTGAAAGAGCAAAAATAATTGGGATTACACCAGCTGGATTAACATTAAGAGGCAAATAAGTAGAAACACCACCATAAACACGATTTCCTCTTATCCTTTTAGCATAAGAAACAGGAATATTGCGCCGTCCTTCAGTTATAATTACTACGCTAACCGTAATAACCAAAGCTAATACAAGAAAAGCTAAATAAGAAGGAATTTTTGAAGGAGTATAAGTAACTGCTAATTCCCTAATAGACAAAGGAACTCCTGAAACGATTCCAGCAAAAATCAATAAAGATATTCCATTTCCAATACCTTTTTCAGAGATTAACTCACCTAACCACATTAAAAATACTGCTCCAGCCGTAATCACGGTAATAGAAGTCATCCATTGAATACTTGAAACAAGATCTAAAACACCTTGTCTGCTTAAAATAGTTAACATCGCATAAGACTGAAGAGATGCCAAGGGAACTGTTAATATTCTACCATATTGATTAAACTTTTGACGTCCTTTATCTCCTTCCTCTTTATATAATAATTCTAATTGAGGAAAAATCATTGTTAAAAGTTGCATTATAATTGTAGCAGTAATATATGGACCCAAACCAAGCATTATAATTGAAAGATTACTCATTGCGCCACCAGTAAAAATATTTAATAACCCAAATAATTGGTTATTACTAAAGAATTGACTTAAACGTTCAGCGTCAATTCCTGGTACAGGAATATTAGCAGCGATTCTAAAAATCACTAAAATCATCAAAACAAAAAATATCTTTTTGCGTAAATCTTTAATTTTAAAAATTTGAATAACCTTTTTTAACCAATTCATAATAATTACTTAACTTTTTCTTGAAGTTTTTTAGTTAATATAACACCTTCAAACTTTAATCCTTTTTTTGATTCGCCTAAAATCTTAATCTTGGGAATACTTTTCCTTACTTTACTAATTAATCCCTTCTCAAGTAAACTTTTAGGAGAAACTATTTCTTCTTTCTCAAATTTCTTTTCTATATTTTTTAAATCTAAAATTATCGGCTTCATTATTGATCTTGCTGTTTGTACTCCTCTCCTTATCTTTTTTAATTTACCAGACAAACCCCTTCTTTTAGGCAAGCGTTCAATCATAGTAGTATCTCCACCAGCAAAACCAATTCGTGGCTTTTTTCCAGCCCTAGATTTTTGTCCTTTCATTCCTTTGCCAGAATAAGTCCCTTTTTTGCCTCCTCTACCAACTCGTTTACGAGACTTCTTTTTATGATTAGGTTTTAATTGATGTAATTGCATAATTATATTTTTTCCAATGCCTTAATCGTTGCTCTAGCATTATTCAATTTATTTTTTGTCTTTCCTATAATCTTTCCTGAAATATTTTCAATGCCAGCTAAATTAGAAACTACACGAACTGCACCACCAGCTACAATACCTCTACCTTGAACGCCTGGCTTTAATAAAACTTTAGCAGTATTAAATTTAGCCTCTACCTGATGAGGAATGGTTCCGTTTACTATTTTAACTTTAATTAAATGTTTCTTCGCATCTTCAACGGCTTTTTCAACTGCTAAACTGACATCTTGTCCCTTAGATACGCCAACACCAACCTTGCCTTTTTTGTTGCCAATAACTACTGTTGCACGAAATCTAAATCGACGACCACCAGCAACAACCCTGACTACACGAGCAAGATCAAGCAATTTTTGTTCATATTCTCTTTCTTGAACAGGTCTTCTGTCCCCTTTTTGTGAATTTTGATTAAACATAATAATTTAATTCTCAAGTTTCAATTTTCAATTTTCAATGAATTTTCAATTTTTAAATGATCATTGACTATTGATCATTGATTGATCATTGATATTTGATTATTGATTATTAAAACACTAATCCTCCTTTACGAGCTGCTTCTGCTACTGCTTTAATTCTACCATGATATTTATATCCACCACGATCAAAAACAACTTTTTTAATTTTTTTCTCTAATGCTTTTTCAGCAATTAATTTGCCAATCTCATCAGCTGCTTTTATCTTTTTTATATTCTTTTTTAATTTTAAGTCACTAATGCTAGCTAATGTTTTTCCTTCTTCATCATCAATCAACTGAGCATATATATGTTGATTACTTCGAAAAACAGAAAGTCTCGGACATTTTTTGCTTCCGATTATTTTTGCTCTAATTTTATGATGTCGTCTATATCTTTTTTGTTGTTTTTCTAACATGTTTTTATTCGCTTCCTACTGCTTTTTTACCAGCTTTTCTTATGATAACTTCTCCCATATAATGAATTCCTTTGCCTTTGTATGGCTCAGGCTTACGTTTAGATCTAATGTCTGCTGATACTTGACCAACTAATTGTTTATCAAAACCAGAAACTGTAATTACATTCTTCTCTACTTTAAATTCGATTCCCTTGGGTGCTTCTATGTTAATCGGATGAGAAAAACCAAGATTCAAAACTAATTTATTGCCTTCAACAGCTGCCCTATACCCAACTCCTTCAATTTCTAATTGTTTTTCATATCCATTAACAACTCCTTCAATCATATTAAAAATTAAAGTCCTTAACAGACCCCAAAGAGCTGAAGAATTTTTTGTTTTATTCTTTGGACTAATCGTTATTTCTTTGTCTTTAATTATAACTTCAATCTCATAGGGAATCTCCTGAAATAATTCTCCTTTAGGCCCTTTGACCTTAATCTCTCCATTATCAATATTAACATCAACTCCATCTGGGATTATAATTAATTGTTTTCCTATTCTACTCATAAGTTTACCAAATTTCACAAAGAACCTCTCCGCCTAATCCTTTTTTCTTTGCTTCTTTATTGGTCATTAATCCTTCTGAAGTGGAAATAATAGACATACCAAATCCTTGTCTAATTGACTTTATTTCACTTTTTTTAATATAAACTCTACGACCTGGCTTACTAATTTTTTTTATAGTATCAATCACTGATTTGCCTTTCTTGTACTTCAATTCAATTTCAATACTCTTTTTTGTCTTTTTACCTTGTGTAGTTACTTTCCCAATTATTCCTTCTTTTTCTAAAATTTCAGCTAATTTTAGCTTAAGATTAGAAAAAGGAATAGTAACCGTATTGTGTGCAACGGCTTTAGCGTTCCTTATTCTAGTTAACATATCTGCAATTGGATCGTTTACCATGATGATTTTTTAATTCCAGGGAGCTCTCCCTTATTAGCTAATTCTCTAAAGCAAATTCGACATAAATTAAATTTTCTTAAATAAGATCTCTTTCTACCACAACGAAAACAACGTCGAACTATTCGACTAGAGAACTTAGGAGTTTTTTTAGATCTTGCAATAACTGATTTTTTAGCCATATTATTCTTTATCCTTAAATTTGATAGGAAAACCTAACAACTTAAACAATTCTAATCCATGTTCACGATTTTTACATGTAGTTACTACAGTAATCTGAAATCCAAAAATTTTTCTAACATGTTCATCTGAAATTTCTGGGAAAATTAGATGTTCTTTAATTCCAATATTTAAATTTCCTGTTTGATCAATTCCTGATTCTTTTAATCCTCGAAAATCACGACCACGTGGTAAGGATAAATGAATCAATCTATTTAAAAAGTCATACATGCGATTACCTCTTAATGTAATTTTTAATCCATTAACCATGCCCTTTCTGGTTTTAAAACTAGCTTCTGGTTTTTTAACTTGACAAGCACTTGGTTTCTGACCAGTAATTACTGTTAAATCTCTAGTTAAGTCTTCCTGTATCTTGTCTCCACCTGTTGCTGGATTAAAACCAACATTAACAACCGCCTTGACTATTTTAGGCACAGCTAAATTGTTCTTATAACCAAACTTTTCTTTCAGAGCAGGTAAAACTTCTTTTATATATTTTTCTTTTAATAACAACATATTTATAATTCTTGTCCACATTTTTTACAAATTCTATACTTACCTTTTTCGGTTAAACGATAACCTATTCTAGTTATCTTATTACATTTAGGACAAACTAATTTAACATTAGATGCATCAATTGGCTTCGGAATTTCAACGATTTGCCCTTTTTCATTTTCTTTTTTAGGTCTACGATGTTTTTTAACAATATTAACACCTTCTACCATAAGTTTATTGTCTTTAGGAAAAGATTCTAAAACTTTAGCTTTTTTGCCTTTATCTTTACCGCTAATTATTAATACTGTATCATCTTTTTTGATTTTCATGACTTTATAGTACTTCAGGTGCTAATGATACTATTTTATCAAAGCCCTTTTCTTTTAATTCTCTTGGTACTGGACCAAAGATACGACCACCTCTTGGATTATGTCCATCAACAATCACAGCTGCATTTTCATCAAAACGAATATATGAACCATCTTTACGTCTAAAGGCTCTTCTTTGTCTAACTATTACTGCTCGAACAACTTCCTTTTTCTTAACAATTTTTCTTGGTTCAGCACTTTTAACGGAAGCCACTATTATATCTCCAATTTGAGCATAACGGCGCTTACTTCCACCTAAAACCTTAAAACACTGAATAATTTTTGCTCCAGTATTATCAGCTACTTTTAATTTTGTTTCTGTCTGTATCATATCTTTTTAATTACTTCCCATTTTTTATTTTTGCTTAAAGGAGAACGCTCATGAATAACTACTTTGTCACCAACTTTATATTCATTTTTTTCATCATGAGCTTGATATCTTTTACTAACATTATATCTTTTCTTATATTTAGGATGTTCCTTATATTGATTAACTAAAACAACAACTGTTTTATCCATCTTATCGCTTACTATTGCACCCTTAAGAAAACGACCCTTTTTTTCGGTTGTCTTTTCTGGTATTTTATTTTCAATTTCTTTATTTTTCTTCTTTTTTAATAACATTTTTTTCATTTAATATGGTTAAAATTCTAGCAACATCTCTACGTAAATCTCTAATTTCTCTAACATTCTTAATTTTTTTAGAAGATAAATCGAATTTAAGCTTCCCTAGTTTATAGCGATTATCAATTAATAGCTCATTTAATTCTTTTTCTGTTTTTTGATGTAAATCTTTTGTTTTCATCTGTTAATCTCTTATAATAAATTTTGTTTTAATTGGCAATTTATGAGTTGCCTTACCCATTGCTTCTTTGGCTAATTCTTCTGTTACTCCATCCATTTCGAAAATAATTCTTCCTGGTTTTATTGGCATTACATAATGATCAACGCTTCCTTTTCCCCCACCCATAGGAACTTCAATGCCTTTTTTTGTTACTGGTTTATCAGGAAAAACTCTAATCCATATTTTGCCACCACGTTGGATATGACGAGTCATGGCTCTTCTAGCTGCTTCAATTTGACGAGAAGTTAACCAACATTCAGCCATTGCTTTTAATGCATATGAACCAAAAGAAATCTCGTTTCCTCGAGTTTCTTTACCCTTACCTCTTCTTCGTCCTTTTTGCCACTTTCTATGTTTTACTTTCTTTGGTGTTAACATAATTATTTCTGATTTACTTGATTTTCAAATACTTCTCCTTTAGATATCCAAACCTTTACTCCAATCGTTCCGTATGTAGTGTAAGCGGTTGCTTCAGCATAGTCAATGTTAGCACGTATGGTCTGCAAAGAAATTCTACCTTTTTTTAACCATTCTTTTCTTGCAATCTCAGCTCCGTTCAATCTACCTTTAACTGTGATTTTAGCTCCTTGGACTCCAGTGCTTTGAATAATTTTATCTAATGTTTGTTTTATTACTCTACGATAAGGCATTCGTCTTTCTATCTGGCTAGCTATATCTTGAGCAACTATTGCTGCATGGCTATTGGGATCTCTTATCTCATTTATCTCTAAATTAACATCAATATTAGATAATTCTGGATTATTTTTATAAATTATTTTCTTTATTTCCTGTTTTAATTCTTCAACACCACTTCCTCCACGACCAATTACTAATCCTGGACGAGCTGTTCCAATAATGATTTTTATCAAATTAGCTGAACGTTCTATCTCTACTAAATCAACGGCTGCTTTACTTAATTTTTTCAAAATAAAATCACGCAATTTAACATCTTGCTCTAATAGTTTCTTATATTCTTTTTGATTAAACCAACGTGATTTCCAAGTATTGACTGTGCCTAATCGAAAAATGAATGGATGTACTTTTCTTCCCATGATTTTAAATACTCTTTCTTCTAAATTGTTTTTTTACATTTCCAAAGGTCTGTCGACTAAAAAGTTTTTTCTTTGATTGAGAAGGAGTTAAATAAGGTTTCTCTGGTACTATTGATTTATGCTTAACAGATGATTTATCTTTTTCTTTCTCAATTGGTTTACTCGTTTCCTTTAATGAATCAACATCTTTCTTTTCAACGTCTAATTCTTTCTCTTTTTTAACTTCTTTCTCTTTTAATAATGGCTCTTTGGATTCTAGCTCTATTGTCAAATGACTAGTTCTTTTCATTATTGGTGTAGCGCGACCCATTGCTCTAGGCATCCATCGTTTTAAAGTAGGTCCTTGATCAACAGTAATTTTAGAAATAAAAAGATTTTCTTTAACAGCATTAAAATCATTTAAAGCATTAGCTATTGCTGATTTTAAAAGTATTAAAACTGGTTCAGCAGATCTTTTGGGTAAAAATTTTAACTGATTTTCAGCTACTATTACATCTAATCCTCTAATTAGGTCAACTACCAATCTGACTTTTCGAGGTGATGTTCTTAAATGTTTTAACTTTGCTGTTATCATAAGTTTATTATTTCTTTCTAGAAACTATTTCTTTTTCTTTCTGCATCTTACCACCATGTTTAACAAATTTTCTAGTTAATGAAAATTCACCTAATTTATGACCAACCATGTCTTCGGTAATAAATACCTGAATATGATCCTTGCCATTATGAATGCCAAATGTAAAACCAACCATTTCTGGAACAATAGTACTGGCTCTGGCCCATGTCTTAATTACTGTCTTATCGCCCGACTTTAACTTGGCTATTTTTTTTAATAGCTTAGCATCAACATATGGTCCTTTTTTAAGTGATCTACTCATAATATTTTACTATTTTTTCTTTTTCTTAATTATTCTACGTTTTAAAATTAGTTTATTACTTGCTTTCTTCTTTCTTGTTTTTACTCCATAAGCCAACTTACCCCATGGTGTTTTTGGTCCTCTTCTTAGGCCAATCGATTGACGATTTTCTCCTCCACCATGTGGATGATCACAAGCATTCATAGCAGAACCACGAACAGTTGGTCTACGTCCCATCCAACGGCTTCTACCTGCCTTACCAATCACTACTAGGCTATGTTCTGTATTACTTAACTGACCTATACTAGCAAAACAATTATCTCTTACCATTCTTATTTCACTTGAAGCAAGTTTTAAATGGGTATAGCCACCTTCGTGAGCCATTACTTGAGCTGAACTTCCAGCTGAACGAATCATTTGACCACCTTTACGAGGTTGAAATTCAATGTTATAGACTTCTGTACCAATAAGAATGTTTTTTAACTCTAATCTATTCCCAATTTTTAATGGCGCTTTTTCTTTACAAATAACTACCTGCCCAACCTTTAAACCGTCAGGCGCTAAAATATATCTTTTCTCTCCATCATTATAATCAAGCAAGGCAATAAAGCAAGTTCTATTTGGATCATATTCAATTGAAGTAACCTTTGCTGAAATACCGATTTTATCATAACGTTTAAAATCAATTAATCTATATTTCTTTTTATGTCCACCGCCTTTATGTCTAACAGTGATATGACCACGATAACCGCGCCCAGCTTTTTTGAGTAACTTTTTAGTTAACTTTTTAGCTGGTTTTGTTTTTGTTATAGAAGAATAATCTACTGAAGTCATTCCTCTTCTGCCTGGTGTTGTTGGTTTATATCTCTTCATCTCTTTATTTTGGTAATAATTCTATCTCTTCTCCTTCTTTTAGACTAACAATTGCTTTTTTAAATCCCTTTTTTAATCCATGACGCCATCCCTGGTGACGACCCAATCGTCTTTTTTTTGGAGCAGAATGAACTATATTAACTTTATCTACTTTGACATCATAAAGAGATTCAATTGCTTTTTTTATTTCTATCTTATTGGCTTTGGGATAAATTCTAAAAACATATTTTCCTTGTTCTGCTAAAATACCGGCCTTCTCTGTAATGTGAGCCTCTTTAATAACCTTATAAATCTGAAGATCTTTTTTCTTAATAATTATTTTAGGTTTTTCCTGTTTTAATTCTTTTGATACAGGTTTTTTAACCTTTTTTACTATTTCAGATTTTTCCTTTTTTTTAAATTTATCTAAAAATGCCATGATTTTAAAATTTTATCTATTTAACGTATGTTTCCTTAATTGTTTTAATTGCATCTTGCAATAATATTAGATATTGGTGATTAAGAATATCTAGAACATTTAAACTATCTGCTCTAATAGTCTTGATTTTAGGAATATTTCTAACTGCATGACTAATTTTTAAATCAGTCTTAGATAGAACAATTAAAGTGCTCTTATTTAAATTCTTTTTTAACTTATTTCCTAAATTATTAATCATTTCATTCATTAATTTCGTTTTTCCTTCGGTTAATTCAATTTTATCTAATAAAACAAACTCATCTTCTTTAATTTTAGATGATAAAGTCATTAAAAGAGCTCCCTGTTTCATTTTCTTATTTATTTTCTTACTAAAGTTTCTATCTTTAGTTGGTCCAAAAGTAACTCCACCACCACGCCAAATCGGTGAACGAATTGAACCATGACGAGCTCGTCCTGTTCCTTTTTGACGCCAAGGTTTACGACCTCCACCTCTTTTTTCACTTCTATCTTTAGTATGAGCAATAACTTTTCTAGAATTACTCATCTGAGCAACAACTACTTGATGAACCAAATCAGAATTTAATTCTATATCAAAAATTTCAGAAGGCAAATCAACCTTTTTAATTTCTTCTCCTTCTTGATTGTATAATGATGCCTTCATAATTATTTATCTTCCTTTTCTGTTTTCTCTTTTTCTTCTTCTTTAGCTTTTTCAATTTCTTTAGTAGTTATTATCTCTAATAAAGTTCCTTTTCTACCTGGCAATGCTCCTCTAATAACTAAAAGATTTTCTTCTTTATCAATTCCAACTATTTCTAATCCTTCAACGGTTATTCTATCACTTCCCATTCGGCCAGCCATTCTTTTGCCTTTGAAAACTCTTTGTGGCCAAGCTGAACCAATAGAACCAGGTGCTCTTTCGTTATGCTTTGTTCCATGAGTAGCTTTTGCACCAGAGAACCCATGTCTTTTGACTACTCCTTGAAACCCCTTGCCCTTAGAAATACCGCTTACTCTAACTATTTCACCAGGATTAAAAATACTAACATCAATTTTATCTCCGATTTTTAATCCTTCAGCTTTAAATTCTTTTAAATAACGTAAATTATTTCCAATGCCTGATTTTTTAAAATGACCTTGTTGAGCTTTATTGGTATGTTTGTCTTTTTTCTCTTCAAAACCAATTTGAACAGATGAATAACCATCTTTCTCTTCAGTTTTTACTTGTGTTACATAACATGGCCCAGCATCAATTAAGGTTACTGGAATAACTTTATCACTTTCATCAAAAATCTGACTCATTCTTATTTTCTTACCTAAAATAAATTTCATGTAAAATTAAATCTCTAATTAAAAACCGGGGATAGCCCCGGCCATAATGACTAAATCCAATATATATTAAATCATCTTTATTTCAATATCAACGCCAGCCGGTAAGGTTAATTCCATTAATGCATCAATAACCTTAGAACTAGGGCTAAGAATATCAATCAATCTCTTATGAATTCTCATTTCATACTGATCACGTGATTTTTTATGAACAAAAGTGGCCCGATTAATTGTGTATTTATGAATATTTGTTGGTAAAGGTATGGGGCCACGAATGTCCACTCCACAACGTTCAATAGTGTCAACGATCTGTTTAGCTGATTGATCAATTAGCTTATGATCATAAGCTTGAATTCTAATACGAATTCTTTGTTTTATCTCTTCTTGTTTTTTAGGTGCCATTATTTATATATTTATTTAACAATCTTTGTAACTACACCAGCGCCTACTGTTTTACCGCCTTCTCTAATAGCAAATCTTTGTTTATTCTCTAAAGCAACTGGAACAACTAATTTAATCTTTAAATTAACAGTATCGCCAGGCATAACCATTTCTGTCCCTTCGGGCAAAATAACATCACCAGTTACATCAGTAGTTCTAATATAAAATTGAGGTTTATATCCACTAAAGAAAGGAGTATGACGACCACCTTCTTCTTTGCTTAAGATATATACTTCTCCTTCAAATTCGGTATGTGGACTAACGCTTCCTGGCTTAACCAATACTTGACCTCTTTCAACATCTTCTCTCTTAAGTCCTCTTAAAAGAATACCAGCATTATCACCGGCTTGTCCTTCATCAAGAGACTTGTTAAACATTTCAATCCCGGTAACAACTGTTTTCTGAGTATCTTTAATACCAACAATTTCAACTTCTTCATTAATTTTAATTTGTCCACGTTGAATTCTACCAGTAGCTACTGTACCTCTTCCTTCAATAGAGAATACATCTTCAACAGGCATTAAGAATGGTTCATCAACTGCTCTTTTTGGTTCAGGAATGTTCTCATCAATTGATTTCATTAATTGAAGAATAGGACCACATTTATCACATTCTTCTTTTCCACAACCACATTCCAATGCTTGAAGAGCTGATCCTCTTATAATAGGAGTCTTCTCTCCGTCGTATTCATATTTAGTTAAAAGTTCTCTTATTTCCTGTTCAACTAAATCAATCATTTCTGGATCATCAACTTGATCTGTCTTGTTCAAGAAAACGACTAAAGCAGGCAAACCAACTTGACGAGCTAAAAGAATATGTTCACGTGTTTGAGGCATTGGACCATCGGCTGCTGATACAACTAATATTCCTCCATCCATTTGAGCTGCACCAGTAATCATGTTTTTAATATAGTCAGCATGTCCAGGACAATCAATGTGAGCATAGTGTCGCTTCTCTGTCTCATACTCAACATGAGAGACAGCAATAGTCAAACCACGCGCCTTTTCTTCTGGAGCGTTATCGATTTGATCAACCCCTTTATCTTGTGAAGTAAAACCAGCTGCTGACAAACATTTAAGAATAGCAGCAGTAAGAGTGGTTTTGCCATGATCAACATGACCAATAGTACCTATATTAAGATGGGGTTTATTTCTTTCAAATTTTTCGGCCATAATGGCATATAGACAATAGATTATAAATAATGAACAATAAAAAATATTGATTGGCCATTATCCAAGATTCTTTGTCTCTATTAAATTTAGTTTATTTATACTTATATTATAAAATTAGCAAAAAAGACCCGAGTTGTCAAGTATATAAAAGAGATACTAATTAAAATGGTAAATCTTCTATCTTAACCTCTGCTTTATCTTCTCTTGCAACCTTATCTTCGGATTTATCCTTAGCATCATTTTCTGCTTTCCAGTTATCAATATTACGGTTAACTTCTTCTGTCTTTACAGAATAATTATCTATCATATTTTCATAATCTTCCCACTTAATAATAACATAAGTTGGTTGATTATCTTCTACTAAGATGCATTTACCATCTCCTTTTGATAATATTTTTTTTATTTTTTCCCACATATAAATTTAACCTTATTTTTCTTTTTTCCCAATAATTTCTTCTGCTACGTTTTTAGGAACTTCTGAATAATGACTAAATTCCATTGTTGAAGTTCCTCTGCCTTGACTAATAGAACGTAATTGAGTTGCATAACCGAACATACTAGCTAAAGGAATTTGTGCATCAATCATTTTTACTAGATTAACTCCAATTCCCCTATCTTCCATTTTTTCTATTCTGCCTCTCTTAGAATTAAGATCACCAATCACATCACCCATAAACTTTTCTGGTACAACTACTTGCAATTTCATAATTGGTTCTAATAAAATTGGATCCGCATGTTTAACTGCTTCTTGTAATGCAATCGAACCAGCAATTTTAAACGCTGATTCAGAGGAATCAACATCATGGAAAGAACCATCATAAAGAGTTGCTTTAACATCAACTAAAGGATATCCAGCAATTACTCCTTTATCCATTGCCTCTTTAATTCCTTTTTCTACGGCTGGAATATATTCTTGAGGAATAATTCCACCTTTAATTTTATTATAAAATTCAAATCCTTTACTACGTTCTTGTGGTTCAATCTCTATCCATACATGACCATATTGTCCATGACCACCAGTCTGACGAATATATTTTCCTTCTGCTTTAGTTCCCTTTTTAATTGTTTCTCTATATGCTACTTGCGGTTTACCAATATTAGCTCCAACACTAAATTCTCTTGACATTCTATCAACAAGAACTTCTAAATGCAATTCTCCCATACCAGAAATAATTGTTTGTCCTGTTTCTGGATCTCCTTTGACTTGAAAGGTTGGATCTTCTTCGGATAATTTCTTTAAAGCTAATCCCATTTTTTCTTGGTCAGCTTTTGTTTTTGGTTCAACAGCAATAGAAATAACTGGCTCTGGGAATTCAATTTTTTCTAGAATGATAGGATGATCTACGTCAGACAATGTATCACCAGTCGTAGTTCCTTTAAGTCCTACGATAGCTGCTATATCTCCAGCATAAATTTCTTTAACCTCTTCTCTCTTATTAGCATGCATTCTAACAATACGGCCAATCCTTTCTTTTTTTCCAGTAGAAACATTTAAAATATATGATCCACTTTCTAATGTTCCAGAATATGTTCTAAAATAACAAAGCTGACCAACATAGGGATCAGTTGCAATTTTAAAAGCTAAAGCAGAGAAAGGAGCATTATCTTTTGTTTCTCTAGAAATTTCCTCTTCTGTTTTAGGATCAATCCCAACAACCGAAGGTAGATCAATCGGTGAAGGCAAATAATTAATTATTGCATCTAACAAAGTTTCTACTATTACACCACGTCCATCGCCAGTAAAAACAGGAAAGAAATCACCTTTAAAAATGCTTTTTCTAATTGCATCAACTAATTCTTGTTCACTGATATCTTCTCCATTTAAATATTTTTCTGTCAAAGAATCATCAATTTCTACTGCCTTTTCTATTAATTCATTTCTATATTTATCTGCCTTTTCTTTTAAATCATCTGGAATTTCTTCTTCAATTAATTTTTTATCATGAAAATCCTTATAAACATATGCTTTCATTTTGACTAAATCAACTACGCCATTAATATCTTTCTCAAAACCAATTGGTAATTGAACTGGAAAAGAATTAACACTTAATCTTTCTCTAATTGATTCTAAGCTTTTATAAAAATCTCCTCCTATTTGATTTATTTTATTAACAAAACATACCCTAGGTACATTAAATTCATTTGCTTGACGCCAAACTGTTTCTGATTGTGGCTCTACTCCCATTTTTCCATCAAGAACTACAATAGCTCCATCAAGAACACGCAAACTACGTTGAACCTCTGCTGTAAAATCAATATGACCAGGAGTGTCAATAATATTAATCCTATATTCATCATCTAAATCTGATTTATAATGTTTTGCTTTCCAAAAACAAGTAGTTGCAGCTGATGTAATTGTAATCCCTCTTTCTCTCTCTTGCTCCATCCAGTCCATTTGGGTATCGCCTTCATGAACTATTCCAATTTTATGGGTCATGCCAGTTAAATATAAAACACCCTCCGTAATGGTGGTTTTTCCGGCATCAATATGAGCAATGATACCAATGTTTCTTGTTTTTTCTAATGAATATTTTCTAGACATAAATCTACCAACCAAAATGCGCAAAAGCCTTATTAGCATCAGCGATCTTATGAGTATCTTCTTTCTTTCTAACAGCTACTCCTTCATTTTTAGAAGCATCTAAAAGTTCCTTAGCCAATCTTTCATACATTGGTTTACCTTTTTGAGATCTAGCTGCTTGAATAATCCAGTTCATAGATAAAGCAATTTTTCGTTCTCCTCTTACTTCGCGCGGAACCTGATAACGAGCTCCACCAATTCTTCTAGAACGAACCTCTACAAAAGGAGAAGCATTCTTAATGGCTAAATCAAAAACTTCTAAAACATCTTTTCCTTTATTATTCTTTTCAATAGAATCAAAAGCACTATAAAAAATCTTTTGAGCTACTGATTTTTTACCATCTCTCATTAGATGGTTAATAAACTTTGCTACTAAAGTATTATCATACTTATTATCTGGTGCGATATCTCTTTTAATGTTTCTTTTTTTTCTCATAATATTTATTCGTCAGCTTTTTCTTCAGCTGGAGCTTCAGCAGGAGCTTCGCTTTCTCCTCCTTCAGATTTAACGCTTCCATCTTTTGGTCTTTTAGTTCCATAACGACTTCTTTTTTGTTTACGACCTTCTACTCCTTGAGTATCTAAAATTCCTCTAATAACATGATAACGTACTCCTGGTAAGTCCTTAACACGACCGCCTCTAATTAAAACGACTGAATGTTCTTGTAAATTATGTCCTTCACCAGGAATGTATGCAATCACTTCCATACCATTAGTTAAACGAACTCTAGTTACTTTACGTAAAGCTGAATTAGGTTTTTTAGGCGTTACAGTATATACCTTTATACAAACTCCTCTTTTAAATGGAGAACGTGATTGACCAGGTCTATTTTTCTTTAAATTAAAAGTCCGCCTAAGAGCTGGCGTCTTAGGCTTTTTCTTTACAATCTTTCTTGGCTTTCTAACTAATTGTTGAATCGTAGGCATGATTTAAAAAATAGCAGATTAACAATCTAATGTCAATCTTGTAAAAATCTTATTTTTCTTTTACTTGTCTAACCACTCTTTGTGGGAAAGGAATTTCAATTTCATTTTTATCAAAAGCATTTTTAATTCTATAGCGCAACTCACCTAAAACATCCCATTGTTCTAATGGCTTAACTTCACCTGATATTTTAATATCTACTGACGAATCAGCAAGGTTATCAATTCTAATAAATTCTGGAGCTTTAAAAATTTTATCTTTCCATTTAGGATCATTAGCTATCTCCTGACCAACTTTATTAATTACATTTTTAACTTTATCTATATCAGTATCATATGCTACACCAATTACTAAATTAATTCTAGCAAATCCTTTTGTCTTATTCGTTGCTATTTTAATTTCTCCATTTGGAATATGATGAACTGCTCCATCAATGTCTCTAAGAACAGTCATTCTTAAATTAATATCTTCTACTGTACCACAGATAGTATCAATACAAACTACGTCACCAACTCTATACTGGTTCTCTAGAATAATAAAGAGGCCAGTAAAAAAATCTCTAATAATATATTGTGCACCAAAACCAACTGCTAATCCAATTACTCCAGCACCAGCTAAAAGAGGTCCAATGTTAACACCAAACTCAGAAATAATCATTAAGATAACCGATATCCAAACGATCACCTTTAACGTTCCTTCAAAAACAACAATTAAAGTATCTTCTCTTTTTCTTTCTGCTTCTGGAGTAAGAAACCCTTTGGCAACAACTGCTTTTCTAATGATTTTATCAATTAAAGCTCCACCGAATTTATATATAAGGGAAGCAATAATAAGAATAATTAAAATTCTAACACCATGAGATAAAATCCATGGAGTTAAATTACTAATAAATTTTAATATAATTTCTTGCATATAAATATATATTGATTGGGTGCCTAGAGGGAGTCGAACCCTCGTCGCTAGTTCCACAAACTAGAGCTCTAACCATTGAGCTATAGGCACCATACGAGTACGCCTGGAGGGACTCGAACCCCCGGCCTACGGGTTAGAAACCCGTTGCTCTATCCACTGAGCTACAGGCGCATATAAAAATTATACTTAAAAATCACTAAAAGTCAATCATCAAAAGGAGTAGAATAGCTTTCTGTCTTAACTCTTATTAAATTATCTTTTCTTTCATCTATACTTTCAATAACTTTTTTAAGTACATCTTCATCAACAACAATTCTCTCATCAACTGGATCTACGTTCATATTCGTTGCTACATAAACATATTGATAATATATAAAGGCATTAAAACAGAGTAATAAAATAAAAATTATACCCAAAATAAAAAAATGATATTTTTTTAAAAAACTAGATATTCTTTCTAATGATAAATTAATCTTTATTTTCATTTTGTATAAACTTTAATTCTTAAATTAGTTTCTAATCTATAATCCTCTTCGTCATCTAATCTATTAATTGATAATTTATCTATTTCCAATAAACGATAAGGAGGATAGGGACTATCTTCTAAATTAGATAGAAAAAGAAGTAAATTTTTAAAATCACCACGAAGAGAAATATTTAGACTAAGGAATTTTTCTCTATTTTCTTCTTCATCAGAAGAAGACATAACGGTTGTAATTTCAAAAATGTTTCCAGTAAATTTAGCAATAGATTCTAAATCAGGAATAAAACTAACTATTTTTTCTTTTTCAAGAAAAACTCCTTTAATGATTAATAATTCATCTTCTATTTCTTGATAATCTTTTTCTAAATCTTTAAATAAAAATTCCTTTTGATCTATTTGAGCTAGAATTCCTTGATTAGATAAATACTCTTGAGATAAATATTTAATTTTTCCTACTAATGGTAAAACAGCCAACCAGATAATAAGAGCTAAGACAATTACAACAATTATAATAGAACCAATAAGTTTTTTTTGAATAAAATTCATTCTATTGATTTAAGAGTAAAATTAAAATTAATATCAGTTTGTTTAATTAAATTACTTAAAGGCGCATATACATCTTTAAAATAAGGGATTTCTTCTAAAGAATCTTTAAAAGATAACAGCTTATCTCTATTTTCAGCCCATCCAACTATATTAACTTTATCGTCAATTGAGAGATAAGAAAAACTAGTTAAATAAATTCCATCAGGAGTAATTTTACTTAGTTTTTCCAAAATAGGAGTCCAAACAATTATCTCACTCTGTTTAACATATAATTGTCTAGCATCTTTATTCGTTTCTTCTATTTTCTTTTCAATTTCCATTTGTAATTGAGCATTTTCATTGCTTTGTCTAACCCCTATCAATCCTTCCTGTGAATTAACAAGAATAAAAAGAGAGAAATAAGTAGTAATTAAAATTAAAATAAAAATAATAAAAACAATTACTAATCGAAAACCAAAATAAACTAATAGATAGCTAAAATCAATTAATTCTAATCTTTTTTTATCTTTTGGTGGTAAAAGATTAAGTTTAAACATTATTATAAGAATTCTTTTAAGGCTAGTCCTATTGCAGTGGCGTATGTAAAAGATTCTTTCTTAGGAAGAGATATACCTTTTGATGAAACATTAATTAAAGAATTGCCCATTTTAACTGGTAACTTTAATTTTTCACTTAATAATTCAGGTAGATTTAATAATAAAGAATCACCTCCACAAAGAATTATCTGTCCTATCGCTCCATCTGGACCATGAACATGAGTAGCGTGTTCATGATAAAAGACAATATAATCATTAATCTGCTTAGCTAAATCATCAATAATTGGTTCTAATGCATTATAAACCATTCCTTTTTCTTTTTTCTTATCTAATCCAACATTAATTTTTAATTTATCAGCTTCTTTTTCACTTACTTTTAATTCTTTCATTATTGCTTTATTAAAAAGTTGACCAGAAATCTTTATATGAGAAGTAAAGCGTATTGCTAAAGCAGAAAATATAACAAAATTTGATCCCACTGCCCCTAGGTCAACAATAATACTTGGCGTTAAATCATCTTTAGTCATTATACTTCTAATTATAGAAGCTGATTCTGGTTCTAATGCTATTGGTTCAAGTCCGCTTTTCCTTAAAAAACTTAAATAATTATCTACTAATGTTCGAGGAGCAGCTGCGATCAAAATATCAAGATGATCAATATGTTCAAAAATTGGATCAATAACTTGCCATCCTAAATATGCTTCATCAATAACTAATGGAATATTGGCTTCAGCCTCCCAATTAATTGCTTTTTCTAATTCGCTTTCTTTCATTTTCGGCAATTGAATAATTCGAATAAAAACTTTTTCTTCTGGCAGATTACAAACCACTCTCTTCCCTACCTTCATTTTAATCAAAGTTTTTTTTAAAATATCAATTAATTCTTTTTCTTTTTTTATCTCTCCTTCTTCAACTAATCCTTTAGGAATATCTTGTTTAATAAAACTAGACAGACATAAACCATCTTTCTTTTTTTTAAATTGTACAATTTTAAAAGAAAGATCACTTAGATCTAATCCAAAAGATGTTTTTTGTGGAAAATGAAACATGTTATTTAAATTTTATCATTTTTTTCTTATTAAGCCAAGTGCTTAAAAAATCCCTAATAAAAAGGATCCTGACCCCTTTATGTCCTTTATGTTATTTCACTTTATCTAATCTTTCAAACATCATTTTCGCCAAACCAAACTTTTTGGCAAGTTTTTTTAAAATGTCCGTATACTTCTTTTCCGTCGCGTTGTCTCCCGCTTTCTTGCTAATCACAATCATATTAAAACAAGGGATAGTCGCTTCCTCTTTGTTCTTTCTCAAACAAAAGGCCTTTTCGTAATTAGTAATTGCCGTTTTGCGTTTATTTATCTTTTGATAAATATTTCCCAAATCATTGTAAGTATCAAAAGATTTCTTTAATCTATGGGCTTTTTTGTAATAAATCATTGCCAAATCATATTTTTCCTGATGCATTAGAACCGTAGCCAATCCTCTCGTAGCGTCATATTTTGTTTTTTTATATCCAAGAGCCAAATTAAAATATTTCTCCGCCAATTTTTGATATTTCTTGGTTATTCGTTTTTCAACGTTCAAAGCCCATTGATCATAAAGCCATCCTAACAAAACATATTTTCTACATAACTCATCGTTATCCTTTTCCCCTTTGATGCCTTTTTCCAACAGCAACAAAGCATCGCCATATCGACGCTCATTTAAAAGATTATTAATTTTAACACGATTATTGTTTTTCATTTTATTTATTAAAAAATTAGCCGCAATTTTTTTATTGCGGCTAATATTTACAGTTATGCGAAAGAACAAGCTAATCGACATCACTATCGGTATCATTCCAACCACCAGTTGCCGTTTCTGTCGTAGTATGCCCCGCTTCAAAAGATTTACTTTCCGGTAAAAACATTTGTAGTTTAGGATCATATATACCACTCATGTTTATTTCTGGAACGTCTTCCGCAAACTGCGCCGCAAAAGGAATTTGATTCATTTGCCTCACCTCCTTTTTATAAGTATTTTGCGAATAAATCAATCAACTTATCTGTAATCTTTAAACCTGTTAAATGTTCTATCCAATACCACTGCCCATTGGGATTTAATTCAAGAAAAACATATCTATCATCAGGTGTTAGCACCATATCAAATGCTCCATATTTTAAACCCGAAACGCGAAGAAATTCAATCAATTTTTGCTCAATTTCTTCTGGCACTTCATAGGGATAATGAGGAACATTTTCAAAGTCATATCTCCTCCAGTCTTGTTTGCTTTTTTCTGATTTTTGAGATTCAATAGCACATGAAAAAACACTATCTTCTATAACCGTAATTCTTAACTCAATTTGTTTTGGGACATTTAGTTGAAATAGTGTCGGCGCTAACTCAACGGAATCCAATTTACTCAAGTCATCTGCCTCAATTTTATGAGTATATATGTTTTTAAATCCTCTTTCTTGATTGACATGTCCTACCGATATTGCTTTCACAACCACATCACCATATTTCTCTATAAAATTATAGGCCTCTTTTTTCTTGTTAGTCACAAAACTATGAGGAGTTTCCAATCCTAATTTCGCAGCCAAACTAAGTTGATAAAGTTTGTTGTCAATCTGACTGTTTTCAAAAGGATTATTTATCCAAGTTTTATCTTCTAACAATCTCCAAACATTATTTAACAGAAATTTTGCTTCTCTTAACCCGAATTCTATATACCCTTCATCTTTAACTGCTTCTGAAATAACTAATTTTCCGGGTCTTCTATACCATACCACAGAAACATCTTTTACTAAATCTATATTTCTGTCTTCTGCCGATAACATTAGATTTTTTACACAACCGTTTTCAATTTCTATTTCAAAACCATGTTCAGTCAAAAAATCCTCTATATTCCACCTGAAAAAATCCAGCCCGCGTTTGTGTAATTTTTCAATGACTATATCCGTATGAGCATCCATTTTATTCGTCAAAATTAATATCATTTCAACACACCTCCCTTAACCATAGATGATTATTTTTATGTTTCTGTTCTTTTGAATTTTAATGTTCTGCTTAAATTCTAACAAGAAAACAGTGTATTGTCAACCCACTGCATACATCCACGGACATATAAACCATCTTTCTTTTTTTTAAATTGTACAATTTTAAAAGAAAGATCACTTAGATCTAATCCAAAAGATGTTTTTTGTGGAAAATGAAACATGTTATTTAAATTTCTCTATTATCATTCTTACTTTTTTAACAATTTCACTTGGAGTAACTTGAGCCTTTACAATATAATCAATTGCTCCTAATTTGAATGCCTTATCTTTAGTTTCTTCTGTATCAAAATTAGTAAAAACAACTACTGGAATTTTACTGGTCTTAGAATTTTTTTTAAGTTCATCTAAAACATCAAGACCGTTTTCATTTCCTAAAAGTAAATCCAACATAATCAAATCTGGTTTATCATATAAAGCAAATTTTATCGCATCTTTATAATTATCAGCCACTATCAAAAAGAAACCTTCTAATTCAAATTTACTTTGATAAATAAGAATTTGATCAGGATCGTCTTCAACGAGTAATATTTTTATATTATTAGTCATTTATAATATGATTTTTAACATTAATTTTTTTAGAAGAATGAATTGGCAGACTGATAAAAAAAGTTGTTCCCTTATTAAGTTCGCTTTCCATCCATACTTTACCATAATGTCCTTCAATAACTTCTCTAACTATAAAAAGTCCTAGTCCAGAACCATCTGTGTACATTTCCCTCGCATTACTACCTCTTATGAACTTTATAAACAATCCAGGAATTTCTTCTTTAGGAATTCCAATGCCATTATCCTCTATAGATATGATAACATTATTTTCTTTTTTTGTAATGGATATAACAATCTTTCCTTTAGAGGAAGTATATTTAATAGCATTATCTATTAAATTACTAAATGCTTCTTGAAGATATTGTTTTTGTCCATTTATCCTCGGTAAAGATTTTATAGATTTTTTTAAAATAACATCCACACCTTTTTTCTTTATAATTGATTGAAAATCACTAATTGTTTTTTTAATCAATTCTTCTAAATCAATTAATTCAGCTTTTTCTTTTTTAACTCTATATTTAAAATTCGTCATTTCTGTAGCATTAAGAATGTCATTAATAATATTTTCTAATTTACAACTTTTATTCCACAGCCCCTCAATAAACCTATTCTTTTTTTCTATAGGAAATTTTTCTAAATCTCCTTCAATCATCATAGAGGTAATCCCTTTTATTACTGATACTGGAGTTCTTAATTGGTGAGAAGCAATAGAAATGAATTCTGATTTTGCTTTGTCTAATTTTTGTAATTCAATATTAGCCTTTTTCAAACTCTTTGCTAATTTAATAATTTTCTCTCTAGACCTAGTTTCTTTTAAAACACTATGGATTAAAATTATACTGAATATAACAACTCCAATAAAAAGACCGAATTTTAAATAAAATTCTGTACCCGAAGACAATAGAGCATCAACAAGCAAAACGGCAGATATTAAAGCGCTAAGAATTTCAACCGTAGCAACTTTTGTGTTCATTAAATGATATTTAATTACTGCATAACTAAGAATTAATGGACAAGCGATAATAGCAAAAACACCAAATGGAGGAATTATATCTATGTTATACATCAAAGGAAAATTCATTGCTCCTCCACCGAATCCCATCAAAGAACCAATAATAACATATCCAATTTGATATTTTTTTTCTCCTTCGCTTTTATTAAATGCTTTAAATAGTAAATATAAAGAATAACCAACCATACATAAGTATCCAAATATTAAAAACCATTTATACAAAGGCCCTGCAGTAGGCCAAAAAGGAAAAGAAAGTATAGAATGAACACCCGTTACATATTTATCAGAAAAACTAAGAACAAAAAATAATAATGTAACAAGATAACCAGATATTACTAAAATCTTTTTCTTTTTATGTAAATCTAAAAGAGATAAAACCCAGTGAAAATAAAATATAGGAATAAATATTGCTCCAATATTTAATAATCTTGCCCATAAGAAAGCGATTTGCTCATTTTCTCTAGTAAGAAGCAAAGCGAACCAAGTATAACTCCACATTGCAAATGCCAAAGAGAGCAACGCAAAAAGCTTGTTCATCAATTCTTTCCTATTCCTAAGATAAGAAAAAGATCCAAAAACAGTAAAAAATACAGCCACTATAAGAACAGACCATGTATAAATATCTAACATAATTTATTACTTCTTTTATCTCTAAACCAAACTCCTATAATGTAAAAATAATAATATAATATATGATTTTTCTTTAACCACTTTTTAAACAAAAAATCCAGCTCATCTAAATTATTAATTCTTTTATCATTCCATCTTAAAAAATCTATATAAAGATTTCCTAAATTCAAAATAATCCCTTTTGCATTTTTAGGCTCTTTACAAATAATATCATCTATATTATCTAAGACATTGCTATCTTCTAAAATATGATTTGGATTTAAATTTAAGATTGCATCATTTTCGCCATTCCAATCTACTAATTTGCTTTGTGGATTAAAATAGCTAGTATTTTCTGAAAATCTTTTATCATCAGATGGATCACATTTTATCCATCTGTTATTTAGATACACATAAACATAAATATGAATAGATTCTTTCCCTATCTTGTCTCTAAAAAATAATGGGACTATGTTTCCAAAATACTCTTTTCCCTTTACACGCATTACGCCATATCCAGCTGGTATCCCCAACGATCTCAATAAGGCGATTAAAAGATTTGATTTACTAGTACATACTCCCTTCCCCTCTAATAATGTTTCCGATGCTTTTTTGTTCCAATTTCCAACTCTATATAATATGCTATCTCTTACATAATAGAATAAAGCGATTGCTTTGTTTTTATCATCGTTTATATTTTTAGTTATATCAAAAGCTAATTCTTTAATTTTTAAATTATTAAAATCACAATATTTAGTTTCTTTTAAGAAAGATTCCATATTATTATAAATATAAGAAATAATCGTTTTTACTTACTTTCATCTCCGAAGGAAAAAAATCAGCTTTTTTAAAATTAGAGTTTGAATTATTTTTATATTTATTTAAAATTATCTTAACCAAAGAATAAATTTCTGGACTTTCTTCAGCTTGTTCAATATTAAAAAACTTAAAATCATTTATTTCCTCTTTATCGTTTATTTTTAATTCTTCTTTATTTAATAATAAACAATTAAAAACAAAATAAACCGTTGGATTCTTTTTTGATCTCCTATAACGAACAGCGACCAAATCATTTACTTCTATATCTCCATTTAATTCTTCTTTCATTTCTCTCTTTATTGCTTCAATTAAAGATTCATATTTATCAACATATCCTTCAGGAAAAGTCCATTTGTCTTTTATTGGTCCATAATTCTTTTTGCTCAATAAAATAGAATTATTTTCTTTATCAATAATCAACGCTCCTACTCCAATTTTAGATATTAAATGTTTACTCATATTATTAATGTTTTTTAGATAATTCTACAATTGATAACATAATTTTTTCTGTTGCCTGTTCTAATGAAAAATTCTCTAAAGAATAAATGGGAGCTCCAATCATGGCTATTACTTTTTTTCTACGCAATAAAGTTTTAAAAGACAAGATTCCAAATGTTCCCCTGATAAATACTGGAACAATTAGCGCGCCAGTTTGTTGATGTAAATAAGCAATACCACGCTTGCCTTCTTTAAATCGAACATTCTGTGATATTCTACCTTCTGGATAAATCCAAATATGATTATTATTTTTTAAAGCATCAATCGCTTCTCTAAGCGTTATGGACAAATCTTTTCCAGTATTTGCTTGTATCTTTATAGAAGCATTTATCCAAACGTATAAAGCAACTAATAAATATCTAAATTTAAAAAATTTAGAATGAGCTAAAAATCTAATAGGAAAAAATCTTTTTGGATAAAACTCCCCTTTATAACGAGGCATTATTGCCGCATTAATTGGACTGTCTAAATAATTAGAATGATTTGAAGCAAAAATAATTGGTCCATTTTCAAGTCCTTTTAAATTTTCTTGTCCATAAATTTCAAAACGAACAAAAAATCTTAACGTTAAATAAATAGGCCAATAAGTAAATGCTTGAAAAATTTTAGATATTTTAATTATTAAATGATTACTCATTTGACTATCCTTATTCTATGGTATTTTCTTATTTCTAGCTAGTTGGCTAGTAATTAAAATCCCCACACTATCTATAAAAACATCTCTAAATGCTCCTTGACGTCCAAAAATAAAAGTTTGATGATATTCATCGGAAAAAGCATACAAAAAAGATAGACTAATAGCTAAAATCAAAATTTTCCTATTAGTTAATCCATATTCTTTTAAGGCTCTTATTAAAAGCCATGTTAGAATAGCATATTCGCTAATATGAGCTATTTTTCGTAAAATAAAATCCCATTGACTAGGAAGACCAGATTTAAGAAAGGGTTGATGAGAAAGAAAAAAGATAAAACTAGCCCAAATAAAAACTAAAACCCAATTTTTAACCTTTAAAGACATAATTATTTAAAGTACTGAATAAATTCTTTATAAGAACGTGTATTAAGAATGTCTTTTTTTTCAGCCCAGCCACGACGTGCTTGAGCAACACCAAATTTCATCATAGATAAGTTATCAAGAGAATGAGCATCGGTTCCAATTACAATTTTGACACCATTTTCTTTAGCTTGACGGATATAAGAATCTTTTAAATCTAAACGATTATAATGAGCATTAATTTCTAGGGCTGTTTTAGTTTTTTTTGCTACTTTAAAAATTTTATCAAAATCTATCTTGTATTCTTCTCTTTTTTGAATTATACGACCAGTTGGATGAGCAATTGCATCAATATTAGGATTTTCAATCGCCCTAATCAATCTATTCGTCATATCATTTTTATTCATTTTAAAACTAGAATGGATTGCCCCATAAACAAAATCTAATTTAGCTAGAACTTCATCCTTGATTGCCATGCTTCCATCAACTTTAATATCAACTTCAGCTCCTTTAATAATTTTAATTCCAGAAAGCTTCTTGTTAATTCTATCTATTTCAAATATTTGTTTTAAAAGACGCTTTTCATCTAATGCATTAGCAATTTTTAGAAAGCCAGCATGATCTGTAATGGCTATATATTCATATCCTATCTTTTTAGCAGCTTTAACAATTTGTTCAATTGAATCAGAACCATCACTCCAATTACTATGACAATGAGTATCTCCCTTAATATCATTATATCTAATTAATTTAGGCAATTTATCATTCAAACTTGCTTCAATCTCTCCTGTATTAGATCTTAATTCTGGTTCAATGTATTTTAATCCTATTGCTTGATAGACTTCTTTTTCATTTTTACCAGCAATTCTCTTGTCGTTTTTATAAACTCCATATTCATTTAATTTTAATCCTTTTTTCTTAGCTATAAGACGAGTTGAAATATTATGCTCTTTGCTTCCAGTAAAATACTGTAAAGCAGAACCAAAACTTTCTTTCTTAACTATTCTTAAATCACAATCAAGGCCATTCCTTAATCTAACCGATGATTTAGTTGACCCTTGAGCCCAAATCTTAACTACTCTAGGCATCTTCACAAAAAAATCTATTACCTTTTTAGGTTTAGAAGAAACAACTAAAATATCGACATCGCCAATCACTTCTTTCATACGCCTAACTGAACCAGCAGAACTAATATTACTTACTTCAGGCAGTTTTTTAAGATTGTTTATTATCTCTTTAACTATCGGAATAGCTTTGCCAAGTAAAAACTTATTATCTCCAGCTTTAACAAATTTAATTGCCTGTAAAATATTTTGTTCACTTTTTTTGCCAAAATTATCTAATTCACCTATCTTTCCAGCTTTAGCAGCCTTTTCTAAATCTTTTAAATTTCTAATATTAAGCTCCTTATAAAAAGCTTTAATCTTTTTAGCGCCCAACCCTTCAATAGAAATTAATTTTTCCAAATCAACTGGACATTTCTTTTTCAATTCCTGATAACGTTTAATTTTCCCTGTTTTGATATATTCTTCAATTTTTTCAGCTATACCTTTGCCTACGCCTGAAATCTTTTTTAATTCTTCTACCCCACCTTCTTTATATATTTCTTCAATATCATTTTCCAAAGATTCTAAAATCCGACTAGCTCTGTTATAGGCAATAGAAATAAAAGAGGCCTTATCCATTTCAATAAATTCAGCCATAAGATAAAAAATTTTAGCTATTTCCAAATTCTTCATTCTTTTATTTGATTTCTTTAATTTTTGGTATCCTTAAATCTTTTTTATTCTTCGAAAAAATACTTTTATAAATAAAAAATGGTACTAAAGAACTAATCAAAACAAAAAACAATACACAAATTAAAAGCATAGTAAAACCAAAACGATTAGCGATTATTCCTCCAATAGCACCTGTAATTCCGGCAGAAAAACCAATCAAACAAGCCCTAATACTCCAACTGAATGCTTCTCTCCCCTTACTAATATGTCTAGTAAATATAGCTGAGTAAGCAGCTATGTTCATACTCATACCAAAGGCATAAAAAACTTGAAAAATATATATATGCCAAGGTAAAAAAGAAAAAATAAATCCAATTACAGCTAAGGAAGCTAAGATGTTACCAATAACAATAAACCAAAAATCATCTTTTTCTCCATGATTTTTATCCAGATATTTTCCAAAAGGAATAACCATTAAAGACATAACAATCCAATAAATAGCAGCAACATAACCAGCAATTTCTACATTACCTCCTCTAATCCTCTCTGTTAAAAAAATAGCGAAGATAGGAGTAATAAAACCGAACCCACCAACTAAGGCGACATCAGAAAAAATTAAAATTTTAATTACTTTATTTATCTTTATCTTCATCTTTTTATCATATCAATATTAGAAGAATAAAAAAAGGGTGACCTATTACTAGATTGCCCTTATTCCTGTTTCTTATTCCAAACAGGACATGAGAATTCCTTTTTCAATAATCTCAAAAAGATCATTTTTTTGAAAAGGTTTTGAGAGAAAATTCCTCCCTCTTTTTTTAACCTCAGCCCCTATTGAATGGAGTCCACTACAAACTACAATCTTTGCCTTGAGGTTCAGTTCAGCATCTATTCTATCTATGAGTTCCAGCCCATTCATTTTAGGCATTTGGAAATCAGTGAAAATAAGAAAAGGTTTTATCTTCTCTTTAGAAAGTAAATGTCATGCCTCCAACCCATTTGTTGCCTCTATAATTTCAGGCATTTGATCCTCTAAAATAATATGGGTCTCTAAATGAAATTTGATCAAATTCATTAATATGTCCCGATTGCTTTCTTCGTCGTCAACTATCAATATTAACTTTTTTCTCATAATTAACCTCCTTTTTCATTATTAATGAACTTCTTATCTTTATATTTTAAATAACATATTTTTTAGAACAAGTCAAGATCCCCAAGGATGACAAGTAGAAACTCTTTTAATTCCCATCCAAACTCCTTTAACTACTCCATGTCTTTCAACGGCATCATAAGTATATTGAGAACAAGTTGGATAATGTCTACATTGTCCTAATAACTTTAAGATAGGAATATAGCCATGGTCAGGCGAAATAGTTTTCTGATAAATTTTAATTAAAAATAATATAATAAATTTCATTTTCTAAAATCTATTTTTTAAAACAAATTAGCTTGTTTAGAAAACTTTCCACGTTCTTTCTTTTTAAAAATTTCTATCTTGCCATATTCACCATCATAACCAGGAGAAATATTAATTTTGCCTTGTCGAACTCTATTAATCCCCTCGGCAATTTCAGGAGAACTGATTCGCCCTATTTGTTCTATGCTTGTAGATAAAAGTATTTCAAATTCTGTATTAAAACGCTCAATTAAATTCTTATACTCCTTTTCAACTTTTTTTGTCTTTACTCCTACTCCTTTCGCGTCAGCAATAATTTCATCTAATGGAATCATATGTCTAAATGGAATAAAATTATCAGGTTTAAATCCATCTTTTCTGTCTGCTAAATCATCAATCCTATGAAGAATACCAACTGTTAATGGTTTTTTACATTTAGGACAAATGCTCTTTATTTTCTTAGATTTTTTAGGATTTAAAACTATTTCACATTTACGATGTCCATCATAATGATATTTGTCTTCTTCAGGAAAAGATTCAATTGTTTCTAAAAACTTTTTAGGATTTTTACTTTTAATTGCATCAACGATCCCAATATAACTTAAATCTGTGTCAAAAACATTAGCCTCTCTGCCTATCTTACTTGGACTATGTGCATCTGAATTACTTATCAAAGAAATTTTATCTAAAGAAGAGAGTCGCCAATTCATTCCTGGATCTGAACTTAGTCCCGTTTCTCCTGCATAAATATATCTAGAATATTCTTCAAAACATTCTTCAATAGAGTCAAAACCAGAGTTAGCTCCAAACAAACCAAACCATGGCGTCCAAAGATGAGCAGGTATAATCATACAATCATCAGAAATAGTTAAAACAATTTTGAGCAATTCTTTAACATCTAAATCAAGAATAGGCCTACCGTCAGATTTAATATTACCAATCAAGCCTAGACGAGCATTGATTTTCTCAACGATTTTAAAATTTGGCGCTAAAATAATAATATGAATTTTTCTAACTCTATTATCTTTAGAATAAATACAACTAATTTCACTGCTTAATAAAAAACGAATATCTTTATCTTCTTGGTTGTTGCCATTTTGCGGAAGCCAATCATTTTTTTTAGAGGAAGCACTAATTCTCTTTTTCAATTTAAAAAGACCCGGCTCTGCGGGTTCAAGTTTTGACTTAAGTTCTTTAATCCAAAGATGATGAGTAAAATCGCCAGTACCTAAAACTTTAACGCCTTTAATCTTAGCCCATTTATTCAAATGGTCTATGTCCATGTCCCGTGAAGTAGCTCTAGAATATTTAGAATGAATATGCAAATCCGCAATAAATTTCATAATATTATACAAGAAAAACTATCCTTATTATACTCCCATCTCCCTAACGGTCAAATGCGTCATTAACCCCAGAATTAACCAAAACATTAGCTGACCTTGCTGTAGAGTCCAGAAAAAGTGATCAAATAAACTAACAAATATAATACAGATGACGATAATAAATAAAACAGAATTTTGTTTTTTAAATCTCTTTAGTAATTGATAAAGAAATATTAAAAAAACAATTAATCCTAATAAGCCGACTTCACTAGATATTAAAAGATAAACATTATGAACTGGTTGATGAATCCAATTTGACAACAAAGGTAATATTTCTCTTATCTCCCATACAAAATTACCAAGCCCAATACCAATTAAGGGATATTCTTGGATAACAGAATAAGCAGTTTCATTATAAAGAACCCTCAAAGTAACTGATTGTTCTGCTGAAGATACTGAGAACCTAGAGAAAAGTTCAGGAAAAGCAAAAACAACAAACGATAAACAGGAAACAATAAATAATAAAAAAAGCAAAATAATTTTCTTAGACAATTCTTTATTTTCTTTTTTTCTTGACTTACAAAACTCAAATATAAAATAAAATAAACTTGATAAAACAAAAAGAACAATAATAATTCTAGAAAAAGTTAAAAATAAAGCAGTAATTAATAATGAATAAATAGCAATTAATAATAAATTAATATTAAGAGAATGTTTCTTTTCTAACCAAAGAAAATAAAGAAAGAAAATACTAATTAAAAGAAAAAAAGCCAAAACATTAGGATGAGGCAAGCTTCCATAAGCCCGAATAAAGGTTGATCCATCGACAGTAAATTTAGCTACTCCATCTATGTTCACACCTAATGGACTTTCAGTTAAAAATCTTAACCCTAAGCTCTTCTGAGTAAAGAATTGTAAAATAGCTATTATAGATTGGATTAAACCGCTAGCAACAAAAACTTGAGCTAATCTTTTAAAATTAAAAATTTCCCTATAATTACATTTTAGATAAAAGAATAATCCTATAAATTCTAATAATTTTAACCAAGAATAAAAACCAAGAGACAAGCTCCTAGCTTGGATCAAAGAAATAAAACCAATTATAAAAAAAACCAATAGCCAAAAACTATAGTTTTTTAATTGAAATATTTTAAAATCTTTTAAAAATCTGTTTTTTCTTATCCTCCAAATCCAAAACAAAAAGACTAAAATAAGCAAAACATCAGTCAAGTAAAGATAAATACTAGTCCATTCATTGAAATCTTCCCCAAATTGATAAATTATCTTCCTTGTTTGAAAAGGCAAACAAAAAACTAAAAGATAAAAAAATATTTTCTCTAGTAATATCATAATTAATTAGAAATTTTTTTCATTTCCTCCTTAACTATTTTTCTATCATCCCAAGCAATTTTTTTACCTTTATCTACGCAAAGCCATGATTCACATCCTTTACCAGTAATAATTACAATATCTCCATCTTGAGCTGATTCTAATGCTCTATGAATTGCTTCTCTTCTATCAATGAATTTTTCAGCTAATCTATTTTTTAAACCTTTAGCAATATCATCTATAATTGCCTGAGGATCTTCATTGTATGGATCTTCGTTGGCGATGATAATCTTATCTAAATATTTTTCAGCAATTTTACCAAATTCAACACGCTTCCATTTATCTCGTCCCCCACCAGCAGCCCCTAATACACCAATTATCCTTCTTGTTCCACCATCAGGCGAGCTAGAAAATAATTCTCTAATCATTTGATAAACTTTTTCTAAAGCATCAGGAGTATGAGCATAATCAACTATAACCATAAAAGGATTTTTAATAACTATTTCTAATCGTCCTGAAATACTATTAACTTTTTCTAATGCTAATTTAATTTTATCTAAACTAATTCCTTCAATCAGCCCAACACTTATAGCTGCTAAAATATTATGTAAATTAAATTTACCCAATAAATTCACATCAAAATCTTGACCATCAACTCTAAAGCTAATGCCTTTTTTGCTTAATTGATAATCGCTTGCTTTAACGGTTTGATTAACTTCTGTTGATGATTCAAAATCTATCCCATAACCCCATTTTTCTTTAGCTGGAAACTGTAAAAAATATTCAGCATTAAGATCGTCTAAATTAACAATTGCACTACCTTTAAGTTTTAACATTTGAAAAAGTTTTGATTTAGCTTGCTTATACTTTTCAAACCCTCCATGACTTTCTAAGTGTTCTTCAGTTAAATTAGTTAAAACAGCAATGTCAAAACCAATAAAACGATGACGATGTTGTTTAATACCTTCTGAAGTTACTTCTAAAACAACATATTCACAACCTGCTTTATACGCTTGACGCAAAAGCTTCTGAAGTTTAAATCTACCAGGCATAGTCATTTTTAAATCATTTTTCCAAATCTTATCTTTAATTTTAAATTCAATTGAAGAAAAAGCAGCCACATTATAACCGCCTTGCTCTAAAATTTGACTGATCAAATAAATTGCTGTTGATTTGCCGTTAGTACCAGTCACCCCAATTATTTTCATCTTACGAGAAGGAAAACGATACCAAAAAACAGCCAGCATAATCAATAGAAGATGATATATTGGCTGAAAAAAATTAAATATTGGCTGAGGAATAATCCGCTTACCTAATTTCAATAAGCTTTCTAATATAATCATAAAATTTTTCTAGCTAGATTATAAAGAGTATGCCAAGTTGACCTATAAATCAAGTTAAAAGCACCTGAATAATTTACTTCTTGGCCATTGAATCCTTTTTTAAAACGAGTTACTCCAGGCCACTTATCTTCATCAATTCCCCAAAAATCATAATATTTTAATCCTTTCTTTTTTGCTTCTAATATTGCGTGCCATTGAAGTAAATAAGGAGCCATTAATCTACGATGATCATGATCAGAAGCGCCATGAGCATAAACAGCTGTTTCCCCAAAAAAATACACAAGGATAGCTGCCACTGTCTTGTTTTGATATTCAGCTAAAAATAATTTAACTGTTTCTTTTCCTAAAATATCTAAAACTTTTTGATAATATTCTTTAGGATGAAGATAAAAATCATCTCGCTTAGCCGTTTGTCCCAATAGGCCAACAAAAGCATTTAATGCTTCTGGATTGTTTGATTGTCTAATTTCTATTCCTTTTTTTTGAGCTAATTTAATATTATACCTTGTCTTTTGATGCATTTGCTTAAGCAAGTCTTCTTCTGATTGGTTAATGTCTAAAACGATAGACCTGCTTGGCTGAATTTCTTTAGCAGATTTAATAAATTTGTAATTTGTAATTTGTAATTTGTAATTTGTAAAATTCGGTTCTATCTTAAAAAATATACTTTTTTCTTGCTTAGCTATTTTATTAATCTCTTCTAAAAATTCTTTAAAATCTCCTTTTCCAACTGGCCCATAGGGACAATATAGATAATTCTTCTTTAATGGCAAATCATGTTTAATAATTAATCCTTTTAATCCTTCTGTCTCAATCCGCCAAATTTTTCTATCCATTGATTCTTGTAGTTGGCCCCATTGCCAAGACTGTGGAAAAGAACCTTTGTTTTCTTTAATGAACTGATTCCATTGTTCTTTCTTTGTATTCATAAATAATGCGAAGAAAATAATTTTTTTGAATCGTAGGTGTGGGCGTGCTTTTCAGCTTGCTGAAAAGGGCTAAGCGATTTAAAAAAAATTGTTTTCTGAAGCATGAAATTTAAATGTGAACCTATAAAACATAAACTAAAATCATTTCCCCAGAATCTTCAAAACCTCTTTAATTCTACTCTCTATATCTTTTATTCTTTCCGGAACTTGTTTCAAAGCATCATGAACTTGATATTTGGTATATCCTAATCCAACCAAAGCATCAACAACCTCATCATCAGAAACTAATTTTTTAACTTCTGAACCAGAAACCAAAATCTTGCTTCTTAATTCTAAGATAACTCTTTCAGCTGTTTTCTTGCCAATACCAGAAACCTTAGTTAATAGATCAACGCGTCCACTGGCAATTGATGCTTTAAGATTTTTTATTGAAGCAATTGATAAAACAGATAATGCTGCCTTAGGCCCAATCCCACTAATAGAAATCAAAAGCTCAAAAAATTCTAATTCATCAATATTTAAAAATCCATATAGGTCTAAAATATTTTCTCTATGATAAAGATGAATAAATAATTTAACTTCTTGTTTAAGAATTAGTTTTTCTAAAATAGGCGCAGGACAATATACCTTATACCCCACTCCTTTAACATCAACAATTACAAACCTATTTTCTTTTAATTCAATTTTACCTTTAAGTAAAGCAATCATACTTTATATGATAACTCAGGGTAAATTATTTGACAACTTATCAAATTTAGATAATACTAAACTTATGCCTATAACTAAATCAGCAAAAAAAGCTCTTCGTCAAAACCACAAAAAACGGTTATTTAATTCACGTCGCATAAAAACGATGAAAGAGCTAGTCAAACAAAGTAAAAAATTAATTAAAAGCGCCAAAAAAGAAGAAGCTCTTGAAATTCTACCAAAAACATATAAGGCGATTGATAAAGCGATTAAAAGAGGCGTGATTAAAAAAAACACAGGAAGCAGAAAAAAATCACGATTAACCAAAGCAATCAGTAAGATATAATTGTGGAAAGATTATGCTTGACAGTCATCGTTGATCTTGATATTATAAAGTTATACCTATGGGTATAAAAGAACATTTAGAAGCCAGAATTAAACGTTTTAATAAAAAACTGCTCCTAGCGGCAGTTGTTTTATTTATTATGATTTTCGCCTTAATTGGCCCAGCAAAAGCAACTGAAAAGCTTCTTTCTATTTATTTTAATAAAAGCAAACAAGAGATTGTTGAACAAACAGAAATATTTGAAAATAATGGAACATATTTAATGACAAATAGTTTAGCCATTCTAACCGATCAAACAGATTCTGAAATTCAAGAAGATTCATATTTAAAAGAGATTAACTTAATAACATGGCAAGAGAATGCTCTTTTGAGCCAATCCAATCCAATCACCACTATCAGCCAAGAGCCAAGAGAAAAGATATCTACTTATGTTGTTCAACAAGGAGATAATACATCAAGTATTTCTGCTAAATTTGGTATTAGTTTAAACACATTATTATGGAGTAATAACCTTAAAGAAACTAGTCTTATTCGTCCAGGAGATGAATTAACTATCCTTCCTATTAATGGACTAGTCTATAAAGTTAAAAATAATGACACCATTGGTGCAATTGCCACAAAATATAAGGCAAACACAGAAAAAATTATTGCCTTTAATGATTTGCCAGCCGATGGAGCTATTCAAATTAATCAAAAATTAATTATTCCAGATGGTCAAATGCCATTTATTGCAACGCCTAGTAGAATTGTTACAAAAAGTTATGTCACTGGAGTAGGAACTGGAAAAAGCAGAGTATTCCCCTATGGTCAATGTACTTGGTATGTTGCTCAAAAAGTAGTGGTTCCTTGGTCTGGGCATGCTAAATCATGGTTAGTGAATGCTAGAGCTTATGGGCGTCAAACAGGATCAGTTCCAAGAGTTGGATCTATTATGGTTATGAATGAAGGTGGCTGGATGGGACGAATGTATGGTCATGTTGCTTATGTTGAGGCAGTAAATGGTGTTTGGGTAACAATCTCAGAAATGAATTATACTGGATATGCTCGTAAAAGTGTAAGAACGCTTAGGAATAATGACTGGCGTATCAGAGGATATATATATTAAAATCTCTCTGTCATCCTGAATCAGTAGATGAAGGATCTATTTAGTTAGATTCTTCGGCTACTACCTCAGAATGACAATTAACATTAAAAAACTGCCAAATGGCAGTTTTTTATTAATCCACAAAATAATTTATTATTGATTCGAGATTTCTTTACCACATTGTAAACATGTCTTTGCTTCAGGAACTATTTCAAGACGTTTCAATTCAATATTTTTATTACATTTTTCACATTTACCATAATTATCGCTTTTAATTTTTTCTAAAGCATCGTCTATATTCTTAAGACGTAATTCTAAGGTGTGTTCAATTGGCAATAAACTTTCATAGGCTTCAATTCTTTCTGCGCTTTCATCTACATGAGAACGATCATTGCCTAAAAAAGGAAAACTAGTTAACCAATTCCCCTTTCTTTTGGGATCTTTCTTGGCAAAAGAACTAATCTCTTTAGTTAGTTTCTTTTTTTCTTCTTCTAATTTCTTTTTCAATTGTTCTTTAAGTTTCTTGTCCATGTATAAATACTATCATAAAAGACTAAAGAGGGCAACCGTTTTTTGATTACCCTCATTATATATAGAGAAGGATTATGAAACCCTTTGTATGTTACTTTTAGGTTATAACCCTCCTTTGTTTTTCTGTAAAAACAGATCTTATCGCATTTTTTTTATATAATAATTTATAGTCCTCCTGTGCAATAATAATCATATTCTTCTCAAAAAAACAACTTATTTCTGCCAGCTGTATGCTTCCCTCCGAAGCTTTTACTTTTAAAGAACTAATCTTAACTTTTTTTACTTAGCCAGCAAATTTTGTTCTCTAGAACAGACTTCGTTGAGAACACTATTATTTTATTATTTTTTGATACACATGTCAACCCATGTTTTCCAAAAGTTTTCCACAGGTTATTCTATTTAAAAATTAATGATAGAATCAACTATTTTTTCTAATGATTCTTGTGAATTGCTGACAATAAAATACTTTTCTATTTGTGTGTAAAAATAGTTATTATTTGAATTAGATAAAGGGCTAATCTCTGCTATTTTAATCTGACGATAATCTTCGGTATATAAATTAAATTCTTTATTAAATTCTAATTCAATACTATTCAAAATTTGGCTTGTTTTAGCCAAGTCTTTATTTCTCTCTAAAATGACTAAAAATGGTAAACTAATTTCAGAATTAGTTGGTAAAAGAACAAAAGCAAACTGATTTTTAAATAAAGATTGTATATCTTTAAAAAAATCTAATCCAGCTTGATTAAAACAATTATTGATTTTACTAATTATATCCTGGCTAAGCAAGTTTTTTTCTTGTAGAACTTGATTAAAAGGTGATATTTGTGGATAAAGTTCTATTTGATTAATAATGCTATAAGCGACAGCATTCTCAGGGATTAAATCATTAAAAGGATTCTCTTGTAATATTAAAAACCAATAATTTACTCCTAAACAAACAATGATTAGAAATAAAAATAAGCTTGTATAAAGCCACTTTTTTGAAGAATGTTTCTGTTCTTTATTTGATTGGTTATTGCGCAAATCTAATTTAGATTCTTCAGAAACTTGATGATCAGAAATATCATTTTTTTTAATAATAATTTGAGTCATAATTAGTCTTCTGTTCCATCAACATCTTCATTATTAATAGTTAATAGTTTATCTATTACCATGAACATGGATTCTCTAGAAGTAGCAATAATCAAGTTATTAGATACAATTCCATAATCAAGAGTTAGGGCAGGTGTTGGAAAATTCATATAACGAATATATGTTTCATTATATATTTTATCTCCAAACTCTTCGCTATGAGCATTTAAAATATCCTCTGTTAATAATAACTGATTTAAATCATCTATTATTGTATTCTCCCAATCGTTTAAGTCTTGAACTAAAGTTTCACTTTCTCCCATTTCTATAACGATTCCCAGGCGACTACCTTCATCTTGTTTATATAAAAACAAAGTATAATCGCCTGCGATAGCTGAAAGAATGTTTTCTGGGATGTTAATATTTAAAGCTAAAATTAAAGTATTTAAATCAATATATCTTTCTTCTTGTTTATCAATTATCTTAACTAAAATACGCTTAATAGTGCTAGTTGCCTGCTCTTCGTTAATTACTGAATTTAATTGACCTAATAATAGATTCTCTTGATCAGCAATTAATTCAATTATTTTTGTTTCGTCTGCCAGTATAAGAGATTCAGGAATAATTGGCTCTTGTGTAATCGGCTCAATTGGCTCAATTGGCTGACATTCTAGATCGTCTTGACATTTATTCTCTCCTTCTCCTTCAATGCTAATGCATTGATTATCTTGACATTCAAAATGAACAATATCTGAAACTATGGGCTTAAGATAATTTAACCAATAAAAAAACCCTCCCGTTCCAATGACTATTAAAACAATAGTTAAGCCAAGAATGATAAAAAATGGCTTTAACTTCTTTTTTGGAATCTTTGCTTTAGAACTCTTTGGAGGAATTGGAGAACTCAAAGAACTAGCAGGCAAATCATCAGCCATAGTTCTGATAAAAGAATCATCAATGTTTGATTGTGTTGGTTTATTTATATTCACAATTACTCCTTCTTAATTATTTTTAATTATCACCAGCGTCTTTTAACGTTAATCCAATTTTACCTGATTCATCAATTTTTTTAACCTTAACAACAATTACTTGACCCATTTTAACAATATCTTCTACTTTTTCAACATGATAATCAGCTAATTCTGAAATATGAACCAATCCTTCTTGATTAGGTAAAATTTCGACGAATGCTCCAAAGTCAGCAATCTTAACTACCTTACCATTAAAAATTTCTCCAATTTTAACTTCTCTAGTCAAATTCTTAACCCATTCAAGAGCTTCTTTGCCAGCACTTTCATCAAATGCAGTAATGTTTACTACTCCATCGTCATCAATGTCCATCTTGACTCCTGTCTTGTCAATAATCTCATTGATTATTTTACCACCAGGACCGATTACATTTCTAATTTTATCTTTATTAATTTGAATAGTCAATATCCTAGGAGCTAAAGGAGAGAGTTCTTTGCGAGGCTCTTTAATTGTATTCTCCATATTCTCAATAATCCCTAAACGAGCATCTTTTGCTGCTTTAAAAGCATTTTTTAAAATGTCTAAACTAACTCCTTCTATTTTAACATCCATTTGACAAGCTGTAACTCCATATTTAGTTCCAGCAACTTTTAAATCCATGTCTCCATGATGATCTTCTGGTCCTTGAATATCTGTTAGCACCTTATAGTCATCGCCTTGCCCTATTATTAACCCCATAGCTATACCGCTAATATGCGCTTTAATAGGAACACCTGCATCCATCAATGCTAAACTAGAACCACTAATTGAAGCCATTGATGAAGAGCCATTAGATGAAAGTATTTCTGAGACCAAACGGATGGTATATGGAAAATCTTTTTTATCTGGAATTAATGGGAAAAGAGCTTTTTCTGCTAAGGCACCATGTCCAATTTCTCTTCTTCCAGGACCTCCAATACGACCCGTCTCACCAACAGAGTAAGGAGGGAAGTTATAATGATGCATAAAATTCTTAGTAACATCATCTCTAAGACCATCGATTATTTGTCCTTCACTTGGGCCACCCAATGTTACCACAGAAAGAGCTTGGGTAGTTCCTCTGTTAAATAAGGCTGAACCATGAGTTCTTTCTAATAAGGCTACTTGAGTATTTATTGGTCTAACTTCGTCTAATTTTCGACCATCAGGCCTTTTATCATTTTTAATAACATTCTCATGAACCATTTTATCGACTTCTTCATTAAAGATGTCTCTAATTTCAGCTTCATTATCATTCTTTTCATCATCCAATGCTTTGATTGTTTCAAGCTCTAAAAGAGATATATCCTTACTACGTTCTACTTTATCTGGTTGATAAATTGCTGTTTCTAATTTATCAGATAAATAATCTTTTACTTGTTTAACTAATTCTGGATCAAATTCTTTAATATCTAAATCCATCTTTTCCTTACCAATCTCTTGAACAATGCTTTCTTGAAATTCAATTATTTTTTTAATATGTTGATTAGCAAATTCCATGGCTGACAACATAA
>Ga0222667_1000123_pt1 | contig 44058 bp, 50 predicted proteins | sample AntAcemetagen657_FD_179854 | JGI IMG/M metagenome (GOLD analysis project Ga0222667, IMG submission 179854) | Saline water microbial communities from Ace Lake, Antarctica - #657 | ecosystem: Environmental > Aquatic > Non-marine Saline and Alkaline > Saline | place: Antarctica: Ace Lake... | reverse complement strand
ACCTATCAGCCACCACCGTTATTATTCAGTTTGTCACCGAGACCGGTCCAATTGACGAAGTTAAGCACATGCTCTACGGTACTATTGACGACGGTAAAGCCTTAGCTTTTACTCAGGGTCAAGTACAAGAACTAACCTGGGAAAAGACCAAGCGTACTGCTCGCACCATCTTCTATGATGAAGACGATGATGAGTATCAGTTCCAACCAGGCAAGATCTGGATCGAGATCGTTCCTAAAGGAAACAGTATCAAGTACTAGAATTTAATTATCCCTCTCTGTCCACTATTTTCGTAAAAAGACTTATAACATGATATACTCGTGTTAGTTTAAGACGTGGACATTGACATTCAACTTTAAAAGGGGGTCTCTCGTGGGTAAAAAAGTAAAACAGATTCGACGGATTTTTCTAGGAATTATTATTTTTATTTTTGGAATACTTAGTCTTGTTTTTGCAGTCCCAGATTGTAATGCTCATTCTTATGATAGTTGTAGTTACGGAGCTAATTTAGGATGTGCTTCATTGATTATTGTTTCGATCGCCCTTCTTTTTATTGGTGTTTTTATCGTTTACATAAATTCAACAGAAACTCAGACAGAAGAAGAGGAGGAAGACCATGAATAAAATAAGTTTTAAAAATGTAATACCAGCCTCAATAGGAGCTGGCCTTTTTATTAGTGGAATAGGATCTTTTTTACAGAAAATTATATATCTTTCAGGAAATTTCAATCATTTTGAAACCAATCTGGCATCTTTAATCGTAAAACTTTTTTTGACAATTCTTGTCATGGTTATTGGATGTATTCTTCTCAGTGCCAATCCAGCAAAAACTTGGACAAAAGAAGAGGAATAACTGGAAAAACGTTTTTTAATTCATTGAATAACTAGAAGAATAGGAGGAACGTCATGGAGAAACAATCGAAAGGTTTAACAGCCCTCTCTATTTTAATGGGTTTAATTTTCACCATTGTTGGAGTTGGGAACATGTTTATTTTTAAGGCCGGTTATTATCAGGAAATGATCTCAACTAGTCCCATGTCAGTTGCCCTGATCATGTTTCTCTCTGTTTTTGTCACGATTGGTGGTGTGTGGTTAATTGGGTCTGCTATGGAGACATCAGCAAACCCTAATGATTTTTTACATCAAAAACGGAGCACTGCAGGAATATTCTTAATTCTTGCCGGATCCATATTGATCATATGCGGGATTTTAAGTTCGGTGTTTTTCAACTCGACCTACTTAGAATCTTCGACTAGAAACATCGTTTTACAAATAGTTAATTTTCTCCTTATCTACGCCGGTCTTTTCACTATCTGTTTTAATGTATGGATAGCTAATTGGATAGAAGAAAAGATCTCTAACCATCACCAAAAAAGGGCATCTAGAAAGGACTTAAAAGAAGTATATAAAAAAATAGATGGACTTTTTGAAAAATATGAAAGAAGGAACAAATGACAAAGAAAAAAAAGACAACAATATTGTGGTCTACGCTGATTTTGATAATTCGTTCTTTTTGGCACAGGTGAGTCGATCGTTTTTAAAATCGTTAACTTTTTAAAAACAGACAAACAGGAGGTTCTAATGAAAAAGAAGGAAAGAAAAACAAATAATAATGGAATAGTTTGGTTTCTCGCGGCAGCCATTCTTTTTATTATCGGAGTAATGGGCTTTACTGCCTTTCCTGACTGCTATAAGAATGCTTCTAGTCCTGAAACCCATCTGGGTTGTTACTCGATAATAGCTATCTCGAGTGGTTTCATTCTCATCTCGTTAATCACTCTTTATTATCTCCTGGATGTAGGATCCTGGATAAGAAAAAAAAATTCCAGTCGTCAGCGGAAAAATCAACAAAAAGGCTCTTAAAAGATAAAAAGAAATAAAATCACGTCTACATAAACTAGACCATCCCTCGTACTTGAGGCGGTGGTCTTTTTTTTGCCTTTTTATTCCTCTTGATTTTTTCTCAGACTTATATATACTGCACTCAAATACTACTCAATCTGCCCCCTTAGTACGATTAATCAAAAAATATGGCCAAGATATCTGACTTTATTACCTCCCGAGTCCGCATTAAGTTATTGCAGGCTTTTCTTTCTCAACCTCAAGAAATGTTCTATGTTCGTGAACTTACTCGTTTAATTGAGGAAGAAATTAACGCTGTTCGTCGTGAACTAGCTCGTATGCAGAATGCTGGTATGGTTCAAAGTGAAAAACGAGGCAATCGTCTTTATTACCAGTTCCGTTCCAACTATCCTTTCTTTTCCGAACTCTTAAGCTTAGTTACCAAGACCACCCCTGTTGGTCGTAGTATCATCAACAATCGTTCCAAGCTTGGTTTTGTTAAGTATGCTTTTGTTTCTGAGAGACTGGTTCGTAGTTTACCTCGTCAGGAAAATGAACTCGACCTGGTCATCATCGGTAAGGTCATCATGCCTCAGTTGGATCAGATCGTTAAGAAGTTAGAAAAGAAACTCGAGACAGAAATCAACTACTCTTCCATGACCGAAGAAGAGTTTAAGTATCGCAAAAATCGCAAAGACCCTTTCATTACTGATGTTCTTCTCCATCCCCACATCATGCTCATCGGTAGTGAAAATAAACTACTGAGTTAGTATATGGCTAAACAAAAAGTTATTAAAGTTGGCAACTCACTTGCTGTTACTCTACCTTCTCGTGTGGTCAAAAATCTTAGTATCAAGACCGGTGACGAGGTTGAGGCAACTCAGACAGAGGATAACTCCATTACCTACAACTTCATTAATCCTCAACAGTTGAGCTTGAGTCAGATGAAGTTGCCCACCACCAAAGTTCCTACCAAGAAGTCTTAATTGGAGGATATAATCAAGAACATGCAACGTTCACGTCGCCTATTTCTCCTCATTGTCTTCATCACCACCCTTGCTATTTCTATTGCTCTTCCACGTCAGATCAAGATTGATACCCAGATCTTTGGTAAGGAGATAAAGATAGACAAGACTGTGCCCAATCTTAGTTTCTTTGGCTTTAGTCGCAACCTTGAGCTTAAACAGGGTCTAGATATCAAGGGTGGTATCCAGGTTGTTCTTGAAGCTGATATGTCACAGATTGAACCTGAAGACCGCTCTACTGCTCTAGAGTCAGCTAGGGATATCATCTCTCGTCGTGTCGATCTCTATGGTGTGGCTGAAGCTGGTATCAAGACCTCAGTTAGTCAGGATCAGTATCGTTTAGTAGTCGAGTTGCCTGGTGTTGATCAGCCTCAAGAAGCCTTAAACTTAATCGGTCAGACTGCCCGTCTGGAGTTTGCCGTACCCGTTCTTGACCCTAATGCTACTTCTTCGGCAGAAGCTCAAGTTACTAGTTTTTCTGGTACCGACTTGACTGGTGCTGACCTACGTCTTTCTCAGGTTACTTTTGAGACTCAGGATCGCCAACCTGCCGTTTCTATTAAGTTCCGTGAAGAAGGTAAAGAGAAATTTGCAGAACTTACTCGTCAGTATCTCAACTATCCTTTAGCCATTATCCTGGATGGTGAAATTGTTACTCGTCCTACTGTTCAAACAGAAATTATTACCGGTGAAGCCATCATTACCGGCGACTTTAGTCTAGAAGAAGCTCAACAACTAGCCATCCAGTTAAATGCTGGTGCTTTGCCTGTTCCCATCAAGGTTCTTAGTCAGAAAAATGTTCCTGCCACTTTAGGCCAACAAGCCGTTACTCAGAGTCTGACTGCTGGAGGTATTGGTCTAGCTCTAGTCATTCTCTTCATGTCTATCTACTACGGTTGGATGGGTATTATCGCCTCTTTTGGTCTGGTTCTCTACGGACTCTACACCCTAGCTATATACAAATTAATTCCTGTTACCTTAACCATTCCTGGCATTGCCGGTTTCCTCCTCTCTGTTGGTATGGCGGTTGATAGTAACATTCTTGTCTTTGAACGTTACAAAGAAGAGATTCGCGCAGGTCGTGACTGGAAAGTGGCTTTAGAGCTAGGTTTTGGTCGGGCTTGGGACTCCATCAAGGACGCCAACATCGCTACTCTCATTACCGGTACCATTCTCTTTAATCCTCTCGACTTTAATTTTTTAAACACCTCTGGCTCAGTTCGTGGTTTTGCTCTTACTTTAATTCTAGGTATCTTCATCTCTCTCTTTACCGGTATCGTCGTTACTCGTACTTTCCTCCGTCTCTTCTATCATCCTCGAGAAAAAGTAGTTAATAAAAAGAAAAAGAAAAAATGATCAACTGGATGAAATTTAAACCTCTATATTTTCTTTTCTCTCTTCTTTTCCTGGTAATCAGTCTTTACTCCATTATCTTCTATGGTTTTAACCTCTCAGTCGAGTTTACCGGTGGTACCAGCATCACCTTGTTGAATACTGACCAGGAAGGCGGTTTTATATCCGAGTCCTTTTCTGAGTTCTCAGTGGAGACAGAATCAGAAGGGGACTCTACTCTGGTTTTAAAAACTTCTCCTATGTCTCAAGCACAACTCAATCAAGCAATTAACCTTCTCCAGGAAAAGAATCCAGACATAGAAGTGGCCGACTTCGAAACAGTTGGCCCTGCCCTGGGTCAGGAAACTCTTAGGAAGACCTTGAGCGCCATTGGTCTGGCTGCCCTAGTTATTCTCCTTTACGTATCCTTTACCTTTAAAGAACTCAAGTTTGGTGTTTGTGCCATCTTAGCTATGCTTCACGACACCTTTATCCTTGTCGGTTCTGCTTCTCTCTTGGGTCACTTGATTGGTTTTCAAGTTGACCTTCTTTTTGTCACCGCTGTTCTTACCATTCTTTCTTTCTCGGTCCATGACACCATCGTTGTTTTTGACCGTATCCGTGAACTGGCTCGTAACCGTACTCACTCTTCTACTGTAGACATGATTAATCAAGCTGTCACCGACACCATCATCCGTTCTCTTAATAACTCACTCACCATTATCTTTGTTCTTCTGTCCATGGTCCTTATGGGTGGGGGAACCATCAAGAACTTTGCTCTAGCTTTACTCATTGGTACTATCCTTGGTACTTACTCCTCTACTTTTACTGCCGCACCTCTATTACTTGTCTGGGAAAAGATCTGGGGGAAATAGTTTTCAAAAAGACTCATAATATTTGATTTAGGCGGTTATTTTTGATATATTTCTCTTAGTTGCTCTTTCATATTCAAATTCTTGTTCAAGGAGGTTTTTATGAAATGTCGCATAGTTAGAGAGTGTACTTGTGAAGAACAGGTTAGGTCTTATCACACCGATGTTCCCATCTCCAGAAAAACTTGCAACAAAATCAAAAAACTTTCTGGTGTGTCGGAATTACATTCTCCTTCAATATATGAAATTTGCGTTATTCTTGGCCTGGCTTTTGACTGGGACAGTTACTATATTGATGAAGGGATAATACAAATTCTTGAGGAGAATTTTATTTCCAAAATGAAACTTGATCAGGGTGATGAACTGGAGATAGAAATTGAAACATTTGAAGCGGTTAATGAATTGGGAGAACTTACCCTTTTAACCTTTTGTCCACTTTCACACTGTCTGGAGTTTCTTCACCAACAAGAAATAGATTAAAAAATCTCTAAATCTTCTCAAGCCTGATATTTTATTAAAAGAAATCTCGTCTATCATGACGAAACTTTTAATAAGGTATCAGGTTTTTTATTTCCCAAACTCCTTTACTCTCTTAGTTAAATACTCCTTATTATTCCTACTCGTGTCCTCAATCACTTCTTCAAATAGTTGATTTAAGATCTTGCCAATCTTTGGTCCTGGCTTAATATTTAAAATTTCCATTACTTCTTTTCCCTTTATAACCAGGTCTCTTACCTCCATTGGTTCATACAACTGCTCTCCAACTCTTTTTTGTAACTCTGTTAATCTCCAACTGGTTGCTTTACTGCCACCACCTTTTCTGTCTCCAATTCTAAGAAGAATCATGTCACTAATGTTTTCCTTACCTACTCTACGAATGAAGCGTCTGATTGCCGCATCAGTCATCTCTGGTTGATAGGCAAACATATGCCAGCGAACTAAAGTGACCAACTTGTCTGTTTGTTTTTTAGACAATCTTAACCTTTTGGCAATCTCTTCTACCATTCTTGCCCCGATTACCTCATGGCCGTAAAAAGTTGTCGCCTCTCTGGTGTCCATCTGATATGAACAGCGAGGACAGGTTAGTCTGCCATCTTTTAAGTCCTTGTCTTTCATCACCCACTCACACTTAGGGCAACGCCATCTTTTTGATTCTGGTTTTCCAATGTCGTGCAAGAAGGCTGCCAATCTTACTAGAGGGTCAGGGGAAGGACAAAACTCAAGCGACTGAATCATGTGTTCGAGTACGTCCAAAATATGATGGCCTTTTTGTTCTACTCCCGCCGCCCCTTTTAACTCAGGAATAATGTACTCCATCAGTCCACCTTCAATTAACTTTCTTACTCCTCCAGCCGGATCACCCGAAGCCAAGATTTTAAATAATTCGTCCCTGATTCTTTCTTGGCTAATATTCTTTAGTAGTGGAGACTGAAGTTTGATTGCTTCCCAGGTTTCTTTTTCAATCTTGAACTTTAAATTAGTTGCCAGTCTGACCGCTCTTATCATTCTGAGTGCATCTTCCCCAAACCGCTTATTAGCTTCTCCTACTGCTCTCACCAGTCCTCTCATTAAATCACTAGTACCATCAACCAAGTCAATTACTACATAGTGAGTGATTTTCTTTTTCTCGTCAGTTACCGGTTTAATTGCTAGGGTGTTAATGGTGAAGTCTCTTCTCTGTATGTCCTCTTCCAGTGTCTTGCCCCAAGTGACCTGATCTGGTCGGCGGAAATCAGAGTAACCTTCTTCGCTCCTAAAGGTAGTTATCTCCATTAACTCTTTTTCTTCTGCTGGGACGCTTACCGTACCAAAATCATTGTCACAAAAAGGACTAAGTGACTTGGTAATCTTCATTGTCTCTTCTGGTTTAGCGTTAGTGGTTAGGTCACAGTCTCCCATCGGCTTGTCTATTAACAAATCCCTCACTGCTCCGCCGATAAGATAGATCTCTTTGTCTGCTTTAATAAACAGCTCCATAAGAGAGACTAACTCTTTAGAGAGTTTTTGTACTTCATCTGGTAATAATTTTCTTTCTTTTTTCATTTTCCTTAACTTACATTTTATCCTTCTTCTTCGGGTAAAATAAAGGCACTGTGAAGCTACTAACCTATAAAGACTTAATCCATACCATCAAAAAAGAATCAATTCCGGTTGATCAAGAGCGTCTCAAGCAAGTTTATCATTTTGCTGAGGAGGCTCATGCTGACCAAAAAAGATACTCTGGCGAACCATTTTTTCAACACCCTCTTCATGTAGCTAATATCATTGCTTCTTGGGGAATGGATCAAACCACCATCGAGACAGCCTTACTCCATGATGTGGTTGAGGACACCTCCTTTACCGTCAAGGATCTGGAGAAAAAATTTGGTAAACAAGTAGCCTTTTTGGTTAACGGAGTTACCAACGCTGGTAAGGTCAAACTAAGAAACAGTATTAATCAGGAATTTACCGAGAATTTACGTAAAATGTTTGTCGCCATGTCCAGAGACATTCGTGTTGTTCTGGTTCGTCTGGCTGATCGCTATCACAACATGCTCACTCTTCGTGCTGTTCCTAAAAGTAAACAGCGCCGTATTGCTTTTGAAACCATGGAGATCTATGCACCTCTAGCCGAGAGGTTGGGCATGGGAGAGATGAAAGGCGATCTTGAAGACCTATCCTTCATGTACATTCACCCCAAGGAGTATCGTCAGGTTTCTCGTCTAGCCGAGGAGCACTTTACTAAAGCCAAGAAAACCACCGACAAGGTTATTCTTGATATCAGTAAATTGTTAAAAAAAAATCATATCTCTGCTCAGGTCGACGGTCGTTATAAAAAAAAGTACAGTCTTTACCGTAAACTTCAACGTCTTAGCGTTAAAGGAGACATTAACAAAATCAACGATCTTATTGCTGTCCGTATCATCACCAATAATAAGCTCGACTGTTACAAAGCTCTTGGTTTAGTTCATCAGTACTTCAAGCCTGTTCCTCATATGGGCATCTCTGACTTCATCGCTCAGCCTAAACCTAATGGTTATCAGTCTATTCATACCAAGATTTTTAACAAAGAAGGTCAGATTATTGAGGTTCAAATACGTACTCAAGACATGCATGAACAAGCAGAGTTTGGTGCTGCTCATCACTCTTTTTACTCTGAAGCCAAAGCCAAGGGGGCCAGCGAAGAGGATCTAGAAAAGGGGACTGCTTTCAAGATCACTCAAAAAATGAACTGGGTTCAGCAACTGGCTGAGTGGCAGAAACAAACCCAGTCTTCCGAAGAGTTTGTTACCGATCTTAAACTAGACGCCCTCTCTCATCGTATCTATGTCTTCTCTCCTCTAGGTGATGTCTATGACTTACCCACTCAAGCCACCCCTGTAGACTTTGCTTTTGCTGTTCACTCTGACATTGGTTTTCACCTTCAAGGAGCCAAGGTCAATCAGAGAATGGCTCCTCTTGATCACCCTCTCCAAAGTGGTGACATTGTCGAGGTTATCAAGTCTAAGCGAAAGCGTCGTCCTTCTCGAGACTGGTTGACCTTCGTCAAGTCTAATAAAGCCAAAGCTGAGATTAAAAAAGCACTCAATCTTTGATATCATGAAGCAGATGACCCGTACTCTTATTTCTCAAACTCTAGACAAGGCTGACAAGCAAGTTTTTCTCCAAGGTTGGGTTAATTCTCTGCGTGATCATGGCAAGATTACTTTTTTTGATCTCCGCGATCGTAGCGGTTTAATCCAAGTGATCTTAACCACCCCTTCTCCTGCAGGTCTTAAACCCGAGTCAGTCGTAGCCGTCACCGGTAAAGTTCAAAAACGACCAGAGAAGTTGATTAATCCCAAGATGGCTACTGGTAAAGTTGAGATTTTGGTTGAGAAAATTGAGGTAATCTCTCCAGCCGAAACTCCCCCTATTCCTCTTGATACAGATGGTCATGACATTGAAGAGAAGCTTAGACTCAAGTATCGCTATCTCGACCTTCGTCGTCCTCGCATGAACAAGATCATTAAAAAGAGATCCGAGCTAACCACTTTTATCCGTAATCACTTAATTGAACAAGAATTTATCGAGGTCGAGACTCCCATTCTTACCAAGACCACTCCAGAAGGGGCTCGTGACTTCTTGGTTCCTTCTCGTTTACAGAAAGGTAACTTCTACGCTCTTCCTCAGAGCCCACAACAGTACAAACAACTTCTTATGGTTGCTGGTCTAGAACGCTACTTTCAGTTTGCTCGTTGTTTCCGTGATGAAGATCCTCGTTCTGACCGAGCTTATGGTGAGTTTACTCAGCTAGACATGGAGATGAGCTTTGTTACTCAGGAAGACATTCTTCAGTTAATCGAGAAAATGTTTACTAAAGCCATCAAGGAACTATTCCCCGAAAAACACATTACTACTACTCCATGGCCCCGTCTTTCTCATCAAGAAGCCATGAAGAAATATCACACCGACAAACCCGACTTGAGAAAAGACAAGAAAGATCCTAATGAACTAGCTTTTTCTTGGACACTCGACTTCCCTCTTTTTGTCGAACAATCAGACGATGACTACTTCCATGGTTCTGGTACCGCCAAGTTTGCTCCTTCTCACCACATGTTTACTGCTCCTCATCCAGACGACATTCCTTTACTAGATAAAGATCCTTTAAAGGTTAGGGGACTACAGCACGACTTGGTTCTTAATGGTTTTGAAGTTGGTGGTGGTAGTATCAGGATTCACCAAGCCGAAATTCAAAACAAAGTCTTTGATCTCATTGGTTTTACCTCTGAACAAAAATCTCAATTCAAACACCTTCTCGAAGCTTTCACTTACGGTGTTCCTCCTCATGGTGGTATCGCCCCGGGTCTCGATCGTCTTCTCATGGTTATTCTCGGTGAAACTAGTATTCGCGAAGTCATGGCTTTCCCTGCTATTGCTTCTGGTAAAACCAGTGTTGTCGATGCTCCCAGCCCAGCTACTCCAGAACAATTAAAGGAACTAGGGATCAAGGTTTGATTCCATGTTCAAACACTTCGCCAAACACCCCATCTCTTTTATCGCCCTAATACTTTTATCTCTCTTTTCTTTCTTTCCTCTTATACAAGACGTTCCTCTTAGTTCTCCTACCCCTCAAGTTAAGTCCGCCTATACTCGGTCTGGCACTTCAGTACCATCTTTCTCTTGTTCTAATTTGCCAGAACTAGAAGCTCTCTCCTTCTATATCTACGATGTAACTTCAAAGTCTGTCATCTGCCAGCGTGAACCCAATCTCCCCCTCTATCCCGCCTCAACCACCAAGATGATGACCGCTTTAGTGGCTTTAGACATCTACACTCCCGATCAGATCCTTACTGTTTACTCAGCCGATCACTCTGTTGGTCATACCATGAATCTTTTACCCGATGATCAGTTGACCATGTCCGACTTAATTTATGGTTTGCTTGTTTCTTCTGGTAACGACGCCGCTTTAGCTCTGGCCGAGAATCATCCTCAAGGTTACTCTGCTTTTGTTTCTGCTATGAATACCAAGGTTCGTGCTCTTGGTCTAAAGAACACTTACTTCACCAATGTTTCCGGGGTTGAAGACGAGTCTCACATCACCACCGCCTCAGACTTAACCACCATTGCTCTTGAAGGACTTAAACATCCTCTTTTTGCTCAAGCAGTTGCTACCTCAAAAACTACTGTTACTAGTTTGCAAGGAAACTCTTACCCTCTTTACTCCACTAATGAACTACTTCGTAGGGAAGATGTCTCTGGTATCAAGACCGGTTGGACTCCTTCTGCCGGTGAGTGTTTACTTACTCTCTATACTCAAGAAGGACATCAGATAATTGTTACTCTTCTTGGTTCGCCTGATCGTTTTGAGGAAACAGAAGTGATCTTGGGTTGGCTAGAAACAAACCTAAGTTGGGAATAGTATTTACCTATACGTCGTCTTTCTCGAACTATTTGACACTTTCTGCTAAACTTTGACTAACATGGAAGAGAATTCAAACAAACTATTTCTCACAATCGTCTTAACCATTTTTCTCATTACTCTTGCTGGCGGTGTTGGCTATCTCTTCTATCAGAATCAGCAACTAAAAAACCAAGCTTACCGCACCACTGCCGAAGACACTCCTTCTTCCGAAGTGACCCCTACTCCTAGCACTCAACCAACTACTCCACCTGTTCCTTACACAGAAAGTACCACTACTCCAGGACAGAAAAAATATGTTAACCCTGAGCTGGGTATTAGTTTTCTATATCTCTCTTCAAGTCAGGGAACTAATTTTAAAACCAAAGAACTTGGCAACAAAGTCTATCTCTACAACTCTGCTCATGACTATGACACTGGTCAGTATGTTGAAGTTTTTGAGAAAGAAGTGAGTCAGACTCTTAAACAAGCCATTGAAGAAACATTCTTAGAAGGTTACTCTGAGGAAAAATGTCTAGCTTCTCTGGGGGAGTTATCTGCAAGCTATCCTGCAAATTACACCAAGGCGATAATTAAAATTGCTGGTGATCCTAGCACTATGTCCATGGAAGAGATGTCAGAAAAAGTTGCAGAGTGTCCTAAGATCTACACCCAATTTGGTGGTTCTGCATATTTCCTCATGGACAATAATCACGCAGACAAGTTTGTCTTCTTCAGCATCGGTCAGTATCACATCTTAGCGGAGACAGAAGATGTTGCTTGGCAGGATACGATTGAATTTTTGGATTAAATTACTTTACCCATTCAGAGTCGACGGCTGAGACGTATGCGACAAAGTTTTGGTCTCCTAGGAAGACATAGACAGGCATACTATATTTCCCCTCATCACCATCATAGTAAGCTAGGAAAATTCTTCTGATTTTTGTACTACCTTCTTTGGGACTGTTGTTAGTTACATATCCTTCACCTGCTTCTAACTCACTCCATGCTTCTTCACCTGTCTTAACTGGGTAGGTACTAAGTCTTTCATAATTAATCTCTCTGTAGTTATTTTCCATGTAGATTACTTTCTCATCTGCTTCTCTTGAACCGGTAAGGATCATTCTGATCAAGCCTCTTTCTGGTTCCGTTTGGTAGAAGGGATAGCTTGAAAGAACTTTTTCTGTTTCTTCCTCAATCTCTTCAATATTATTCCTATTAAAATCTATCTGAACAAAGTCTGCTCCCGATAGAGACAAGGCTTCTGCTAAGTTTGTTCCGTCAACTCTTAGGTAAGTTAAGCTTCCGCTTCCCAGAATATCTTTCTTGTCCAGCTCTGCTTGTTTTAAGATCGACTCTGCTCTACTGGCCACATCACTCTCTGATTTAAAGTTAGCCAGTATTGTCAACTCTGGTTTGTTCTGCCACTTTCTTGTTAAGGTGAACTTGCCGTTAACAATATTCATTTTTAAACTAGACTCAAGTTCATCTTGATTACTCCACACATACATTGTCGAGGATTCCTTGGTTGGTGCAAACAGGAAATTTAAGTTAGCCGCTGTTTCTACTGATCTGTCAGTATCCAAGAAACTGCTTCTTTTTTGTATCATCTCGAACACCTTCATCTGTGTTGGAAAAGTAGGTATGTCTCCAGTGGGTAACTCCAGTGTTAATTTAGGCCTACCTGTTTCTTCTGGGAACTCAATTGCACTCACTTTACCAAAACCTGTCTGAGGTGCGGGGGGCGGGGATGGATTAATCGATTTATAATATCTAATAGCAGCACCACCAGCAAACCATAAGATGGTAATAGCCACGAAGCCGATTGCTCCATACTTGATTGCTTTTCTGGCTACTACTGCTGATTCGGTTAACGATGCCATAACAACTTAAAGTATACTATCAATATGTCCAAAGCCAAAGTCCGAACCAGAATTGCTCCTTCCCCTACAGGCATCCCTCACATTGGGAATACCCGAACTGCTCTTTTTGACTATCTTCTCGCCAAGAAATATGATGGAGACTTCATTTTACGTATTGAAGACACCGATCAAAAAAGACTTGTTCCCGAAGCCCTTGAAGCCACTTACGAAATCCTAGATTTTCTTGGTCTTCAGCCAGATGAAAGTCCTAAGAAACCTGGTAAGTACGGTCCATATGTTCAAACAGAAAGACTAGACATTTATCAAAAATATGCTCAAGAGCTAATTGATAAAGGTTTTGCTTACAAAGACGATGGAGCCATTCGTATCAAGATGCCCAAGGAAGGGTATGCTTCTTGGAAAGACTTGGTTCAGAAAAAAATATCTTTTCCTTACAACGAGGTTGACGACAAAGTTCTACTTAAGTCAGACGGTATTCCCACCTATCATCTCGCCGCCATGGTTGATGATCACTTGATGGAGATCTCCCACATTCTTCGTGGTGTTGAATGGATTAGTTCTACTCCAGTTCACTTAGTTATCTATCAGGCTCTTGGTTGGCAGATGCCCATCTTAGCTCATGTACCTCTACTTCTTGGTCCAGACAAAAGCAAACTTTCTAAACGTCATGGTGCTAAATCAATTCTTGGTTTACGTGATGATGGTTATCTACCAGAGGCTCTTAACAACTTCATGTTCTATCTTGGCTTTTCCTATCAAGACAACTCCAAGCTTTTAACTCTTAAAGAAATGATTGGAATTTTTGACGAGACCAAACTGCAAAAACAAAATGCCATTTATGATGTTCAAAAGTTAAACTACTTTAACTCTCACTGGATCAAGCGTCTAGAAGACGAGGACATTTTTGATCGTTTACTCAAATTCGGTTTTATTCCCAAGAAATGGCTAGGGGATGAGGACAAGCTAAGAAAAATTGTTTCCTTAGTTAAAGAAAGAATGCACACTCTTAAAGACTTTGCTAAATTAGCTGAGTGTTTCTTTGAGTACAAACTTCCTCAAGTTAAAGAGATCACTGATCAAACAGAAGCCGACGTCGCTGCTACTCGAGACTGGTTGAGTCAAGCTTCTCAAGTTATGGAAAAACTTTCTGACTTTACTGGTGAAAAAATTCATACTGCTCTAGGTGAATTACAAAAGAACTCCGCCTTTACTCCTCGTCAAGCCTTCATGAGTTTACGAGTTGCCGGAACTGCTTCCACTATCACTCCTCCCTTATTCGACACCTTCGCCGTTATTGGTAAACAGGAAATTATTAAACGACTTAAGCAAATAGACGAACTTCTTAAATGACACCCAAGACTGACCTGTCCCAGGCAATTGCCAATCTAGAAAAACAATCTCAAAAACTCCATAAAGAGCTGTTGAAGAACAAGACAGCTAAAAAATTCTACACCCGTTCCACTCTTTTAGCCCATACTCTTAGAGAAAAATCTTCTCAATTACTCGCAGGTGCTGGTTTAATCGGCACCATATTAGCTACTCCTATGACTTCAGACATTCCCCCTGTTCACAGTTCTTCCGTTACTGCTTCTGCTCTAGATACTCAGCAAGAGCTGCTTAAAAAATTAGCTGACATTACTCCTCATCGTCCTACCGATCTAGAACCAGATCAAGCCGAGAAAATAGAAAAGGTTATTAAAGAAACTTTGGGAGTGACCGCTAAAGCAACGCTTGATGATCAGTCTCTTAACCATCAGGTGGGATATATTGGTTATGAACAACATCTGAAGAGATATCCTAGTGACTCTTTGGCTCAACACGATGCTGAACAAGTAGCTGGTATTGCTCCCGGACTAGGAGCTTGGGGATATTTTGCTCAGTCTGAATCACAGTTCACCACCCAAGACTACTTAAGAGAGAAGTACTACTCAGTTGCTCAAACTCTCTATCTTCCTAACTGGAATGCTGACTTCAAGTATCTTCGTGACTGGTACCAGTATCGTAAGGTTCTTGTTGTTAATCCTGCCAATGGCACAGCCGTTGTTACCGTTATTGGTGATGCTGGTCCTGCCGAGTGGACTGGTAAACAATTTGGTGGTTCACCTGAAGTAATGGAAGCTCTCGATCTTCACCTCGGTCCTCGCAAAGGTTTAGTTCTATTTCTTTTTATCGATGATCCTGATGATATGGTTCCTTTAGGTCCTCTTAATCAGCCTTTTAATTTATAAATAATTAAACAACATGTCTATTATATTTTACGACCATCTTACTCCACGAGACAAAATAATCGTTATTATTAAAGAGTCTAAAGCCCCCGAAAACCAAAAGGGTAAGGCTCTCCAACTAGTCGATGATATTCTCCACCAGGGCCTAGTCGATTTTATTCTCAAACAGTTGCCAGAAAAACACCACCGACCTTTCCTTAAGCGTCTCCACTCTATGCCTTATGACCCTGAGATTCTTACCATGCTTAAAGAAAGAATTGCTGATGATATCGAAGATCGAATCAAAGAAGAAGCAGACCGTTTAGTCAATAAGGTCAGACAAGAACTGGGCCTTTAATTTTTGTTTCTTTGACAGAGTACTCTACAATGGTAGGCAGATGAAGCAAAAGTTCTTATATATCCTCCTTCTTCCTTCCCTCGTTGTTGTTGCTATTTTTCTCTATTTTTCCCTTACTTCTCCACCTGAAAGCTCTCCAAAAGTTCTCTCTTTGAGTACTACTACTCCGACTCCTACTCCCACTCTTTCTCCACCTCTCAACCTCCTATTTACTGGTGATGCCATGTTTGATCGTAGTATTAGATCAAGGGGAGAAAAGGAAGGCTACTCTTTCATTCTTGAAGAAATAACAGAGTATCTTAATAGTTTTGATTTGGTAATTACCAATCTAGAAGGTCCGCTTACTGACAATCAGTCTCAGAGTACTGATTCAGAGATTGGTAGCACCGACAACTACATCTTTACTTTTGATTCGGAAATAATTCCGACTTTAAAAGAAAACAACCTTACTTTACTCAACTTGGGTAATAATCACATTCTTAACTTTGGGGAAGATGGACTTAAGCAAACTACTGATTACTTAAATGAAAACGACTTAAAATATTTTGGAGACACTGGCACTAGTTTGGTCTCTCCTTTTATAATTCAAAATCTTAATGGTCTAGAAATTGTTTTTATAAACCATAACCAATTTACCGGACAGGGAATTGACCCTACCTTGGACTTAATTTCTCGTCTAGAAACCCAAGTTGATTTAATCATTCTCTACACTCACTGGGGTGAAGAGTATCAAGAAGAACCTAGTGACACTATCGAAGAGCAGGCTTATCAATTTATTGATCAAGGTGTCGACCTTATCATTGGTTCTCATCCTCATGTCATTCAAACTCACGAACTGTATAACGGTAAACATATCTACTACTCCTTAGGAAACTTTGTTTTTGATCAGTATTTTTCTGAAGAAACTCAACAAGGTTTACTGGTTGAGGTAGAAATTCAAAAGGGGTATGAAGGAGAGATTAACCTAACTACTAGAGAAGTTTTTATAGACATGCAAATTAACGGGCAAACAATTCTTAAACAGTTACCTATCGACAGTGAGCCTTCTCTTCAGGAGATATGAGTTTCACATCAAACCTTCTTTCATGATATTCTCGGAAATACTCAAACCACCCACACAATTCATCTACTGGTAAGGATGAAACGACTTCTTCAACTATATAAGGATTTATTGCCTTGTCCTTGATTCTTCTCATGATTTCACAATATATACCTTGCAACATACGATCTTCCCTTATCTCCATCAATCTTTCTTCATCTATTTCATCAGAATCCATATACAGCTGAATTATATTATTATTTCCTACCACCACACTTTTAACATGGTCAGCCATTTCTGGCGCGGTTTCATGTTCCCAGTGAAACATTGTTCGTTGATAAACTGTACCGAGACCTTCTTTTATATTCATGCAAAAAGAGTTTATCAAATTGATTCAATTAAATAAAGTTTTGCTATTTCCATCCTTTTAGATACAATTATTTTAAGAAATGAAAATAAAGGATATATTTTTTCGAAACAAGTGGTTGCCATATTTAATATTAATTCCGTCTATTCTTTTTAATCTATACTTTCTCTCTTTAGACAAAAGTGACTTTAGTATTCTGGTTTTAGAAGTTTTAGATGGTGACACTCTTTTACTTGAGCAAGATGTCAGACTAAGACTCCGTCAACTTGATGCACCCGAACTTGAGTTCTGTGCTGGGGAAGAGTCTCAGGCTTTTCTTGAGGATCTGGTTAAAGGGGAGAGGGTGGTTATTAAAGAAAAAATTCTAGATCAAAGAGGTCGGGCCATGGCTTTGGTTTATTTAGATGGAGAATTAATTAATCAAGCCGTTATCGAAGCCGGTTGGGGTAGATATCATCATGATCAGACTGCCGCCACCGATATTCTTAGAGAACTAGGTGATAAAGCTAAGGCAGACAAAATTGGACTCTATAGTCCCGAGTGTTATCAAACAGAAAATTTAGATAAACCAAAATGCAACATCAAGGGCAACATTGATCCGAGTAATAGTAGTAACAAGATATATCACTCACTAGGTTGTGTTCACTACGAAACGACAATTGTTGAGAAGGATAGGGGAGAGGAGTGGTTCTGTACTGAAGCGGAGGCTAAGAAAGCTGGCTATGTGAAATCAAAACGCTGTCCTTAATTAAAGTAATTCTTTCAGCGCTTTTTCTGCGTCGTTCCATTGATTGGGGAAAGTAAAATGGTTTTTTAGTTCATCATATTTAACCCATTTAACTTTTCTTAATTCTTCTGTCTGAATTTTTACATCCTCTTTCTTCCCTTTAAATTTGACTAAAAATGAAACCTGTTCTTGTCCTCGATACTTTATTCCTTTCTTTTTAAATTGATCTTCTACTACATGATCCGGCCACTCGTACTGGTTAATGAAATTGGCTTTTTTAATTATTTCAAAATTATTTGTTCCCAGTTCTTCTTCCAACTCTCTTAAAAGCGTTTCTTCTAATTTTTCATTACCATCCACTCCACCACCAGGAAACCTCCAGTCGTCTTCTCCATAAGTTATCGCTTGTGCTACTAGAAATCTTTTGTCGTCATCAAGCACTATTCCAATCACAGCTTGTCGATATGGCAATTCACCTCTGTTAATTTTTATATTACTCACAATACAATTTAAACCACAAAGTTAATTATCTTATTTTGTATATATATCACTTTCTTGTGTCCATCTTTAAGGTACTTACCTGCTCTTTGATCTGCTTGGCTTAACTTAACAGCTTCTTCTTCTTTAAGGCCTGGCTTTACTTCAAGTATTCCTCTGGTCTTGCCGTTAACTTGGATTACTAAGTTAACTGTCTCTTCTTTAAGATATTTTTCTTCTGTCTTGGGCCACTCTTTTTGGTGAATCGAGAACTCGTTGCCCATCTTACTCCACATCTCTTCAGTCATAAAGGGAGCAAAAGGAGCTAGGATGAGGAGGAACTTTTCCCAGACTTGTTTAGATATCTTTTCTTCTTTCTTTAGGAAGTTAACCAGCTCCATCATGAAAGCAATGGCGGTGTTAAAACCTAGTTCCTCAATATCTTTCTCAACCTTCTTTATTGTCTTGTTTATCCACTTCTCTTGTTCTTCTGCTTGGTAGCTATCGTCTACTTTTTCAAACAGTTTCCAGATTCTGTTAATAAATCTGAAGATACCCTTTTCATCATTGGTGCTCCAGGACTTGGCTTGTTCTAATGGTCCCATGAACATTTCATACAGACGTAGAGTATCACCACCATACCTATCCATCACCTCGGTAGGATTAACAATATTGTCCCATCTCTTACTCATCTTCTTGTTGTCTTCTCCAAGAATTAGTCCTTGATGACGGTGAACCATAAAAGGTTCGTCAAACTTAATGTATCCAGTGTCATGTAGAACCTTAGTGAAGAAGCGGGAATAAAGTAGATGACCATTAACATGCTCTGGTCCACCTAAGTAGAAATCAATTGGCATCCATGTTTCTATCGCTTCCTTGCTAGCAAAAGCTTTATCATTCTTAGGGTCTAAGTAACGGAAGTAGTACCAACTTGAACACATGAAGGTGTCTAGCGTGTCTGTCTCTCTTCTCCAACCTTTGCCATATTTTTCTTCTACTCCTTCTTGAAATTCTTTTGAGTCAGCAATTGGTGGTCGGCCGGTTGGGTGGAAATCGACGTCATCGGGAAGTTTAATTGGTAGATCATCCATGTTTGCTGGATGAGGCTTGCCTTCAGGGTCATAAACGATAGGGATAGGTGCTCCCCAGAATCTTTGTCGGGAGATTGACCAGTCCCTCAGCTTATATATCGTCTTTCCTTTTGCCACTCCCTTATCTTCCAGAATCTTGATTACCTTCTCCTTATCTTCAGGGTAGCTCAAGCCTTCAAAAAGTTCTGAGTTAATCAGCTTGCCATCTCCTTCATAAACACCATCTTTTTCTTTACTTTCAATCACTTGTTTCACTTCCAGTTTATGTTTCTTAGCAAAAGCAAAATCTCTTTCGTCGTGAGCTGGTACTGCCATGATTGAACCAGTGCCGTAAGAGATCAGTACATAATCAGCTATGAAGATTGGCATCTCTTCTCCATTGACTGGGTTAATGGCCTTGACTCCTTTTGACTCTACCCCCGTCTTATTTTTCTCTTGCTGTTGTCTTTCTAGCTCAGTTTTTAGACTGGCTTCTTTTACATACTTTTCTACTTCATCATAATTTTCAATCTTGTCTTTCATTTCCTCAATCAACTCATGTTCGGGAGCAATTACCATGAAGGTGGCTCCATAAATGGTGTCGGGTCTAGTAGTAAAGACCCTCAACTTTTTCTTTCTGCCCTTAATCTCAAAATCCATCATTGCTCCGTGACTTCTACCTATCCACTCTCTTTGTCGTTGAACACTTTCTTTTGGCCAGTCGACTTTGTCCAGATCGTCAATAAGTCTGTCAGCATAATCAGTAATCTTTAGGAACCACTGATCCATCATTTTTTGTTTGACAGCTGTATGACATCTTTCACAGATACCATCAATCACTTGTTCATTAGCCAAAACCGTCTTACAGGAATCACACCAGTTAACTCGTTGTTTCTTTTTATACGCCAAACCTCTTTCTAACATTAACAAGAAGAACCACTGGGTCCATTTATAGTAGGAGGGTTCGTGAGAACCGACTGATTTGCTCCAGTCAAGAGACACCCCCATCCTTCTTATCTGATACTTAAAGTTCTCAATTGATTTGTTAGTGGTGATCTTGGGGTGAATATTAGTCTTGATGGCGTAGTTCTCCGCTGGTAGACCAAAAGAGTCCCAACCAATTACTTGCAGAACTTTCTTCCCCTTCATTCTCTTAAATCGGGAGTAGATATCACAGGCGGTGTACACCTCGGAATGGCCAACGTGTAGACCAGAACCAGAAGGGTATGGTAGTTGGGGGAGAACATAGAACTTGTTTTTTTTGTTTACTCCTTTAGGGGTGGCATAGATGCCGTCTTTTTCCCAACGGTCTTCCCATTTTTTTTCGTAGGTTTTAAAATCTAGTTTTTTATCTTTTTCTTCAGTCATGTTTAAGAGTTTAGCTTGCCTTGATTATATTCAATCGGGGGTAGGATGTAAAAAGGAAAAGATTTGAGGATAGTGTATAAATGGGTTATGGAAGATGAGGCTAGTAAATTAAAGAAAAAATCTAAAAATACACGAGAGTTGGTTTTATCTATTGGTTCTTTCTATCGCGACTACACAAAAGAAGGTGGCCGTCGTGCTAAAAGTATCTTAGACTCCCGTCTTACCTCAGCTGAAGAATCTTATCGGCAAAAGATAAAGAGTTGTGGTGCCCTTACTAACGTGGCCACAGCCATGCTTCGTCATCTTGGTTATCAAGTTAAAAAAATTCATGGAGAAACAGATAAAAGCATTGATCATACTTGGATAAAGGTTTATTTACCCGAAGAGAAGAAATGGCAACAATTTGATCTTACTCGGCCCGATGGTCAAGTTGGTCTGGATTACATCATTAAAGCTGAGGTTGATGATTGGGAAGAAATTAAACAGGAACTAGAAGAAGACCATCGTAATTATTCACAACGAATAATCTCTCGATATAGAAAGAAAGGAGCCAAAATTCATCGAATTTTAAAAGGCCCACTAAAAGAACACCTCGAGCAGTCTCATCAAAAATTGTGCCAATTCTTCAATCTCGACTGGAAAGAAAATAAACCGGGATTAATTTTAATTGAAGACCGTCATAGTATTGATATTCTTCAAGGAGCCAAGACAGAAGGTTGGATAATCGGTTTCTACATCGGTAACGATATTTTTGTTTTAGATTATGAAAAATTTGGTAAAGAAAGTAGTCATCGACACTACACTCCGGAAAAATACCGTTGCTTAATTAAACACGAGCTTGCTCATTTATTTATTAGATCTATTGCTAATACCAACAAACCTGTCTGGTTAAATGAAGGAGTTTGTGTCTATGTTTCTGGTCAATTAAAACATCGTAAAGAGATACCAGAAAAACTTTCTACCTTTCTCGATTACTATGATCACAGTGGTTCTTCCGTATATGGTGAGGCAGGTTTCTTTGTTGAAGTACTAGTGAACAAATTTGGTAAAGAGAAATTAATAGAACTGCTCAAGTTGATGAAGGAGAAAAAACCGGACAAGAAAGAATTTAATAAATTGTTCAAACAGGTTTATGGTTTCAAGTTAGAGTATGGAGAAGTGAATAAGAGGTGGGAAGAGTATCAGAGGACCAAATAGCTTTCATTATTTGACCTTTTAGGAAAAGGCGCATTGATAACTCCGGACATAAAACTTGCACTATTAGAAAGTTTTTAAATATTTAGAGATTGACTTAACAAAAAAATAAATAATATAATAGATTAAACAAAGTTTATGGCAAAACCAACAAAACACGCAACAACAATATGCATTGCCCTTTCAATCCTCCTTGTTATTGGTATTCTTTTGGGATTTTGGCAGAAAAACGTCTTTTATATTCTGGGCTTTTTATTGCCAGCAGTAATCTATCAAGTTTACAGGACAGAAGGGAAATCTACTAAATGGGCTTCCTGGGTTATGCTAATCGTCATTATCTTAGAATTCGTCCTGGTAATTTTTAAGATTAATTTTAATCTGGCTGAATTTTTAGGAACTGAAGGTGGGTATATAGCCGGTTACTATGTAGCTTTTGGAGATTTGAAAACAATATTCCCAGCAATAATAGCTATTCTTTCAATTATTTTGTTTGTCCGCACCCGTGGCAAATATACCAAGTGGCTGGCAGTCATTATTTTTACCGGTGCACTATCAATTACTTATAAAATAAATCCCGAAGGTTTTAAAGATTTGGTTGGCATTATTACAAAGAAAGCTTTAAACCAATTTTAATATTTTACTTTTAAGGCTGAATGAGACAAATGAAACAGCAAAAAAAATTACTTTTTTGTTCTTTTCCCTATACTCTACATAAAAACATGGTACCCCTACACTTAACTTTTTTGTACATATGATTCTTTTGATATCCCAGGAAAGTTTAAATAATTTTCAATATTTTTTCGACCATAATTAAGGACAGAGCCAGAAAACAATCCTAATAATGAATAAAACAAAACGTTTTTCTTGGATTTGCTGAAATCTCTCTCCCTCTCTTTAGAGAAGAAATCTAAAGTGTCTGCATCTTGCAAAATTTTTGTATACAAATCCTCGTTTCTATTTAACATCTTGAATGGAAACGAAAATGGACTGGAATAAATTGCCTTTTCTATAATAACTTTCTCATCCTTATCAACATCTAGTTGAGTAAGGAGTTTTGGTAATACTTTTTTCAGTCTTTTCTTTTCTAAAAAATAGTTGAATAAACCGGCAGAGTAAAATGTATGATTTATGTCGTGAAGGTAACAAGCTGCTAGAAGGATATTAAGATCTATCTTACCCTCTACTTTAAGCATTTTAACAATCTTTTGAGCATTGTTTGCGACTCTATCAAGATGCATCCAAGCATGTTGAAGATCATTAATATTCCTAACTCTATCATTAACAAGATTTTTTATTTTGTTAAGTTTAGTCTCTGTCATTTTGATTTATAGAACCTTTCAATTATTTTTTCACTCAAATTCATAATACTTACCTACTTATTAGTTGCCAGACTAGGATTTGAACCTAGATCGGTGGGATCAGAACCCACTGTCCTACCATTAGACGATCTGGCAATGTGCTTGTATTTTACCTTAATTTGAGTTTTGATTCTTCTTCTTGACTCTTTTTATGCTTATCTTTAATATGGTTGTATAACCCTAAAAAATACCGAAGATATGAACTCAGAACCACTAGCAAACCAGATTCGCCCCGATTCCCTATCTTCCTTTGTTGGTCAACCACATTTAGTAGGCAAGGACAAACCTTTACGAGTTGCCATGAAAAAGGGTTTACTCTTCTCTATCATTTTCTGGGGACCACCTGGAGTAGGTAAGACTACTCTAGCTCGTCTCTATGCACAGAGTTTAAAAGCAGACTATGTTGAACTTTCGGCTGTTTCTGCTGGTAAAGCCGATGTTAGGAAAGTGATTGAGCAAGCCAAAGAATCATCTCGGCCCACCATCTTATTTTTAGACGAGATCCATCGTTTTAACAAAGCTCAGCAAGATTTTCTTCTTCCTTCTGTTGAAAAGGGTATTCTTACTTTGATTGGAGCCACTACAGAGAATCCTAGTTTCGAGATTATCTCTCCTCTGCTGTCTCGTTGTCGTGTCTTCATTCTCAAGGAACTATCAGAGAAAGAAATTTCTTCCATCATTGATCGGGCCGTTTCTACTTTAGGGAAAATTAAACTATCTACTACTGCTCGAGAATGGCTCATTTCTTTCGCCAATGGTGATGCTCGTCAGGCTATCTCCATCATTGAGTCTACTTATGGTCTGTATCGTAAGCTGACAGTCGCCTCTTTAAAAAATGCTCTTCAGTCTCAACACCTTCGTTTTGACAAGAAAGGGGAGGAACACTTCAACACGATTTCCGCCTTTATTAAATCAATGCGGGCCAGTAACGCTGATGCCGCCGTTTACTATCTTGCTCGTATGGTGGAAGCAGGGGAGGATCCTCTCTTTATTGCTCGACGCATGGTCATCTTTGCCAGTGAGGACATTGGTTTGGCTCAGCCAACCGCTTTAGTGGTTGCTAATGAGATCTTTAAGGCTTGCCAAGTAATTGGCTATCCCGAGTGTGCCATCAACTTGGCTCATGGTGTTGCTTACTTAGCTAATGCCAAAAAAGATCGCAGTGCTTATGACGCTCTTCGTTCTGCTCAGAAAGACATTAAGAGTTATGGTAATCTTCCCATTCCCCTTAAGCTACGCAATGCTACTACTGGTTTTAACGAGTTCATTGGTTATGGTCAGGGATATAAGAAATATGGGGACAAAGACTTTATGCCAGAAAAACTAAAGGGAAAGAAGTACTTTAAATAAACAGTCGATTCTTGACAAATATACACAATGTACATACAATGTACATACATTATATACATAACATAACATGAATACCGCAACCATAAACATCAAAACTGAGCCTAAACTTAAAGCAGAAGCCCAACTTATAGCTAAAGAGCTTGGTTTTGATCTGAGTTCCATTATTAGGGCTCAGCTTAAAGACCTTGTTCGTAACAGAAAAATCGCCTTTGATCTCAGTGAGGAACCTAGCGAGTATTTAATTCAGGCTTTAAAAGAATCTGAAGCTGACAGGAAAGCTGGTAGATTTTCTACTTTTGACACTCCTGAAGAAGCAATTTCTCATTTTAAATCTTTATCTGATTAAATCGAATGCTTAAAGTTAGTTCTTCCAGAAAGTTTGACAAATCCTTCAAAAAAATTCCTGCCACTGTAAAGTCAGCTTTTTATAAAAGATTAACTCTTTTTCTTTCTAGCCCTAATCATCCTCAACTTCATAACCACTCCTTAAAAGGTGTTTTTAAAGGTTATTACAGCATTAACATTACCGGTGATTGGAGAGTTATTTACCAAAAAATTGATAATAATCATGTTTATTTCGACTCTATTGGCACCCATAGCCAGTTATACAAATAAACCTAAAAATTGACGTTAACTTGGAATTAATCCTTCTTTACCACTAACCAGATATTTTTCCCAGTTTTCTTTACTTCAGTTACTGTTAGGTCGACTTCTTTACTCAGTTTCTTTAATCTTCTTTTTCCTAAAGCTAAATACAATCTTTTTTCTTCTCCCTGTCGGAAGGGGATCTCTACCACTCTCCAGTTTTTCATTTGTATTTTTTTAAGTACACTTCTGCAGTGCTCTCCCCAGAATTTACTTTGCCACAAATTCCAGATGGAGATGTAGGCCGTACCATCTTTTTCTAAATGCTTTTTAATCTGTCTCATCACAAATACCTGCTCCTTTTTTGTGCTTAGGTGATGGATTACTGCTACACAGAAAATCTTATGATACTCTTTGAGACCTTTCCAGCCTTTCTGGGTGGTGATATCTCTAAGAATAAACTTTCTTTTTGGATATCTTTTTCTAGCAATCTCTAGTAGGGTAGGGGAGAAATCAATGCCTGTATAGTGGGGGGTTTTAATTCCTTGTAAGAGTCTGCCTTCTCCACAACCAACATCCAGTACTTTCTCATTTTTCTCTACTTTTTTTAGGTACTTTTTCATCTCTGGCCACAAAGACCGCTCTGTCTTGCTAAAATGTTTACCGATACTCTCGTAGTCTTGTTTTGTTCTCTTAGGCATGAAATTAATTAATTTGCTCTACCGTGATTCTACTAAAATTACTCCCTTAAGTCTGGAGAAGCTTAAACGTTCTTGGGCAAAAGATATCGGCCATTTACCCAAACACTCTGAACTACTTTCTGTTTATCAGAAATTAATCGAGCAAAAAAAACTTTCACCGACTCCCCTACTAGAAAACATTTTTCGTACTCGCCGAGGAAGAACTCTTTCTGGTGTTTCTCCTATGGCCGTCATGACCAAGCCGTACTCTTGTCCTGGTAACTGTATTTACTGTCCTCAAGAAGAAGGTATGCCTAAGAGTTATCTTTCTGATGAACCCGCCGCCCAAAGGGCCAAGATGAATGACTTCGATCCCAGTAAACAAATTAAGTCACGTCTTCAACAACTGAAAAGGACTGGTCATCCCACTACCAAGGTCGAGTTGATTGTTATTGGTGGTTCTTTCTCTTCCTATCCCAAAAAATACAAAACTTCCTTTTTTAAGGACATGTTTGACACCTTGAATGGTCAACCCAGTAAAAACTTAAAACAAGCTCAGGAGAAAAATGAAACTGCCGATAATCGTGTTGTTGCCATCAGTATCGAGACTCGTCCTGATCTAATCACTCCAAAGGAAATTATTCTCATGCGTTCTCTGGGTGTTACCAAGATTCAGTTGGGCGTTCAGGCTTTTGATGACAAGATTCTCAAACAAGCTAATCGGGGACATGGTTTAAAGGAAGTAGCTCAAGCCACTCGACTTCTACGTGACGCTGGTTTCAAAATCTGCTATCACCTTATGCCCAATCTACCTGGTTCTACTCCTCAGCACGATATTGACATGGCCAAGATTATGTATCAAGACAAGCGTTTTAAACCTGATTACTTAAAAATATATCCCACTCAAGTTATTCCCGGTACTGTCCTGCATCGTCTTTGGGAGAAAGGAAAATATCAGACTTACTCTGAAAAGGATATAAAATTTGTTCTCAAGGAAATCAAGAAGATTACTCCTCCTTGGACTCGTATTGATCGTCTAGTTCGTGACATATCTAAACAGTGGGTCTCTTCTGGCACAGAAAAATCCAACCTTCGTCAGGTTATTCAAAAAGAACTTCAGGCCGAAGGATTTTTTTGTCAGTGTATTCGTTGTCGGGAAGTTAAGAACTTAATTGAGAAAGAACTTCCTTCATTCAAGCGTCGTTCTTATCCCACCCTTGGTGGCAAGGAAATTTTCTTAACCTGGGAAACAGATAAATATCTCTACTCTATTCTTCGTCTTCGTTTGCCAGAAAAAGACAATCCCCTTTTCCCTGAACTTAAAGATTGTGCCATAGTTCGTGAAGTTCATACCTATGGTAAATCCCTGGCTTTATCCCAGAGACAAGAAGGTAAAACCCAGCATCAGGGTATGGGTAGACAGTTGATGTCCAAGGCCGAGGAGATTGCCTTGAAAGAGGGTTACCCTCATCTAGCCGTTATCTCCGCCATTGGTACTCGAGACTACTATCGTCAGCTTGGTTACCGTTTAGAAGGTGAGTATATGGTTAAATTACTTCAATCATGATTGCTTTAGTTCAACACATCTCTCAAGGTTCAGTTTCTTTTAAAGATCAGACCAACTTGGTTAATCATGGTTTTTGTATTCTTCTTGGTGTTGGTCATGATGATGGACAGGAAGATGTTCAGAAATTAGCCCACAAGATCTCAAGCTTACGTGTTTTCTATGATGATGATGGCAAGATGAACCTAAACATTGAGCAGGTCAAAGGGGAAATACTTTTAATCTCTCAGTTCACCCTTATGGCTAATACCAAAAAAGGTAATCGACCCAGTTTCATAAACGCCGCTAAACCAGAGATGGCTGAAAAACTATATCTCTCCTTGGCTGAAGCCTTGAGAGAAAAGGGTATCAAGGTAGAGATCGGTTTTTTTGGGGAAATGATGAAACTGGACTTAAAACTAGACGGACCTGTTACCATCAACTTAGATACCAAAAATGCTTAAAAAACTCTTTTTTCGCTTTTCCATCTTATTCTTACTCCTAGTTATTTTTTCTGCCTTCATTTTATATAACTACAATCAGGCTCAAAAAGGTCTGGCCGAGTATCGTCCCGGAGAAGTTTCCATTACTCTTGACTCATATCCCAAAACTGTCTCTCTGTCTCAACCCTCCAGTATTGAATGGTCTGTGTCTGCTCCTGCCGGTATGATCACTCCTTTTACTACTATCTACTATGCCGCCGAGTCTTCACCCAGTGCTTTGACAGTTAAAGACTCTCCTCAAGCCGTTGCTTACGCCAATCACATATCTGACTACACTCAAGGTGAGTTCACTCTTCCTGACACTTTCTCCGCTCGTATTTTTCCTTTAGTTAAGGACCTGCCCACTACTATTTTCTTCCGTGCTTACGCCAAAGTAGGCGGTTCCCATTACTGGACTGATGAGTATCAATTAACCCTTACTCAATAATGGCTAGGTCCAAATTCTCTTTCTCTTTTTTCGTTATCATTCTTTTCTTAGTTATTCTCGCTACTTTGCTTCTAGGTTATCGTTTCTTTTTGAATTAGCAAACGAGGCTAGTATCTGCTAAAATATCTCCATGTTAGGTTCAAGTTCAGCATCAAAGATCAAAACCGGCGCTTCCAAAATTGTGCCCTTAATTACTCTTAGAGAAGGCGTTATCTACCCCCGTACTGAGGTAATCTTGGCTTTTGGACGCACTCACTCCATCACCAGTATCAAGAAAGCTCTGGATAATAATCAGACCATTTGTTTTGTTTCTCAAAAGAAAAGAAAAACCGAGACTCCTCTTGCCTCCGACTTGTACACAGTTGGTACTATGTGTAAGATCATAAAAATACTTCCTGTTAATGATGAACTCCATGCTTTAGTTCGCGGTCTAGGTAGGGTAAAGATTAACAAGGTTACCAAGAGTTCTGGTGGTTACTCCGCTTCAGTTTCTGAGATTCTTGATCACTATGTCGAGAGTAAAGAATTAATCGCTTTAAACAACCATGCCATTAACTTAATGAAAAAGGCTGTTAATCTGGGCAAGGTCAACGTTGACCCTAATGCTTTTATGAAGATAGTTAGTCTTTCTAGCCCTATCGAAATTTCCTATCAAATCGCTTCTGTTCTTAACATTAAGAACGCTCAAAAACAGGCCATCATAGAAGAAAGCAATCTTGATAAAAGGCTAATGGACATCATTTCCCATCTTTCTGACGAGATCAAGGTGCTTCAGTTAGAACAAAAGATTGCTAGCAAGACTCAGAAAAAGTTTGACAAGAGTATGCGTGAAACAGTTCTCCGTGAAAGGATGCGCACCATTCAACGTGAGCTGGGAGAAGGGGACGACGATGATATCGCCGGACTTCGTCGCCAGATCAAAAAAGCCAATCTTCCCGAAGATGTTAACAAAAAATCTCTTAAGGAACTAAATCGTCTGGCCAAGATGTCCATCCACTCTCCTGAAGCAGGCTACATCCGTACCTGGATAGAGACAGTCGTTGAGTTACCCTGGAATGATGTTAAGAATGGTAATTTTACTTTGAAAAAAGCCGAGAAGATTCTTGATCGTGATCACTATGGTCTAGAAAAAGTTAAACAAAGAATTCTTGAGTACATTGCTGTTCTTAAACTTAAATCACAAAAGAAACCTGTTAAGACTGGTAAGAAAAAACAGGATCCTTCCAGTTTACCCACCATTCTCTGTTTTGTTGGCCCTCCCGGTGTAGGTAAAACCTCTGTCGGTAAATCCATTGCTGACGCTCTAGATCGTAAGTTTGCCAAGATGGCTTTAGGTGGTGTTCGTGATGAAGCCGAGATTAGAGGTCACCGTCGTACCTATGTTGGTGCCATGCCCGGTCGCATCATTCAATCAATTAAAGAGTCTGGTTCTAAAAATCCTGTTTTCATGCTCGATGAGGTCGACAAGATTGGTAAGGACTTCCGTGGTGATCCTACTTCTGCCTTACTTGAGGTTCTTGATCCAGAACAGAACTCTACTTTCCGTGACCACTATATTGATATGCCTTTTGATCTTTCTCAAGTCCTTTTCATTACCACCGCTAATGTTCTTGATACCGTCCCTCCAGCTCTAAGAGACCGTCTCGAGATTATTCAGTTCACTGGTTACACCGAAGACGAGAAATATCATATTGCTAAGAAGTACTTAGTTCCTAAACAAGTTAACAATCATGGTTTAGTTTCTTCCGACGCTAAACTTTCTTCTCTTTCTCTACGTTACTTAATCAGTTACTACACTCGTGAAGCTGGTGTTCGTAATCTGGAAAGACAGATTGCTTCTCTCCTAAGAAAGGTTGCTCGTCAAAAAGTCGACAAGACTAAATTTAAAACAATTGATCTAGATAAAAAGAAAATTAATGAATTTCTTGGTCCTGAAATGTTCTCTCCTACCCTAGCCGTTAAAGATGATCAGGTTGGTATTGTTACCGGTCTGGCTTACACCCAATCTGGTGGAGACATTCTCTTTATTGAAGTAGCCCTCATGCCAGGTAAAGGCAAGATTCAGTTAACCGGTCAGCTAGGTGATGTTATGAAGGAGTCAGCTCAGGCCGCTCATTCTTTTGTTCGTTCTCACTGTGACCAACTAGGTATCGACAAGAAATTAATTGCCTCTTCCGATGTTCACATCCATGTTCCTGAAGGCGCAGTTCCTAAAGATGGCCCTTCTGCTGGTTTGGCTATTACCACTGCTTTAATCTCTGCTTTCTGTGACTGTCCTGTTAAAAAAGACTTGGCCATGACTGGGGAAGTTACCTTGACCGGTAGAGCTTTAGAGATTGGTGGAGTTAAAGAAAAAGTCATCGCTGCTCACCGTGCTGGTATTAAGCAGATTATTCTTCCTCAGGGTAACAAAAAAAACTTAAGGGATATTCCTGAAAAGGTTAAGAAAGATCTAAAGTTCCACTTTGTTTCTGAAGTTGATGATGTGGTTAAGATTGTTTTTGGTTCTTTAGGTAAAAAATCAGTTTCAAAGAAAAAGTAAATAATGTTTTAGTTGCATTAAAAAGGGCAACCCGGTTTTTTGGGGTTGCCCTAGGCGGTGAGGTGTTTCATTTTCTGCATGGTTTTCCTGGACGTTTCTTTTTGTATTCTTTTTTCTTTTCGCTGCGGGGAATTTTTTCATTATGAGGATGAGATATTCCCCCTCCATTTCCAAGAGTTCTTTTGTCCGAATTAATACCATTTTTAATTCCCATGACTACCTCTCTTTGAATGTACAGTAGTTGAATACGAAGTTATGTATATTATACAGCCTCAATTCAAGTTTCGGTTTTTTAGATAGAAAATTAGACCTAGGGAGAAGGAAATCAGACCTAGAATTGCTGCCACAGGTACTCCTTGTACTTTCCACCATATCTCTTCTGGTCTCAACCACTCTAGACAGAATCTAATTACTCCATAACCCATTAAGTACATGGCTGTTATTTCTCCGCTCTTGGTTTTTTTCTTTTTAGACGTTTGCCACAGGATTAAAAAGAGAGCGAGATTTAAAATTGATTCATAGAGAAACAAAGGATGGTGTTTCTTTCCTGTCTCTTCTATATACCATCCCCAAGGTAGACTAGTTACTTTACCGTACAACTCTTTGTTAAAAAAGTTTCCCCACCTGCCAATCGCCTGACCTAGGGGTACACCGATTGTTACCATGTCTAGTAAGTCTGTTAATTTAGTTTTTTCTTTTTTCTTTTTAATTTGATGGAAAATCAGGATGGTTAGTACTCCGGTAATAAATCCTCCCCAGATACCCAAGCCACCTTCCCAGATTTTTGGAATGGCTGATAGATTTTGTTGGTAGTAATCCCAGTACTCGATTACGTGATAAAGTCTAGTTCCCAAAACGCCGTTTATCACCACCCAGATGAGTAACTGGTTAAAAGTCTTTTCTTTAATCTTTCTTTTCTTGCTTAATCTGAAACCGGCTTCACTGGCGGCCCAGATTCCTAGACCGATGAATAGACCGTAGAGATGTAGTTTTATTCCTCCTATTTCTATCATCTCTCTCATTTTACCCTCTCTGCTTCTCTTTTGAGCTACAATTAACTTATATGCAGGTCATCAAAGCCTCTGGTAAAACAGAACCTTTCAGTGAAAAAAAAGTTCTTCAATCTCTAAAACGAGTTGGTGTTCCTGAGGATATATCCGTTTCTGCCTTAAGACATGTTAAGGAACAGTTAAAAGACAACATTAAAACTCAAGAGGTTAGTCAACTAGTTACTGAGTATCTCAAGAAAAACTCATCTCCTAAACACTACTCCAACTACTCTCTCCGTCGGGCCATATTCCAACTTGGTCCTACTGGTTATCCTTTTGAGACATTTGTAGCCGAGATCTTTAGAACCTTAGGATATCAAGCCAAAGTCAGCCAGATGTACTCAGGTAAGTGTATTGATCACGAAATTGATGTTGACCTAACCAAGGATAAATATCATTACTTTGTTGAGTGTAAGTTTCACAATCAACCCGGATACAAAGCTGATGTTCAGGTCGCTTTGTACACCCATGCTCGTTTCTCGGACATTGCCACCAACTATCCTAAAAACAAAGACGAGATTCTTCAGTCTTGGTTAATCACCAACACCAAAGCCAGTCGTGATGCCATCAAGTACGCCAACTGTGTCGGTTTAAAGATTACTACTTGGGGATATCCAGGTAAGTCTAACTTACGTCAAATGATTCTTGATGCTCGTCTTCACCCAGTTACTTGTTTGGCTACCTTGGACGATGATCAGAAGAAATTCTTGGTTGATCAGAACATTGTTACCCTCAAGACTTTGAGAGAAGACTTAGCTCAACCAGAGAAGCTTGATGAAATCATTCCTTCTAAAATCAGAAAAATGGTATTAGATGAAATTAGTCAAATCATTGAGTAACTCGATATTTCCTTCTTCCGGTGTTGTTTTAGTTGATAAGCCTTCAGGTATTACCAGTCATGATGTAGTTGACCAAATTAGAAAAGCTACTGGTGTTAAAAAAATTGGTCATGCTGGTACTCTTGATCCTTTAGCTACCGGTCTGCTTATTATCTTAATCAGTCGTGAGTTTACTAAGCAACAGTCTAAGTTTCTTAAACAAGACAAGCAGTACTTAGTTACTGGTAGATTGGGAATAACTACAGACTCGTATGACATTGATGGTGAAGTGGTCAGAGAAGATGATAGGGTAGAGGTGGAGAAAGTAAGTTATGAGGAGATAGAAGGGGCACTTCAATCTTTTAGAGGGAAGATTACTCAGACAGTGCCGGCGTACTCAGCAGTTAAGGTTAAGGGAAAGAAATTATATGAACTGGCTAGGAAAGACAAGATTGACCTTAAGAAATTGCCTAAGAGACAAGTTACGATTCATTTAATTGAACTGGTGGAGTTTAATAAAGAGTCGGGAGAGTTTATTTTGAAGATTGAGTGTTCATCTGGAACATACATTCGTTCCTTGGTGCATGATCTGGGGAAGAAATTGGAAGTGGGAGCTACTGTGGTGCAGTTGCGAAGAACTAAGATTGGCAACATGAAAGTTGAGGATGGAGTTAAGTTGGAAAAATAGTAATATACCTATATGAAACTTGTTGAGTGTCGTGAGACTTTTACCAAACCCTTAAAACAAGTGACTCTGTGTTTACTAGTTAAGGACGGTGAGGTTTTATTAGCAATGAAAAAGAGAGGTTTTGGTGTAGGAAGGTGGAACGGGGTTGGTGGTAAACCTGAGGAAGGGGAAACCATAGAGGAGACACTTATAAGAGAGACACAAGAAGAGATTAAAGTAACTCCTACTTCATATCATCAAGTAGCCACCTTAAATTTCTATTTCCCTCCTCAACCAGAGATTAACCAACAAGTCCATGTGTTTTTGGTAGATAAATGGGAAGGGGAACCAGTAGAGACAGAGGAGATGAAACCAGAATGGTTTAAGACAGATAATATTCCTTATACCTCAATGTGGTCTGGGGATGAAAAATGGATGCCGTTGGTGCTAGAGGGTAAAGAAATTAAAGGGGGTTTTGTGTTTAAAGAAGGGGATGAACTAGATGATTTTGAGATAGGGGAAAAATCTAATTGATTTTAATCAGAATCTTTACTTTTCATAACAGCTAAAAACTCGTTCTCTGGATTGATGTATTTTTGCATCAGTTTTCTGATTGACTCGGGGTCTACTTTATTAGCAATCTCAGCATAGTCTTTAGGTAGTCGGATTTCTTTTTCATTAAGCATTTGTACAATTAAAGAACCAGTAATTCCATTAACTGAGTCATAACTCATGTAACCTTGACTGTTCATAAAAACATATGCTTTTTTAAAACGTTTCTTGTCAACCGGTTGATTAACAAAATTATAAACCGATTTACGAATTAACTTAAGCACTTGATCATGATTTTCCGGTTTAATATTGGTCCAAACACCCAACTGACCTGCCTTATCAGAAAAACCAATTTTAGAATATATTTTGTAAGCTAAACCATGTTTTTGTCTAATCTCCTTAAAAAGAATAGAGTTAATACCTCCACCGCCAAGGATGTAATTAAAAATTCCAATACCTACACGATCACTAATAGATAGTTTTTCACGACCTGGAAGAGGCCAATAGACAAACATTTCCTCCTGTTTTATATCTTCATAATGAATCAGACTTTTTTTGCCTGGCTTAATAGGGGGTACTATCAACTTTTTAATCTGTTTTTGAGGAGGATTAAAAATTTTATTTACCAAATCCTCGACTTTTTTCGGATCCACCTTACCAACTACAACCAAGTTGGCATTAGAAGCAAGTAGGTTATCTTGGTGAAGTTTTACAACATCCTTTCTACTTAAAGTTTTAATGTATTCAACTTGCCCCATGCCGTCACGGATATACAAGTGATTTTTCCCAAAATGTTGTTCGTCAATTAGTTTGTAAAAACGAGCGTATTTATTATCCCATTTGGATTTGTGTTCATTTTCAATAATATTTAATTCACGAGCAAAATCAGACTGTTTGATTAAGGGGGAAAAGGCTAATTGATTAATAAGTTTGAGGGCTGCTTCAAGAGAGTAATGAGGTCCTTTAGTAAGAAAACCAAACTCTTTGCCACCAGTATATGCATTAGAAATTAATCCGTGTTTTTCTTTAAATTTTCCAAGCTCCATTCTTGTCGGAAAATCTTTAGTACCGTCATTTATTAGGTGTTCTAGGAAATGAAGACCTCCCCATTTTTTACCAGTTTCATAAAAAGAGCCTGTTTTAAAAACAAGTTCAACTCTAACAGTTTCTACTCCTTTGATTGGATAGATTACTGTTTTAATGCCTTTGATTGTTTTGAGGGTGTATGGTTTTTTGTTCATGAGTTTTATTTTTAGAAGATAGTCGCTTACTTTTTGTGAGCCCATTGTCCCTCAGGTGGAACACCTTTTCAAGAATGTCATCGAGACATACGAGAAGTTAAAGGCTCTTGGTTTTACTTATTATAACGGCAAAGTTAGTAGTGTTGATATTATAGAGGAAGAAAAGTCATGATCAACTCTACTTTGTATGACGAAAAGACTTTTTATAATAAATTCGGGCGAGATTTACTTCGCTCTAAGAGCGAAGTCGTGATTGAAAGTCCATTTATTACTACTAAGAGAATGAATAAGTTAGCTCCAATATTTAAAAAGTTAGTAGATCGTGGAGTAAAGATTTATGTAGTAACTAGAGATCCTAAGGAGCACCAACTACCTTATGTTGGTCAATCAGAGCGAGAAATAAGGCATTTTGAAAAAATTGGAGTACAAGTTCTGATTTGTCTTGGCAATCACCACCGAAAACTAGCTATTATTGATAGAGAGATTCTATGGGAAGGAAGTCTTAATATTCTCTCTCATATTAAAAGTCATGAGATAATGAGACGCATTGATGATAAAGAAGCTGCCAAGGAGATGTTTGAGTTTTTAAAGATGGATAGGTTTATTTAATTGACATTATCAAGTAGAATAGGATTATTATGACCAAGAAATACACCAGGTTTGAAATAACCGAAAAAGAAATTGATAGCGCATTGCGCTATCTTAAGTATGAAAAAGGTGAAAAGGAAGCCACTAAAAAAGATGCCATTGCTCTACTTGAAGACTATAACGTCTTGGCTCACATGATGGCGCACAAGATGAATGAAGACGAACTGGGAGGTGTCGTTGAAGTGATAAAGTTAGATGAACCTTTAAAAGAAAAATAGGTTAAAAATCTAATATTTCCGAAGATTTTACTTTTAATATCTTGCAAATTATTTTTAAAGTTTTCATGGAGAGAGTTTCTTCTCCTCTTTCAGCTCGTGCGTAGTAGTTAGTGTGTAAATTAGCAGCCTCGGCAACTTTAGCCTGAGTCATGTCTAGCTCAAGTCTAGCTTTTTTTAGGTTTCTACCAATTTTAGTTTTTGATGGCATAGGATTATTCTACACCACTTTGATTCCCATCCAAGAACACCCTCGGATTCACTGGTATCCCGTATACTCTAGATTCAAAGTGTAGATGTGGGCCTGTAGACCAGCCAGTAGACCCCATTCTTCCGATCTCATCCCCAATATTTACCTTCTGTCCTTCAAAGACAAAGATTTTATCTAAGTGACCATAGATTGATCTGATGTTATCACCATGATTAATGATGATGTGCTTGCCATATCCCCAGAAGATCTCACCGGCATAGACAACTTCTCCCTGCATAAATGGGGTAATTGGCGTGCCTTGCGAGTTAGCAATATCAATCCCGGTATGAAAGACCTGGTAGCCACTAGATTGAGCAAACTCCAGGGTGATCACGCCTTGTACCGGCCAGGCAATTGTTTTATTAACTTCACTAACCACCTCACCAGTGGTGGGATCTAGAATTTGGATATTCTTGGTTTCACTATCCACTCCCACCAAAGCATCAGACACTACATTAATACCAGTGTGAGCCAGAATAAAGACGGCAATCACTGGCAACATAATCACCACCAGAAATGCCAATAAGACTATTTTTAACTCTCTTCTAAAAGAAAATATTGTAGCTACTTGGGAGTAGATGTTCATTGCTATTGATAGATTTCTCTGGGGTCAGTGGTTAAGAGTGGGTGTTCTTTTTCACTTGCTACTACTTTAAGTGCCACATGATTTTGATCTGCAATTATTAGCCCCTCACCCTTGTCACAAGTTAGTAGGTAGCGTTGCTCATACTCACTTAGATTAAACTCCTGAGCCACCTTCTTGATAGTAGTAGTGTCTTGCCTCATCAGGATACGAAGCGATGACTGGGAGGCAATGGCTCGACCATATTCTTGATTTAAGAAGTCATTAGCCTGTTGAGAGATGAGCGTGACTCCTAAATAGTGCTTGCGAGCTCTTCTAGTTAGTCCTGCCAGGAACCTAGCACTCTCTTCATGCTGGAGTAGTATCCAAGCCTCATCGATGACTAGAATTCGTTTCTGCGGGTCAGCCTTGACTTGTGAATGGACAAAGTTAGCCGTTACTAAGATCATAATCTGCCTGAGTGACTCATCTAGATCTTTGATATCGAATACCACTAGTCGGTTATCCAGATTCACATTAGTCTGCCCGTCAAAGACAGTTGAGAGTGAGCCAGAGACAAAGCGCTCCAGTCGATCACAAAGATCCTTTTGCTTCATTTTCTTGAGGGTTTTGTAGAAGTCCTTAAGAAGTGGAAACCTCTGATCTTTAGCAAACCTTTTCTTACGCATAGTTAACCCAAAATTCTTGTAAGTAGTAATTAAGGCCTTATCCACTATCGCTCTCTCCTCAGAGTTAAGTGATCCAACCAGTAGCGACACTATTTCAGTTAGATCCTGGATATGCTCAGCTAGGTTATTCTTGCCGTCATATGACTTAAGTGAAAAATCAAAGGGATTAATCTTTTCTTTGGAGGTGGCCGAGAGTCGAATGTAAGTACCCTTTACTGATTTAGTCAGTTGTTTATATTCCCGCTCAGGATCAATCACGATAACTCTCGTACCTTGCATCAGTTGTCGCAGGATCTCGACTTTGGCAGTATAACTTTTGCCACTTCCAGATTGGGCAAATATGATGGCGTTCGCATTGTTGAGTGAAAACCTATCTACAATCACCAACGAGTTATTGGACTTGTTAATCCCGTACAGAATCCCTGACTCTTGTACCAGTTCAGACGAGACAAAGGGGAAGGTTAGAGCTGCACTAGAACTATCCAGATTCCTATTCTGCCCCAGCTTGTTCTCACCCCTTGGCAAAGTGGTCTGTAATCCTTCAAGCTGACGGAAAGTTGCAGTCTTAATATAAAAGAGTCTAGTAGACATCACTGTCTCAAGAATGGTAGTGATTTTGTTTAAGTTAGCCACGCTATCAGCGGTGATGGTCATATAGATTGAGACTTGAAATAGCTTCTCTTGTCCACGTTGAATCTTGTCCTTAAGCTCAATTGCCGACTCCAATGGATCAGTAATCTCAGAGCCAATCACCTTGCCTTGTTTTTGCATGGTGCGCTTAGTGGATTCCAGCTCGGTAATCTTGCGATTGAGTTTGGGCAGAGCTAGTAGTGGATTGATTTGCTCAATGTGATGAGAGATATCAATGTTGTGATTGAAGTTGATGAGCATATTAAGCCAACCAACACTTGCTACATACGGATAACCGGAAATAAACAAAGTTCGTACATACCTATCGCCAATTTGCAGGTAAGCTGATTCTTCTATCAGTCCTGAATATGAGATTAGGTCAACTTGATCTTGCTGGCCAAAATTAAACTGGACGGCCTTTTTTTCAAGTAGCTTTTGTGCTTTTTTCTTCTTAATCCGTCTCACACGTTTAGCATGTTCTTTTTTAACAGATTTGATTTTGTTTTTTAGATTAAACATAGTTATTCCTTAGTAGTGCCTCAATCGTCTCTCCCTTTAACTCCTGAGTTTTGACTTGTGAGGAGTTGTAGAAGCTGTAAAACAGATCCAGTGTAGCTAAACTATCAAGCGACCTGGCTTTGATTCCCATCTTTTCTAACCCCTTCATGATTAGGTCGCGGGTGATGTGGAGTTGTTCTTTGACTAGCTCAAAGTCACGTCCTTTGCCCGTGTGATGGTACGGCACGACGATGTAAAAGTGGCGAGAGAGAATCTTGCTCCCTGATACTAAGTTTTTGATAAATTGACAGTAGTTGGTGATCTGGTTTTTGTAGACTTTTTTCTTCTCTTTATCTTTTAATCGCATCATCTGCTCTTGATACTGATCAATATCAACTTCTCGTACTCTCACCAAGATCTGTAAGTTGCAAGGCAGAGAGTTAAGGAAGTTTTGGTAGCTATCAATAATCACGTCCTGCTCTTCTTCACTTTTAAGCTCAAAGTTAATCGAAGAAGTTTTGATTACTAGGCGATACTCCTTATTGGGCAGTACTATGATCCCATTTCTAACTTCTTTAATCGCAATCTGCTTTCTGGAGTTAGTCTTACTTTTTGATTTGTTCAAAAGCCACATTCAAGCCTCCTTTCTTGCCAATCTTGTAACGAAAATCCACCTCATCATTGCCGATCATATTTTCCAAACTAACTAAGTTTTTGATTCGATAAATTGCAGGTTTTATCTTTTTCCTTGCCTTAGCTTTGAGTAGCTTCTTTTCGGCGACTGGAGTTTTATTAGTGGTTGGTAGGTGGAGGGTTCTCAGGTACGATTCATTTTTGTTGTAGATATAGTACTTGGCTCGTAAGTTATAGCGAATTAGAATTGAGAGCCAATGGATGACAATCTTGCCTTTGATCCTGAGTGAGAGAGTAATGCAAATCACAAAGAAGATGACAGATAGTGTTAGCTTGTAAGCCACAAAGCTCATCGAAGGTGGGAAGACAGCATAGATCAGAGTCATAAAAAATACTGGTGCCATCAACATCATTATCTGCATTAAGTTAAGATTTCCCACAATCTTATCCTCAACTGTAGTGATCTGAGCTGGGATTACTCTAGTTCTCATCCGTTAATTACCTTTCTGGGTAGTTTTGTTTTGCCAGCGGCGGCTCGAGTGGTAGAGGCGGAGTTATCCGAGCTCACCACATTGACTACTTGATTACCCATTTTCCTTAGAGCTGAGCTTTTGGCGGTGTAAAAAACCATCTGCATCATGAGTGACGGAGTTTTGAGGAGTGTAAAAAATAGTCCAATGGCTACTGCTACTGAAATTAGTGAGTTCTCGGTATGATCAGGTAAGGCTAGGAACGCCCCCGCTAGTTGGATAATCACTACATGCACAAACACCATAAACACATTCACAAAATATGTTTTGATCGAGATGGTGGCAAAGTCGGAGAATCTAGGTAGTGCCCAGAGCATAAAGATAAACGGGGCAAGCACTGCACCCAAAGCAATCATAATCAGACGACTGATATACATCAGTAAGAGTACGATTGAAACAATCAGGAATAGCACAAGGAAGATCAGGATAATTAATGGAGCAGTGCCTGTGATAAGTGTAGTTGGATTGATCGCATCTACTACCCAAGCGTGATTTAGTCCGCCAGTTGAGTTAAGCATGGCTTGTACTAGGGCGTTGCTAGTAATGACTAGATAGTTAGCTAGAAATAGTGAAACGTTAGCTCCCAGGAATGCTAGACCAATTCGGGGCAGAAGTTGGCCTAGTTCCACCTCTTCAAAGCCAAAGGTACTGGCGCTCATTACCTGCAAGCCAAGGAGCGCTACGACTAGTACAAACAACACATCCACAATCCCCACGCTCACCAACCAGTAGTCACGAATAACAGTGTTATCTAGAAGAGTTGGAGTGGTAGTTAAGTATCCAAGTACCCCGTTCACAATCGGCTCAGTAGAGCTCTCCACAATGTTTTGGATAAATCCAGAGACGGCATCAATTAGTACTTGAGTTAGTCCATCACTAGGCTCAACTGTTTCTATCATGACTAAGTCCACATGAGCCCCACTACCAGAACTGGAAGGAGAGTTAAGCGCATCAGAGAATATCGAGACCACCACATTGGCGGATAAGACTAGAACTAAGCCAATCAGGGTATTTTTGATGGTTCGTTTAGCAGATTCTAGTGCCTTGGGTTTACCAGTAGAAGTGATGTAGGTGTAACCACCTTTGATTAAAAAAAAGACCGCTGCTACGGTCGAGATCAAGGTTATCATTTCTAAAGTATTATTTGTGTAGTCGATAATACCTGGATCAGCGGACTGGGCAAAAACTGGACGAGTGAAAAAAGATAAGAGTAAAAGGGTTGTAAATAGGGTTGTAAATATAGTGTTAATCAGTTTCTTCATTTAATACTTCTGTTGGGCAGAAAGTTAATTTACTGACCAGAGCCAAAAGCAGTACCAGCCAAGTCACCAATTACGTTGGAGAGAACAAATGCTCCAAGAACTAGAGTAAGACCGATTGCAGAGTATAGAATGGTTTTCTTGGATTTCTCTAGAGCTTCGGGGTTGCCTGAGCTAGTGATGTATCCCACACCTCCCCAGACGATAAAACCAGCCGCTACTAAACCAGAAAGGGTCACGAGTACTTGAATCACACTTTGAATGAAAGTTTGGATCTTGCCCACGTCATTTGCTTGGGCCATTACGGGCGATGCAACCATCAGCCATGTCAGCATTAATGCTGGGATGATAACTTTTTTCTTCATACAAACCCTTTCTTTATCAGTGGGCAGAACTGAAAACTTGTTAACAAAAAAAGCCACCTTGTTCGGGGCAGCTTTTTACCTATTCAATCACTTTAATTAATTGAATCTGAATCAGATTATATCAAGAGAAAGGGGAAAGTCAAATTTTGTAAAACTAACTATTCATATCTTAGAGCATTTAGAGCGGAAATTTTAGTTGCCCGCTTTGCTGGGAAGTAACCAGTCGCGATTCCAACCAGTAGCGACAAGAACAAGACAACAATCACAAATACTGGTGGTACATAAGAGATGTCAACAAAACCAACCCCTTTGACAATTGAGAGTGCAGATAGGACGATACTCACTACTTTGCCAATCAATAACCCCAAGATTAGTCCAAGAATTCCACCATATAGTCCCATGATCATTGATTCGGTTAGAAACAACGATTTTACTTCGTCAGACTTCATCCCCATCGCTTTCATGAGTCCTACTTCACGGGTGCGCTCCAGTAGTGAGACGGTGAGGGTGTTAAACATCCCCAGGGCTGCAACAGATAGGGCCACCATTCCCAAGACTAATAAAATTAAACGGAAATTACCAAATAGACTATCAATCTGGGCGACAGTATCAGCCACAGAAACAGTCCCGTATCCAGCTGATTCAATAGCGGTACGAACTTTGGATAATTCACTGGTGTCATTGACGATGACCTTGGCTTGAGAAAACTTATTAACTCCCAGCGAGCGCACATCTACAAACGGCACGTAGATAATCGGTGTCCCTTCGTCTGTAATTACTCCCACAATGGTATACATCAGTGGAGCTGATTCAATTCGCTTGTTAGGATCGTCCAGTAGTTCTCCAACTACTACCATTGACAAGTCGATTTGCTTGCCAATCGCTTCATTTTCAGAAATATTTAATAGTTGTAAAACAGAGCGATTGACAACAACTTGCTTTTCAGATGAACTTTTGACTTCAACTCGCTCAACATTCTGTTGATTTAAGGCAGCAGATTCACTGGCCACTTCTACAACAGGGAGTGAGCCATCAGATTCTTCTGTACTCACGCCCAAAACGTGAGTTACTTCTTCTTGTGGGGTCACTGACATGGCTAGTTCGGCTACGTAACCTTCACTGGTTACCTGCAAATTGTCATCGTCTCTAGCCACCATATATCCACTGTTTTCACAATCTCCACTCTCCTCAGGGTCACAACTGATTTTATCCCACAACAGGTAGTCAGACTTGACCCATCTGCCCAAGGACTCTCCTTCGTCGGTCTCTCCGGCACGCCCTACTTCATCACTTGACTCAAAACTATCTCCCCATACTTCCACTCCTTCGGTGTTTCCCTCTACTCGTTTGGTGTAGCCAATGATCTTGGCAGTTAGAGTGGGGTTTTCTCTGACTTTTAAGAATGCACCTGATTCAATCGAGAGCGTGACCTTACCAATCTCTTCGCCCATTGTATGAGTAGTTGTAGAGACTCCAGCTACGCCTGGCATTTTCGAGGTATCATAGGAAGTGACGTTACTTTCAAATAGTTTTCCCTTCACAGGTTGAAGAGCGGAGTATTTTAGGTAGTCAGCGGTTGCCCCATACACTGCTAGGTCAGAAACAGAGTTTTGGTAAGAGACTCTCCCAACTACCGCAATCAAGGGGAGGACATCACTCACGTTAGTAATCTGCTTGAATTTGGCAAGAGTTTCGTCAGTGAGGCTCAAATCAGCAGATAATCCAGGCACCACCTCAGCTTGCTTGAGCTCGTCTAGTCTCGCGACCCGAGAGATAACTAGCTGTTGCAGGCCATAGCCAACTGACACTAAAAACACGATAAAAGAGATCCCAATTGCCATCCCGCCAATCGTGACCATAGTACGGGTTTTTTTGGCGGCCATATTCTTAAAAGATATTTCGATTAAATATAGTCGAGAGACGCCGCTCTTATCTGCTTTGTCTAGTGACTTGACCCAGTTATCAAAGTTAATAAAAACTTTGTTAAAACGTGACCATTTATTACTAATTTTTTTAAGCAGGAGCGCAAACGAGTAAAGTATTGTTAAGACAATAAAACTAGTAATATCTAGTGTTGAACGAAGAAAGTTTTTCACAAATGGTTTTTTTGTTTTGTTAAATAGTTTCATTGGTTTCCTGAGTTTACCCCAACCGAGGCCATTAATTTCTTAAATCCGCCAAGTTTGCCTGCTAACTCATCTTTGTGAGCTTCACCGACAATCTTGCCATCAAACATAATTAGCGATCGAGAAGCAAATGTCATGTACTCCAAGTCATGGGTGACCATGATCACAGTTCTGCCCTCAGTATTGAGTCTTTTTAGCAACTCCATTATTTCTTGACCCGATTTAAAATCCAGATTCCCAGTCGGTTCATCAGCAATAATTATCCGAGGGTTGGTCACGACTGCCCGAGCCAGAGCTACTTTTTGTTGTTGACCGGAAGAAAGCTCGGTAGGGACATAGTCAGACCACTTATCCATTCCCACCATCACTAGAACTGCCCCGGCTTTCTCTCTAGCACTTTTATCGGTCTCGCCGTTAATACGCAATGCAAACATGATGTTCTCAAGAACTGTTAGAGCCTTGATCCAGTTGGGCTGTTGATAGACCATCCCCACATCCTTTTTACGGATTTCGGTCCGTTCGTCTTCATTCAAGCCCTGGTAAAGTTGATGACCCAAAAACTCGACACTGCCAGTAGTAGGTGGTTCTAATCCAAGAAGAATATGCAACATGGTTGACTTACCACAGCCCGAGGGGCCAGTAATGATGATAAACTCACCGTCCTTGACTCTCAGATTAATTTCTTTAAGCACGGGCACTTTACTAGCTCTAACTTCAAAA
>Ga0222667_1000121_pt1 | contig 44333 bp, 51 predicted proteins | sample AntAcemetagen657_FD_179854 | JGI IMG/M metagenome (GOLD analysis project Ga0222667, IMG submission 179854) | Saline water microbial communities from Ace Lake, Antarctica - #657 | ecosystem: Environmental > Aquatic > Non-marine Saline and Alkaline > Saline | place: Antarctica: Ace Lake... | reverse complement strand
TAGGATTACATAAAGTCTGATAAGTAGACCAATTAGCATCAAATACAAAAAGGTTATATATTGTTAAAGGTTTAGGTTTACATATATTATTGTTAAATGTTTCCACATTTAACTATTGTGTGGCATGTTTTTAACATGTTGCACAATATAGAAAAATAGAGATATACTTTATATACAATAAAATATATTAAAAAATTTAATTTAATAGAATTAGATCACCTAATATTTGCTAAATCATTAGTACATAAAGATATATCTTTAGAAATAATTACTAATTATAACAAAATATTAAATGGTTTTAATAGTTTTGCTAAAAACTTTACTAGAGAACTAGATTTTAATAAAGCGAAACAAAAAAAGACATTTAATAAAGTAACAACCTACTTTTATAAAAAAATAGAAAACGCAAGAACAAAAGAAAAACTTTTAGAAGAACTTAATAAATTTGTAGCAGTATTTTGTGAAGGCGATTCAAAACTAACTGATGAGATATTTAATGAAATTGATAATGATTAGGCTAAAACCTAAACATTAATTTCTATTTATAAAGGTTATATATCTATATTATTCTTATGGATGATAAAATATTAATTGATAGAAACACGCTAAAAGCAATTTCTTCAGACACAAAAATATCTATACTTAAACTTCTTAATAAAAGAAGATATACATTATCTGAAATTTCTGAAAAAGTAAATTTATCTAATGCTACAGTTAAAGAGCACTTAGAACATCTAATGAACTCAGAATTAGTATTAAAAGAAGAAACTGAAAGAAAATGGAAATACTACTTTCTAACTAAAAAAGGTAAAAAGTTACTTGAACCTAAAGCAATAACTATTTATTTAACATTTATTATTTCTTTATTTGCAACCTTTGGAATGGTTAGTTACTTTATACTATCTATGTTCACAAGTAGTGCAAGCATTGGTAGGAGTGCTAAGTCAATGCCTGAATCAATGATTGTAAAGGCAACAAGCGACTCAGCACAAAGTGAAGTGCTTAATCAGGTTACAAGTGCTGTGCCTGAGGTTACTAAGAATATGTTTACAACTGGTAATTGGATAGTATTTGTTATAATTATTCTAATTATTACTACAATTATATTATTTATAATTTATTTAAGAAAAAAAAGAAAAAATAAATATAGTATTAAGGTGATTTAAAATGAGTAAAAAAAAATCAGACCACATAGGTTTTTTAATTTTAGGAATTGTATTAATTATAATTGTAATTGGATTATTTTTATTACTACCAACTAACACAGATAATATACAAAAATTTAAATCAAAAGCTGAACTAATAGATGCTTTTACTACTAATAACCCAATGTACAATATGACTGCTGGTAGTATTGGTGTTGATAGTCAAACAATGAAAGCAACAAATGCAATACCTGAATCTGTTGGTGATAATTCTTCTAACAGCTCAACTAATTACTCAAAAACAAATATCCAAGTTCAAGGGGTAGATGAGGCTGATATTATTAAAACTGATGGTAGTTACATTTATGCTATAAAAGACAATTATACAAATAATAAATTATTTATTATTAAATCATACCCATCAGAAGAAGCAGAAATTATATCTGAAGTTAATTTTAATAATTTCACACCACAAGAGATGTTTATTAATCAAGATAAACTATTAGTATTTGGTTATTCATACTATGATTTCAAAGCTGAAGAAAATAGTGAACAACAGGCAGAGGTAAGAATGGTTAAACCATCACTTATGAATTCAGGATACACAACAATTAAGATATTTGATATTTCTGATAAAACAAATATAAAGTTATTAAAAAATATTGATATTGAAGGTAATTATCTAACTTCAAGAAAAATAAATAACTATGTTTATTTTATAATTAATAGTTATCCTCACTTCTATGGTATTGAAAACCCAGATTGTGGAGATATGGTTCCACTTTACAGAGAAACAACAACTATGGATGAACCTACTATAGAAGATATGGTGCCAATTGCAAGATGCACAGATATTGGGTATATTAACCCAATACAAGCTGAATCATTTATCACAGTTGCAGCAATTGATATGGATACTCAAGAAATAAATAAAGAGGTTATTGTTGGAAGTGGACAAAATGTATATGCATCTACTAATAACTTATATATTGCTCAAGTTTCATGGCCTAGATTTAGTGCAGCTGGTGGATTAGCTGAAGATCAAGATATAAAAACAGTAATTACTAAATTTAATCTAGATGAAGGTAATATTACTTTTAACTCAACAGGTGAGGTAAAAGGATATATACTTAATCAATTCTCAATGGATGAACATAATAATCATTTTAGAATAGCAACAACCACAAGAGATTTTGGAAGAATGATAGGTAAAGAAGTAGAATCTGAAAATCATGTTTTTGTTCTAAATGAGAACCTAGAAACTGTTGGAAGTCTAGAAGACCTAGCACCTGGAGAAAGCATATACTCAGTAAGATTTATGGGTGATAGGGGATATGTTGTTACTTTCAAGAAAGTAGATCCTTTATTTGTTATTGATCTAGCAGACCCAACAAACCCAAGTATTTTAGGTAAACTAAAGATTCCTGGTTATTCAGATTACCTACATCCATATGATGAAACACACATAATTGGTATTGGAAAAGACACAGTTGAAGCAGAAGAAGAAGGAAATACTAATTTTGTATGGTATAAAGGAATCAAAATGGCAATCTTTGATGTTTCAGATGTAGAAAACCCAATTGAGATGCATAAGGAAATAATTGGTGATAGAGGTACTGACTCGGAAGCATTACATAACCATAAGGCTTTCCTATTTGATAAAGAAAAAAATCTATTAGTTATGCCAATATTACTAGCAGAATATAAAGAACCTCCAGAGAATGCATGGGACTATGGGGATTATGTTTTCCAAGGCTCATATGTATATAATATAGATTTAGAGAATGGGTTTGATTTAAAAGGAACAGTTACTCATTATAATGATAATGAGGTATTTGAAAAATCTGGATATTATTTCCATGGAAATTATTCAATTAAAAGAAATTTGTTTATTGAGGATGTTCTTTATAGTTTTTCAAATAATAGATTACAATTAAATAATCTAAACTCTCTTGAGTTAATCAAAAAAATAGAATTAGGCAACTAATTCTTATCTTTTTCTTTTATTTTAAAAAATACTAACCTTTTTAAATATTAACATCTTATAATTGCCTATATAATTTAAACAATTAGGAGGAGAGTATCAATGCAATTATGGGCATTATTTGGAATTACAATAATTATAGCAGCTTGGTTAGTTCAACTATTTTCTACATGGCATGGTCATAGGGAAATTAAACAATGGTTTGTTTTCTTATATTTAGTTGGTGTAGCATTATTAGTAGTTGATGGTTTTGTAACTGGAATTAATAATTTAGCATTTGCTAATCTTATTGCTTTACTATTATCACTAGCAGTATTTATTAGATTATTAAAACCAACAATTAAAAACAAACCAAAGCCTAAGTTTAAAAAAGCTGTAAAAACTAAGAAAAAAGTTGTAAAAACTAAGAAAACAATTAGAAGAACAGCTAGAAAGAAAGAATAATAAAATTATCTTCTTTTCTTTCTCTTATTATATTTTTTGTTTTTTTAAATGGAATTGTAGGTATATTCCTGAAATAATAAGTAATAAACCACCAATTATAATCTTCAAACTAATTGTTTCATTTAAGAATATAATTGCTAAGATAATAGCAATTAATGGAGTTATCACTAATTGAATTGATGAGCCTATCTCTGCTTCTATTTTCTCATAACCTAAATTCATAAAAAGATAAACAACACCAGTGGATATGATTCCAAGTGCAACAAGTGTCCAAGAAATACTATTAATTGCAAAACCATTCACTATTGGGAAAGGCAATAAAAAGATTAATGCAAATAGAACAAACCAAAACACATCTCCAATTGAATGGGTCTTATCTTCTTTTCTCATTAATGTAATTAATATACCATCAACTGCTGCAACAATTAATGCAAGGATATTGCCTAAAAATCCATCACCCATCTGTAAGGGGTTTATAATTACTAATCCAGCTATTGCAATTACTAATGTAATTATCTTTGTTGTTGTAATCTTCTCTCTTAGTAAGAAGTATGCAAAGATTAACACAAAGAATGGATACAAAGATGTAATTAATGCTACATTTGATATGGGTGCATGTAAATATGCCACATTATTTAATGATGTTCCTAATGCAAACAACAAACCAATTAAAACATACATTGGAATATCCTTTAGTTTGAGTTTAAATGTAGTTTTATCTAAGAAAGGAACAATTATTAATAAAAATAGAAATGCAAATAATATTCTATAGAAATTAAGAGTCATAAATGGTATTGAGTCTCCAATTATTTTAACAAGTAAACCTAAACTACTTAATAGTACAAATGAAATTATTAAATATAAATAATTCTTAATCATACTTCTAATACTATATCAATAAATATTTAAATTAATCTAATTACTATATATCTTAGGATGTACAAGATACTATTTATTGGAATATATGTAATGATTTATTATTTCTTAATATATCAAATAACTAAAAAACACATGGATACTGGTAAAGAAACAATAAATATGATTAAAACAGATATTGGTACAACTCAGTATTTTTTAATATTTTTTATAGTTATTTTAGCTTCATTGGTTTATAATTTATTTTATACAAATTATATGACTTTTGAATATTTAGATATCCTATGGATTATATTTATTATATTTTCTGGAGTTTTAGAATATAATGCAATATTAAACCTAAAAGATAATTATTATCCACAAATTGGTCCTGAGAAAAAACTAATTACTTCTGGCATTTATAAAATAATTAGACACCCAATATATCTATCAGCAATTATTTTAGGTTTTGGAATTATAATGCTACTTGCTAGGCCTATTTGGTATATCTTACTTCCTATAATCATAATTTCTATAATTATTAAAGTTGAAATAGAAGATAAATATCTTACTAAAAGATTTAAGGGCTATAATAAATATAAAAAAAGAAGTTATAAGTTAATTCCATTTATCTACTAGGCCTAATTATTGGTAGCTCACCTAGCTTTCTTTTATTTTTACCAAACACAATTCTAGAATGGAAGAAATATTTATAAACATTCATAACTAAGTCAGATAGCATTTTGGCTAAAATAAATCCAAACCCACAAATTTCAACAAATAATATCATTAATAGGAATACAAACAGAACACTAGTGATATTCACAAAATAGTATTTTAAAAAATTAATTAGATTTTTAACAGTAAATGGTTTAGTTTTGTCTTTAAATGCAATATTTTTATGTAAATTATAGTTAGTAAATCCTCTAGCAACATCAGATATTATTGCTGAGAAAACATAAAAAACACTAAATATTTCAGTAAACACATAAAGTAAAGACACATCAACAGCAGTTCCAACTAACCCAACCACTGCATATTTTATAAATTTTCTAAATTTATAGGTATAGGGGTAGTCTATTATCAAATAATACACTTTATGAAAAAAAGTGTTTTTTTTAAGATCAAGTAAGGATTTTGCAAACTTATATTTTTTATTTGCTATCATGATTATGATTTTATAAGCAAATAGTATTTTAAAGAGAACTTATTCTTAAATAATTTAAGATATACATATGCTATCAATTTAGTAAAATAGATAATTTTATAAAGTATTATATCGTAATAATATAATATATAACAAAAGGTAAAAACATATGTTTGATAAACAAAAACAATATAGAAAGATTATGATAATTTTAGTCTTAGTATTATTAATAGGCTTCCTATTATACTATCTATGGCCATATATTAATGGTTTCTTTGGTGCATTCATATTATTTACATTATTCTTACCAGTTCACAAACTACTTACTAATAAACTAAAGATTCATACTAAATTGTCTGCTGTAATTATTATTATACTAACTGTAATCATAGTTGTTATTCCTGGTTATTTTATACTTAACACAGCATACGATGAAGTTTCTAATATTTCACAAAACCTAGATACTTCTATTGATAAAATTATTGATTTTAATAATATTCTTCCATCAATGAATCTAACAGAATCCTTAAATAAAAATATTCCTAAAATAGCTGATTGGAGTGGGGATTTATTAGTAAGTGGTATTAGTAGTGCTATTAAAACAACAATATCATTAGTAATTATGTATTTCTTATTATTCTATTTATTATTATATCATAAAACATTAAAACAAAAACTTAAAGAGTTCTTACCATTTAAAGAAAAAAATGCAAACATATTAACAACTGAGTTTAGAAAAGTAACATATGCTACTGTAATTTCTACTGGCTTAGTTGCAATCTTCCAAGGTATATTGTTTAGTTTAGGATTTTGGTTCTTTGGAATTAAAGGAGTGGTTTTCTGGGGTTTGTTAGCTGCAATATTTTCTTTCTTACCAGTTGTTGGTATTCCAATAATATGGATACCTTTTGCTATATACTATGGATTTATTGGTAATTATTTTATTGCAATTGGTTTAGTTATTTGGGGTTTAATAATTAACTATTCAGAATATTTAATTAGACCAGCACTACAAAAGAGAATGGGTGATTTACATCCATTAACATCTATTATTGGTATTTTTGTTGGTATAGCTGCATTTGGAATTGTAGGAATTGTAATTGGTCCTTTACTAATTTCATATTTTATATTAATATTTAGAATGTTTAAAGAAGAATATTTATAGGGAAGAATTATAAATGGTTAGAAAAAAAGCAAAGAAAGTTACAAAATCTAAAGCTACACCATCACAAACATGTTGTACAAGTAATGTTTATGTTCAACTTGCTGGAACAGTTGGTGGAATTACATTAATTATGGTTTTATTTAATCTATTATTTGCACCAATGTATGCATGGATTAGTATATTCATTGTTTTAATTATGTGTATATTTGGTACTATTTTAGGTACATACTATAAAAATAGTAAAAAGTAAGAAATTAATCTTACTTTCTTTTTTTTATTTTCTTTATCTCTTGGTCTTTCCATGCTACAAATCCAATAACAATTAGTTCACCAATAGCTGCAAATATATTAATTATTGGTATTATCATTAGTATTGGCATTAAACTTAACCAACCAGGATACTTTCTTTGTTCATAGATATTCCATGTCCAAATTACTGACATTACACCTAAAAATGCTACACCTAGATATAATAAAGTAATTCCTAAAAATGGAACTAATATCAACGGCCAAAACACAAATGGAATTAAAATAATAAAACCCCATTCCCATCTTTTCTTTGCAAGAATTGGTAATAAGAAAAAATTTGCTAATGGTATCCAAGCTAACCAATAGTTTTTATATTTTAGTTTCTTTGCAATAGTATGCCATGCCCATGCCTTATAAGCATAAACTGCTAAGAAGATTATTGATAAAATAACAATAACTGCAACTAAAGCACCACCAACTAGTGAGCCTAAACCAAAACTTTCTAAAGAACCTAATGCATTTACATCAAAGTTCAAAGCTAACATTGCTAAATTCATATAAATCACCTTTTTATATTATAATAAAATACTTAAGCATTTATATATCTTTTGTTTTACAGTTAGATATAGTATAAATAATAAGTGATAATAAATGATTGAATATTTAAAACCAAATCTTAAAGGAATTATAGAACTTAAAAAACCAACTAAAGATTGTTGGATAAATGTTTATAATCCTGATGAAGAAGAACTAAACTACTTAGTAAAATTATTAAAAGTTAAAGAAAATGAAATATCTGATTTTAAAAATGATATTAACTCATTACAAGACCTAGAAGAAATACCAATTCTAGAAAAATGGGGTACAAAATATTTTATGATAACTAGAACAGCACAGAAGGGTAAGGGAATTCAAGATAAATCTCTTGAATATCATACCACACCAATTGGGATTCTTATTACAAATGATTATGTAATTACAATTGGATTTATAAAAAGTGGAATTATTAAACAATTTAAAGAAAGAAATATAAAATTTAATAGAATTAGCTTTGTGCTTAAGTTATTATTACAGTCCTCTAGGAATTATTTAACTTATTTAAAGGAAATGGATAGAAAAATATTAACCATTGAGCATAGATTAGAAGAATCACTAAGAAACACAGAGATCATGAAATTATTAAACTTAGAAAAGTCATTAGTTTTCTTTAACACCTCACTAAAAGGAAACCAAATTCTTTATGAAAGAATTGCTAAGTTAAAATCTTTTAGTAAATCTGAAGCTTATGAGGATTTAATTGAGGACATGCTTGATGAAAACAAACAAGGTATTGAGATGGCTCAAGTATATTCTAATATTATTAAAAGCACACTAGATGTTTATTCTTCAATTATTTCTAATAATCTAAATAAGGTTATGAAGGTACTAACTTCAATAACCATAATTATTGCAATTCCAACATTAATTGCTAGTATCTATGGTATGAACGTAATATTACCTTTCCAACAATCACTATATGCTTTCGAAATAACTATGTTTATTAGTTTAGTATTTACTATCTTACTTGTGATTATTCTTTGGAAGAAGAAATGGATTTAATATAATTAAAGAAGATAAAAAATGAAAAAACCAATTCTATTAAGCCCTGTTGGTTCATGGGAATCATTAATTGCTGCAGTTAAAGCTGGAGCAAATGCTGTATACCTAGGCATCAAAGGTATAAACATGAGAGATAATGCTAAAAACTTTAATGTCTCTGAACTATCTAAAATTATTAAATACGCACATAATAATAATGTTGAGGTTTACCTAACAGTAAATATTATTATTTATAATAATGAAATAAATAAAATTCAAAAAATAATTAAAAAAGCAAAAAATGCTAAAGTTGATGCAATAATTGCATGGGATCTAGCAGTTATTAATTATTGTAAAAAACAAAAAGTGCCAGTTCATTTAAGCACTCAAGCTAGTGTGTCAAACATAGATGCCATAAAGCTATACTATAAATTAGGAATTAAAAGATTTGTGTTAGCTAGAGAGCTTTCCTTAGAACAAGTTAAAGATATTATTAAAAAAGCTAAAAAAATAAGTACAAAAATAGAAATTGAAACATTTATTCATGGAGCAATGTGTGTTTCTGTAAGTGGTAGATGTTTTATGTCACAGTTCCTATATGGTGATAGGACTTCTGCTAATAGAGGGAAATGTATTCAACCCTGTAGAAGAAAGTACATAATTAAAGATCCAGAAACATATAAAGAACTAAAGATAGATAACAACTATGTTATGAGTCCAAAAGATCTTTGCACTCTTTCATTTATTGATCTACTTATTAAATCAGGAATTAGAGTTTTTAAAATTGAAGGAAGAGGAAGAAGTCCTGAGTATGTGAAAGTAGTTACTGAATGTTACAGGGAAGCAATTGATTCTTATTTTAAAAAGAAACTTACTAATTCTCTTAAAAATAAATTAATTAAAAAACTAAAAACAGTTTATAATAGAGACTTTTCTAATGGTTTCTATTTAGGAAAGCCAATTAATGAATGGGCAGATAGCTATGGAAGTAAGGCTACTAAAAGAAAGGTATATATAGGTAAAGTACGTAAACTATATAAAAAAATTAATGTTGCTGAAATAAAAATAGAAGTTGCTAAACTAAAAGTTAATGATACTATACTAATAATTGGTCCTAAAACAGGAGTGATTGAACAAAAACTAATAAGCATACAAAAAGATGTAGGACAACCCAGAAAAGAGGCAAAGAAAGGAGAGGTTGTTGCTATTAAAGTTGAAAAAGTACCAAAAGTAAATGATAAAATATATATTATTAAATAGTTGTGAAACATATGAGCATTAACTGGGATCTTATAGGTACTACATTATTTCCAAGTGAACATAATTATAACACAAAAGTTATACTTAATAATTATATTACTAAGAAATTAACAGTTAGAAAATCAGATACTCTATGTGTTCTATGCCCACCATGGCATGTTGGTGAACTATCTCTTTCTATTATTAAACATAAACTTAAAAAAAGAAATTTTTCTTTTCTATCATATAACTTCCATCCTGATGTATTATCTGTTGATTATAAGTCCACAAGGAAATATATTCTAAATATTATAGACACTATACTTAAAGATATTAAAACTTACAAAAAAAAATATAAGTTTAAAAAAGTATATTTAATTGGTTTTAGTTTAGGTTGCCTATATGCCTTAAATGTTGCAGTTAGAGATAAAGATATTAAAAAAATAATACTAAGTGGGGCTTCAATTTCTTTAGCAGACGCAGTATGGACAGGACTAACAACTAAAAAAATAAAAGAAGTTATGATTGAGCAGTTTGGTTTAACTCTTAGTAAGTTAGATAAATACTGGAAACCATTAAATGTTAATAACATAAAAAACTTAAAAGATAAAGAAATACATTTATTAATTTCAAAAAACGATAGACTAACTAGATTTAATTCTGCAATGAAACTAGTTAATAAATTTAAAAAGAATAAGGTAGATATAAATCTACATATTAATAAGTATTTAGGACACTATGGAACATGTGCTAAGTTGTTATTATTCCCTGGAAAGTATTTAAAATAAATTAAAATCTATTTATCTTAATAATATTAGTCTCAACTGCTCTTTTGTATAGTGCATCTGTTATTTCTAGATCTTTTTCTAAATATTCCTTTAATTTTTCAACATCACCATCTTTACAAAGTTTGGCAACATCTCCACCATCAACATCTAGAATTTCTTGTCCAAGAATTACTGCAAACTCTTTTAATTTACCTCTACTCTTCCCATACTTATAAGCATTAATCTTATCTCTTAGTTCAATAATCTCTTTTAAAGAGAAAGATTCAATTTTAACACCAAGTATGAAGCTTCTAGTAACAATAAATGGAATATCAAACTGAGTAATATTAAATCCAATTACAGGTACCAATGGTGAGCCTTGTTTAATTTCTTTCCATTCTCTCCAGAAGTCTTCAAGTAGTTCTTTTTCATTATTTGAGTTAAATACTTTATTTACACTATTTACTCTAATACCAATTGCTACAATCCTAGAGTCAATTGGATTAAGTAATTTTAATTTATCCTCTTCTTCTTTTTCAAAGTAACCTTTTAGGTTAATAGGACAGGTTTCTATGTCCACTACCATATATTTGTTCATACATACAATTAACAATAATATATATTTTAAATATATTGTATATAGAATATATTCAATGAATACAGAAAATATGAACCCAGCTAAGAAAACAGTCTTAGGAATACAAATGTTATTTGTTGCATTTGGTGCTACAGTTCTAGTTCCATTACTAGTTGGAATTGATCCTGCTGTGGCTTTATTTACTGCTGGTGTTGGTACTTTACTATTTCATTTAATAACTAAAGGCAAAGTTCCTGTTTTCTTAGGTAGTTCTTTTGTTTTTATTGTTCCAATCATTGAAGGAACTGTTCTTTTTGGTCTACCAGGAACATTAGGTGGTTTAATTGCTGCTGGTGTTCTTTTTGTAATTGTATCTTTTATAATTAGGGAGAAAGGTATTAAATTTATTCAAAGATTATTCCCACCAACTGTAGTAGGCCCAGTAATTATGATTATTGGTTTATCATTAGCAACTACTGCTGTAAGTATGGCAACAACTAATTGGTTACTAGCTGCAATTACCTTAATCTCTGCTATAATAATTATAATTTTTGGTAAGAAGATGATTAAGTTACTTCCTATAATTGGAAGTATTATTATTGCTTATGTTATAGCAATTATTTTAGGTAAGGTTGATTTCTTAGCAATCTCTCAAGCTTCTTGGTTTTCTCTACCTAACTTTGTATTTCCATCTTTTAGTTTAGGTGCAATATTGTTTATTCTACCAGTTGCAATTGCTCCAATGATTGAGCATGTTGGTGATATATATGCAATTAGTCATGCTACTAAGAAGAACTTTATTAAAAATCCAGGTATTCATAAAACTTTACTAGGTGATGGTATTGCTACTATATTTGCTGGTTTCTTAGGTGGTCCTCCAAACACAACCTATTCAGAGGTAACTGGTGCAATTGTTCTAACTAAGATGACAAACCCTTTAATTCTTAGAATTTCTGCAGTTACTGCTATTCTTTTTGCATTTATTGGTAAAATAAGTGGTTTTTTACAAACCATTCCAGAAGCAATTCTTGGAGGAACTATGTTATTATTATTTGGAATAATAACTATTGTTGGAATTAAGTCATTAACAGAAAGTAAAGTTAATTTAAATAATACTAAGAATATGGTAGTTGTAGGTATAATGTTAACAATTGGTGTTGGTGGTGCTGTAATAACTACTGGTACTTTTTCATTAGTTGGTGTTGGTTTAGCAGCAGTAGTTGGAATTATTTTAAATTTGGTTCTGCCTGATAGGGATATTAAATGAAATCATTTTCTTGTAATTTTAAAAACATAAATTGGTAAACGATATAATACATTTGCTAAAATTGATTCATATTCAATATCAAAACCATTTTTATTAAAAGATTTTTTAATATTTGTAAAAAAATAGTCTGGCACTGGTTTTTCTTTACCTCTAAAATCACTTAATCTGTTTAAACCTAAAAAGAACACTCCATTTTTACTTAAAGAATGAGACAATTTTAGAACTAAATTTTTATCTAGATCTTTTAGATTATAATGAACACCACCAAATACAGAAAAAATGAGATCATAGGATTTAGATGGTTTAAATTTTAAAGTATCTTGTTTAATTAAAACATCCACATTACTATTCTTTTTAGTTACCTCAGGAGTTAAAGTAATTGCTGTTGTTTCTACATTAATACTTTCTTTTATTAATAAAGCCTTTATTTCTTTTAGAAATATAGTTAATCCAGCACCTTCATCTAAAATAGTTAATTTATTTTTTTTAAATCTTAATTTTATAAATTCAATCAAAGTTTTATTATTTAACAATTTTTCAAATGTTTTATTATAAAGTCTATAACCTCTATCTTTTATGTACTTATATTGTATAGATTTATGGTGAGAGCTTTCTTCATAGAATTTATCTAAAATATGTTTTTTTTTAGTTTATAATCTATAACTCTTTGTTGTTCTTTAACTTTAGAACTAATAAAATTTCTTTTAATCATATAAAACCCCTAACAATCACAACAGGTGTGTTAGCATCTGCTGATCCAGAAACTAAATCTGCTAAGGAAGATACTAAATTTTCTATCTTTCTAGGTGTTGTACCTTCTGATGCATAATCATCTTTCTTTTTTGTTTCTACAATTCTTATTTTTTCTTCATGTATTATTTTTTGAATTTCTTCTTTAGTTTTTCCTTCATTATATAATTTTTGCATTAGATATTTGGTTTTCACACCAACTCTATTTCTATCTTTTATTCCTGGTGTAACCCCAAATGCAGAAACTGGGTCTGCTAGTTCATATATTCCTGATTCTGGATCTTTATAAGCTCCATCACCATAAACTATTACTTCAACATGTTTATCAAACTCATTTTTAATCATTTTTTGAATATCACCACAAACAATATCAGCATCTCTTGGTGCTAGCTTAATTGTTTCTCTCTTAGGATCTAATATATTTGAACCTAATAGTCCATATTTTGAATGAGCTTCTTTAGATGGATCTGAACAAATATCTTGTAAAGTAATTGCTTTTGTATAACCTCTATTTCTTAAGGCCTCTAAGGTATCATTTCTATGATGCACATTACAAACAATTACTGCATCTGTTTTGTTCTCAACCATATACTTTGTTGAATTTGCTAAGTATATTTCTACTTCTGCTCCTTCTTCTTTAACTATCTTCTCATAGACATCTATATAGTCTACACCTGTTTCTGGGTGATAGGTTCTTTTGTTTCCAATATCTTCTAAAGTTATTTTATCTTCAAATTTCTTTTTAAGTTCCTTATGATAATGACTATATGTTATAATTGGATTTCCTTGCTCATCACTAGGGAATAATAGTTGAATAATGATTTTTCCTTTAGGTACTGTTTTTGCTATTGCTTTTAATATCATTGAAAACCTATTTCTTGAAAGAATAGGATATAATAATCCAATTGTTGAGTCATCTTTAAGATTTAGTTTATATTTAATTTCTTTGGATATTTCATTTAAGGTTACCCTATTATGCTGTGTTATTCCAACTACTGCTTCAGTAACACAAACAATATCATTATTTTGAATCATATTTGGGTTTTCTTTGAAATAGTGCTTAATAGTATCAACCATTATATCATCAAAAGTAATAATTCCTGTTTTAATTCCAAAAGCAACAACTCCAGTTTTATTTTCATTAATTTCCATATATTTCACCTATAACTATAATTATCATACTATATATTTATAAATATTTTGAACTAACTTTTAATAGTTAAGAAAATATCTTGTGAAATTATGGTAGGTGTGATTAAAAATGATGTATAAATATTGTCCAGATTGCTTTTCTTTAGATTTGAAGTTCAATATGGATGCTAGAAATCACACATGTAACATGTGTGGTAGAAAAGGTGAGGTTAAAGAAGATAGTATTGATAGAATTAATACTTATAGAAAACAAGGAACTTCAATGGATATGAATTTTAAAGAATCCAAAATGGAAGCTGGTCTTAATCGTAATGAAGAAAATCTTGTATCTATTGATCAAAAAATTAAAAATAAGTTTGGAGACAAATCTAAGAATTCAGATTGGGAATTATTATAATTCCTTTTTCTAATTTTATTTAAATATAAAATAAACTATTTCTTTTTGTGTTCTATCTTTTTTAAAACCACATTTTTTAAGAACTTTTTCTGAAGATGAATTTTTATAACCACCAAAATCTGCATAAACTCTTTTTAGTTTTATTTTATTAAATGAAAAGTTAACTACTGCTTTTAGACTTTCAGTTGCAAAACCTTGATTCCAATATTCATAATTAAAAACATAACCAACTTCTGCTGCTTTTTTCTTGTAATCAATATTAAATATTCCAATTGTTCCAATCATTTTATTTTCATAAATTATAATAAATGAATATTGTTTGCCTTCTCTCCATCTTCTTTGGACTTTTATAATATCTTTTTTTAATTGTTGTTTAGAAGTTTTTTCTTTTTTTCCTAATGCTTTTAGAACTTTTTTATTATTAAGCATTTCATGAAAATCATCTAAATACCTTAATGATCTTTTAATAAGAATAAGTCTTTTTGTTTTTATTTTATCTAAAATCATAATTTATCATAAACTTCTTTTAATAATAATCCATCTTCAATAGTATTTGGAGATTCACAGGTAACTGTGCCTTTCGCTTTATTATCTTTTAACTTTTCTAAAATTCTTTTATAAGGAAAATCAGCTTCTTCAAAAACTAAATGGTTTCTTTCTCCTTTTTCTGTGTAATTGATTCCAGACATATGTATATGAATATCCTTAAAGATCTTAGAATGTGTGTTTAGTTCTTCAAAGAAAGAATCTATATTTTTTGGGTTATTAAAATAACCTACTTCTCTTGCATGCTGGTGTGCAAAATCTATACATGGCTGTATAAAATCAGGAAATTTATCCCAAAAATAAAATAGTTCATCTAATGATCCAACCTGTGTCTTCTTACCTGTTAGCTCAGGTGCTAACTTAACAGTCCCATCAAAACTATCTTTTATAATTTGTATTTGATTAGCTATATTCTCTAAAACCTTCTTAGGTTCTTGTTTTAAGAAATACCCAACATGTACAACAACAAGTCTGGCTCCAATCATCTGTCCAACATTTAATGAATCTAGAATATATCTTTGTGAATTTATTAACTTCTGTTCTTCTATTGCATTTAGATTAACATAGTATGGTGCATGAATTGTTAATGGGATATTATATTTAATAGAATTGGTTTTAATTTCATTTAGTTTTTCAATTGGTGAGTTTTTAAGATAAACACCCCTAACAAACTCAACCTCAAGATTATCTAAACCAATTTTAGAAACTGCAGGAATTGCATCAGCTGTAGGATTTTTGCTATTCTTAGGAATATCTAAAACACTACCAGAAAACCCAGCAGGTCCAAAATTTAGTTTTTTAAAAGTCATACATTACCATAAATTATAAAATTTATTGTATTATCTACAATATTTCTAACATCCCTATCAGTTAACTTAGTAGAACCATCTTTAATTTCAGAAATATATTTATTATAAAAAAAAGGTAATTTATTAACTACATTTTTATATGTTTTATTAAAAGATAGTTTTAATTTTTTATATGTCCTCATTTCTTCAATTTTTCTTTTAATTAATATTTTTAATGTTAAACCTCTGCTATCTTTAACAGCAAAATTTAATTTATTAAAAAGTATTCTATTTTTTTCTCTTAAAGAGCTATCCTTATTATAATTTATTGCAAATTCAATTGTTTCATCAGTAATTTTATTTATTTCTACCATATTTAATTTGCCACTATTTTTTAAACTCTGTTCTTTATAATGACTAAACAAAAATCTAATAATAAGTAATCTATTAGCGTATGGTGTGGCAAATAACTTAGGTAGATTATGGGTACTGATTCTTTCTTTTAAATAGCTATGGATTGATTTATAACCAATACTTTTTAAATATATTTTAAAATGTTTTTCAAAAGTGTCATTAGTAACCGCCCTAAAATCAAATAACTTAGCTTCAGGATTTATAATTACTTTTCTAGCTTTTTTTTTCTTAAAAATTTTAATCATATATTATCAATAAAATATCTTATTTTTAACTAAACTAATATGTTTATTATAAATAACACTTCATACAGTGTTCTTTTACTTCAAAACCACACTTTTTATAAAAATTAGCAACATTATAAGGACAATCAAGTATTATTTTATAACAACCTCTTTTCTTTGAGTAATTCATTAGTTCTGTCATTATGGCTTTACCAATTCCTTTTCTTTCATATTCTTTTTTAGTTACAAAGTCTTCTATATGTGCAGCAATCCCACCTTCAGTAATAAATTTTGGTTCAATAAGAACAGTTCCTGCACCAATTATTTCTTCTTTATTATTTATAGCTACAAAAATATGACCATCAATTTGATTTATTTTTTTAAGAATATCTTTTGCTTTATCTAAACTTACATTTCCTACATCTTTTAAATTACCTAAAGTTATGAAAAAACCTTTAAGATCTTTATCTAAATCTTCTATAGTTAGTTCTTTTACTTTATAATCATCCATATAACTCTACCTAACTATTCTTCAATAGTTATACATTTAACAGGGCATATTTCTTCTGCTTTTCTATTACACCCAACTTCTGAAACTTCTGTTTTCTTAGGTTTAGGCTTAGGTCCATCAAACTCCCAATTATCAGCACAAACTGACACACAAGCCCCACAACCAATACATACTTCTTGATCTTGTTTAATTTTTACCATTATAAATCACCCTTATTAAAAATACTGTAAATGAACAAGTATATAAATATTTCTTTCCTCATATAGTATATTAATATATAACAAATGTGAACATATTTTATGATTGACAAAATTAAAGTACCTAGAAGAACTCCTGGTCAAATATATAGTTCAATCTCAGTTGAATCAAGAGACTTCTCTGTTAATGAGGGTAAGCTAAAAAGAAGACAAGAAAACAAATATGTTCAATTATGTAAATCTATTTATAGAAAATCACCTGGTTTAGGTAAGAATGCAAAATATAATATGAAATATCAATCAGCAATTGATTTTCTTAACTGGGATCTTAAACCTGAAGAGTACACAGCAGCTACTAAGTTTGTAATGATAATTGGATTAATCACAGCTGTTATTGTTTCTTTCTTAATATTTAGTTATGGACTAGAAACATTAACTAATATGTTTGGTAATGCAATGATGCCTATGCTTATTGCTTTTGGTTTACCTCTAGGTATTTTTATTTATATTTTTTCAACTTTCCAAAAATATCCATTAAATGCAGTTAAGATAGAAAAAGTAAAAGCACTAACTTTTGTTCCTGAGATTCTAGGTTATATGATAATGTCCATGAAGCTAGTTCCTAATCTAGAAAAAGCAATTGAGTTTGCTGCTCAACATGGACATGGTAAAATAGCTGATGATCTTAAAAGATTACTATGGGAAGTTAAGGTTGGTATTAAAGGCAGTGTGGCAGAAGCAATAGATGACTTAGCCTATAAATGGGGTGAGGTCTCTAAGGAACTTAAAAAAGCACTTATGAAAATAAGAGCATCAGTAATTGAGTCCTCAGAAGCTAAAAGATACCAAATTCTTGATCAAACAATGGAAGACACTCTAGCTTCCATTAAAGATAAGCTAGAGGATTATGCAAGAAGTCTAGCACAACCTAGCATGGGTATGTTCTATCTAGGTGTGTTACTACCTTTATTATTAATTATAGTTTTACCAGTTGGTTCTGCTTTTTCAGGATCAGCATTAGCAAAGCCTGTTTATTTAATTTTAATTTATAATATTATAATTCCAATTGGTTGTATATTTTATGCAAGAAAAATAATACTTAATAGACCAGCAACCTATGTTCCTCCTAAGATTCCAGATAACCACCCTGACTTACCACCTAAACATACAATTAGGTTAGGTAAAACTAACTTTAATGTAATGCTTTTAATAATAATAATTGGTGCAGCATTAATTGCTGGAAGTATCTATCTACAAAGTGATTTTGGAAAAACCAAACATAATGTTCTTCTAAAGGAAGGATATATCTATGAAGGTGAATCAGTTTCTGATGCACAGTTCACATGCACAAAAGATGAACTTATTAAAAAAGTAAATAATTCAAAATTTTTATGCTCAACTGAACAGGAGTTCTGGGATTCCCCAGATAATGATGTTACTCCCTATTTCCTAATTTATGGAATTCTAATTACACTTAGTATTCTTATATCTTTATATTTATACTCAGGGTCAGTATACAAAAGAAGGGTACAATTAAAGGCTGAGAGAATGGAGGATGAATTTAAAGATGCATTATATATAATTGCAAGTAGACTAGGTGAAAACAAACCAATTGAAGATGCACTTAATCATACAAGACAATTCCTACCTAAGTCTTTAATTGCTAAGAATGTGTTTGGAAAGGCTATTGATAATATTAGGATTTTAGGTTTAAATCTTAAGGCCTCATTATTTGATCCTAACTATGGTGCTCTTAAGAATAATCCTTCTACAATAATCAATAGTGCAATGAGATTAATGGTTGATTCTGTACAGTTGGGTGTTGCTGTTGCTGCTAAGACTTTAATGTCCTATTCTATGCAACTAAGAAATACTGATGAAGTTTCTAAGATGCTTAAAAACTTAATATCATCTATTACTGGAACTTTAAGTAGTATGGCTAAGTTTATTGCACCAATTGTTTTAGGTATCACAACTGCCTTACAAAAGATAGTAATATCTACTTTAAATTCAATAGCTAATAGTGGTGCATTAAGTGAGATGGAGTCAGCAATCAGTGGGATTAAAGATGGTATTGGTGCAGTTAGTGGTAATATAAATACCTCAGCAGTAACCAGCATGGGTTCAATTGATTCTAGTGTGGTGTCTCAACTTGCAAGTTCTACTACTTTCTTGATTATTGTTGCAATCTATATTATACAGATTGTTATAATTATGACTTACTTCACAACTATGATTGAACAGGATAACATTACATTGGCTAAGTTAAAGATTGCTCAAACACTACCAATTGCTACAATATTATTTATAATTACAACAATAGCTGCAAATATGATGTTTTAAAAAAGATAAATTATGATTAGATTATTTAAACTAAGTAAAAAACAAAAGGGACAAGCATTTGAGTCTTTTAGATTATTAATTGCTTTTATTCTAATGGCAGCTGTGTTAGCTATCATCATAGTTATGGTAAATAAAACTAATCAAAATGCAATTATTATTAGCACACAGAAGTTTGAAGAGGGCTTTATATCTGCAAGCAAAAGCCCAGGCACAAGCACTAAGGTTCCTTTTATAATTGAGGACTTAAGACTAAAGGGTATAATTTCTAAAAAAAGGTTAGCAACCATAAGTGAACTACAAGAGGAATGTATTGGCTTTGATTTAGGCCCAGGAATTATTGATTTCCCAAATGGTGCTGAGATTGAAAGGGGATCTTTGAAAATGGATCTAACTGTTTATTGTGGGTTTAGAGGTGAATATATTGCAGGAATTGGGAATATAAACACTGATAACTGTCCAACATATTGTGTATTATTCTTAAATAAAAGTCCACCTTCTGACATTTATTCAAATTGATTAATTATGAATTTATTAAATAAACTTAAATACATATTAGTAGCAATAATAATATTGATTCTTGGATATTTCTTTGGAACTATTATTTTAATAGTTATTGGTATAATTATTGCATTAATTTCTTTATTTTTTATATTTAGTTTAATATTTCACAAAAGTATAAGCATTATTACTAATAAGGGTATGATATTATTTTTAAGTATGATTTTTAGTTCAGCAATACCAATTCTTATACTTCTTAACTTCTGGGATAGGATAATTACTCCAATAGCCTCAAAGGCAGTTGCAATCACATTAATATGGGTTATTTCTGCTATTCTTTTTGGTACTTTCTGGAATTTATTAGTTATAAGAAAAAGAGTTAGCTATAGAAACCATGTAATTGAGTATAAAGAGTTAAAGCCTGGTCTTCAGGTTAAGGATTTATTATTTATGTTAATTATTCCAATAATAATAACCATTTCCTTAGGAATTATTAATAGTTTAATATAAAATGAATATTTTTAAAAATTAAATAGATTTATATATATTTTGATGTAAAATTCTAAATATATTTAAGATAAATCTCTTAGAATTTAAGGAGGAGAAACAATATGATTAAATTAAAAATAGGAAATAGAGGTCAGGCTTTTTCAACATTTCAATTATTAATTGCTGCTGTTGTGGCTTTGGCTTTATTAGGTGTGTTAATGCCAATGATTATCAACATACCAGGTGTTAGTGGTGATCCAGTTGATGCAATGAAAGAGAAAATTAAAACACAAATTGATAATCCAGGAAATATAGCTTATACTTCTGTAGTTAAGTTTTCAGCTAAGAAAAATGAAGTTATATCTGCTATATCAGTTATAACTGGAAGTGGACTTGCTAAAGATCAAATTTCATTTTCAACAAATGGTTATGATAATCACTTTAGAACAGATGATGGTAAAATATTAGAAATACTTACACAAGAAGCTGTTAAATATAAAGTAGGAATATTATGTGCTAGACCTGGCGAATTAGTAGAAACACTTGATCAATATAGTTCAATGTTACCAAATATAACAATAGAAAATGAAGACTTAGATGAAGAAGCAACAACTTGTATTATATTCCCTAAAAAAGTATAAATAGGTAAGAGATAAATGAGAATAATAACAAACTTGAAAAAAATATTAGAAGAGAATAGAGCACAGGCAGAACCTAACTCAATTTTCTTTTTAATTATAGTTGCAATTGTTGCTGTAGTATTACTAGCTGTTGTTAAACCAATGTTTAATAAATCAGTAAAAGCTTCAGCTAAACAAGCAAACTTACCTAACCAAGCTGTTAATCCTCCTTCTTAGTGATTTTTATTAAAAGCTTTGCATATGTAAAGCTTTTTAATTACTTCTTTTTACATATTCTTTAATATGTTAAATATATTTAGGCCTAATAAAAAAGCACAAGTAAGTGCTCCCTTTGAACTTTTAGTTGCTGTAGTAGTTATGGGTTTTGTAATTCTAGCTGGGACCTATGCTCTTAGTAATCTTTCTGAAAACACATGCCTAGGAAATAAAAGACAAAACTTTAGTGAAATGATTAGTGCTTTAAGGGATGTAACTTTAGGTTCTGATCTAACTTTTAGAAATGTAACTTTTACTACTAAGTCTTGTTTTAATCAAAAATATGAAAAGATTCAATTAAATACCTATGAAGATGAGGGTAAGTGTAATGCCTATTGCGGTGGTGGTACCAATTGCTTACTTCTAGAGTATATCTATGAAGATGAGGATAGAATGGATTATAAATATCCAATCCCACCAGTATGCACCCATTTACCATCAGCAATAACCTTTGAAACAGATATTGAAAGATGTGTTACTGATGGTGGAGATGAATGGGATACAATTAACCCAATTGCTAATGACATACCACTAGGTAGATATAGAATTTTTAGATCTAATGATAATTCCCAAAATAATATTAAAATTTGTTTTTTAAAAAAGAAGTGATTAAATGTTTGAGTTTACATTATCAAAACTAAATTTATTAATTTTTGTAACAGCAATTGCTGCAATTGTACTTTTTTTTATGAACACAGTTAATTCAAATCTAAAAACTAGACAAAGTTTTGAGTTAGTATATAAGATTGGTAAAGAAATTAAATCTGGAATGGATAGTGAGAGCTATTGCTCAGTAAAGTATATAGACATTCCTAAACAGATTAAAACTAAGGAAGGTCACTCAACTGCATACAATGTGAATTATGTTTTAAATGTGGCCAGCTATGATTTTGAAGATGAAGAGGGTTACTATGATCATAAATTAGTGCTGGCTGTCATGGATAGAAAAGAAACTAAAATCTATGCAGCATATGATGTGGATTATAAGGGTGAAATTAATTTTTATAAAGCTGAACATAATGATACAAGTGGTGATGAGGATTATGAAAAAATAACATCCACAGACAATTATGTTGTTTATGATCCATTAAGAGAAAGAAGTAATGATACAACTCTTATCTTTCTTAAAAAAACTGAAAATCAACAAAATTATTTCTACTTACTTCCTTGTAGTAAGAAGAATGGACAGTATACTTGTCAGAAATTTATTTGTAATAGTTCTGACTTTAAGTCTCTAAGTTGTAAAAACATACAATTATGTGCTACCAATATAGGTGATAATACTTGAGATCATTCAAAGGTTTTATTGGTGCAATTGGTGATGATTTACCTAGTCTAATACCAATATTTTTAGGTTTAATTATTTTTTTTAGTGTTTTTCTAAACACATATAATGTATATAAAGATAACACTGATCTCTATTCATTACAACAGGAAGGAATATCTATCTCAATGATCTTAAAATCAGAACCCTTAATTCCTGATTATGATGAATTTGAAAGAATATGTTCAAAAATAAACAGTACTAAAAGATGGACTGCTTTTTTAGTTGATTTACCAATGGATATTGAAGAACAAAAAATACTACCTCCTGATAAGGATACAATTTTTGAAGAACATATTTTACATTATATAGATATAGAACAAGATATTAATAAGGAATACCTTTGCCCCAATAGTGAAGATAATTTTAATGAACTTAATTTCACAAACCAGAACACAAAACTAATATACATGTATCCAATCACATTACAGAAAGAACTACATGCAGTTCCAGCAAAATTATATGTTATAGTATGGGAGTAGATATAAATGAAATTAGTAGAACTTAAAAAAAATAAAGGACAAGCAGCAATCACAGATGCTTTATTTTTCCTAACTATAATTGTAGCACTATCTGTTTTATTATTTAAATTCTCTGCATCCTATGGTGAAAGAATTGATGTGGCCACATCTAATCTTTATTTTAAAGAATATACCAACTCTGCTCTAAAGACAATCTTCTATTCAGAGATACCTCTTAGTTTTGATAAGGAGATAACTAATAATACTGAGGAGATTGATTATCTAATGACTGCAATTAAGTCTGATTATTTTTCTGATAAAAAAATAGGTTTTAGTGAAATAAATCAAATGAGTAATCCGGATGATACTAGTAAACCATTATTTGATGCTGATATCCCAAAGTTCCAGCTATATAACACAATTAAGGCAGTTATGCACCCAATGCCTAATTATGATTATTTATTTTATCTAAATAACACAACTGATAGTAAGTTTGAGTTATTTATAATTAAAGTTACTGATTTTGAAATTGAAAAACCACCTGGAATTGAAGGTGCTAAGAAACAGGTAAATGTTAAAGCTACTGGTGTTTTTAAATATTATTTATGTGATCCAAATTCTTTTGATAACATAAGAGACATGATGTCTAATGTAAATGATGTTTTCTCTTCATCCACACCATTACAGTTCACTGTTGACCCTGATCAACATCCAAAGGATAATATTAATTTTGTTTCTACTTTTGCTACTTGGCCAGCAACAGCCACAATCACAGATAATTATTTAATAGATAATCTAAACTGTGTTCTTTACGAAGATATATAAAATTAGAATTTCATACCAAGATCATCATCTTCAGAGGAATCATCAGATAGATCTATTTCTTCATCTTCATCAAGAAGTTCTTTAATATCTGAATCTTCTTTTTTAGATTCTTTCTTTTTTTCTTTAGGTTTAGTATCAGTTTTTGTTTTTTCTTTTTTAGTTTCTTTAATATCTTCAACTTTATTATTTTTATTTCTTATATGTTCATTTTCAATTTGAGTATATACATCCTCAACAACTAGCTTAAGTTTCTCTCTATCTGTTGGTACTGATAGATCTGAAACATTAACTTTATCAGAATTTCTAAAGTGTTTACTATTTCTTACTGCTGATTCAATTTTATGTTTCTCAATTGGCATGTTTGTGTTTTTTAGTTGTTCATAAAGAGTATCAGCTATAAGATTAGCATCTGGGCTTATCATTTCTGATAGATTAGTTAATACTTTAGATATCACTTTGTTTTTATCAGTTCCTTTTTCAATAGGCTTAGGCTTAAGATCAACTAGGCTTTTGCCTGTAACTGGTGCATTTGAGGCTTTTGAGATAGTTTTAGATTCATCATTATCATAGGAAATATCACCATCCTCATAATGTCTATGATGTCGTCTTTCCCTTCTACTTGTACTTTCTGAACTCATAATCACACTTATTAATGTTTATACATCTAGATATATTATATATCTATAGAAATACAATATATAATAATGCTTTTAAATGTTTCAATTTACTAATATAGTATATTTATAACAAAAATAGACAGGGGAAAAGAATGGAAGGCATATTCCAAGTGATTATTAGTTATCTATGGTTTATTATTAAACTAATCTTACTAGTTATAGTTACATCCATACCTTTCATAATACTTACCTATATTTTTAAAAATTTCTTTAATAAACTAAGAAAGAAAAAGTCATATTTATTCTCAATCTCATTTATTATTTATATTATTTCTTTAGTAATAATTCTATTAGTTTATTTCATACCAATAATTGGTTCAACTGGTTTAGGTTTATGGAACTCAATTGGTTTTGTTGTTTATCATATAATTAGACTAGCAATTATTAATCTATTACTTACAGCAATACTAGTTATCTTTGCATTTATTGTAACTGCTCTTTATGAAAAGCTACAAATTAAGAAAACTAAAAAACAAAAGAGGGTTCTTAGTCTTAGGAACCTATGCATAAGTATATCTTTAGTATTAATAATTATTTTTATAATAATATTATTATTCCCAAAACTATTATCATTAATAATTTTTATGATATTTCTTTAAAGGATGAAAAATATGTTGGCTGAAAAAATAAGTACAAAAATTATGGCAATATTTCTATTACTTTTATTTGTAAATAGTGTGTTTGCATATAATCTAGATTTTGATAGAATAAATGCAGAACAAACTGACAAAGGTGTAACCTTAAATTTCCAAGGCACAAACCAAGTCCAAGACTTTGGTTATGGTTGTTACACTGAGGAGTTACCTCCTGGGGCAGTAGAAAATTTATGGAGAAACCTCTTAATCAAGGGTTTTAATGTGGACCTAGTTTCATCTGACCAGCCAGCTAACACAGAAAGAGATAAACTTAAGCAAAATAAAGCTCTATTAACTAACTCAGCATCACAAGCAGGTGACCTAGTTGTGAAAAAGGAAATGCCATCACAGTTAATGAACCCACTGGAGACTCCTTCTATCTTAGGCCAAGCATGTTATGGTCCTTTTTCATATGGTATTAACCTAACTGAAACATTAAGAGTTGGTAGATGCACTGGTGATGATAACTTTGCATGTTATTTAGAATCTGATGGTTTATTTAGACAAAATGGAAATCATGGTTTCTGGGATGAACTTGGTTCAATAAAGAACGATGTAGTTGATATGATTGGTGTTAATAAACTTAAAGAAGAAGCTGGTGAGTTAATTGATCCAGAGAAAGATTATTCTACCAATGAGGATTTAGGTATTTTTTCTGATATGTCCTATGAAGAACTAGCATACTTTAAACAAACTCAATTTGATGATGCTAACAGAACTGAAATTGATATTAAGAAAACTAAAGTTCTTTTTGATAAGGCAATTCAAAATAGTATTAAAACAGATACTTTTAATGCAAGCATGGAGACTACTTGCAGTGGTGAGAACTGTTACATAAATGTTTATTCTTTATTTGATAAGATGTTTAATCAATATTTTTCAGCAGATTTAGTGTTTACATCCATATCTCCTGTATTATGGAAGTTTTCTTCTAAAATATTTGGACCAATTGGAAAAACTGCTTTAAAGACTGTTGGTATTGATGATGCTGCTAAGATTCTTAAGTCTAAAAAAATAATTAAAGAAGGTCATTTTTGGGATAATCTACTAAAAGGAAATAACCCTATGAAAGCAGTAGGAAGAAGTATGGACCTTCAAGTAGCTCAAAAGAATATTGGTAACTACACAAGAAAAATGTCAGGTGAATGGAAAAATAAGATACTTAAAAAAGTTGATAGATATGATATGAAACCTCAGTTTGAGAAGTATGCAAAAGCTTTACAGTCTAAGAAAAATATTCAGGGTATTACTGATGAGTTTTTTAAAACTGGTGAGTTCGCAAAACTAAATAAAGCACAAAAAAGAGTGTTTGTTCAGATTGCACAAGAATACCAGGAGAACTTTAAGGTTTCTAGAATTATTCATGATCAACTAACTACTCAAAATAAAGAAATTATGGATAGGGTTGTAACTCTAAATGGAGTTGCCACAACACCAAGAGAGGTTCTTTCAAATCCTAACATGACTAGAGTTGATTTCTATAAAACAATTACTAAGGATGAATTGGACACACTAACAAAAAATGCAGGAAATATGAATTCAATAAATAAATCCTGGGATGATTATACAAATAATATGATGCCATGGGATGATAAGCTTGCTGATCTAAAATCCATAACTGAGAGAAAATTTAAAATTACTGAGAACAGAGAAACAACTGAATACCTAATTAATAAAGTTAAAAAACTAGATTCCAGAGATGAAGCAAAAATAACTGACCTTCCAAGTAAAGGAAAAGCATTCATACCAGATGGAACAGGTACTAAGTTTGATAATTTAGTTAAAACACAGGATGTAACTGCTACCTTTGCTGATGGCTCAACTGGAACTATTACTAAAATGGTACCTTACAAAGAAGGAGTTGATCTATCTACTGGTCAGCATTTCTTTAGAGAAAACCTAGATAGCTTTAGACAAAAGCCAGATGTTTATATTGAATATGTTCAAAAAAATACTGGTGCTATGAAGAAAGTTAGAGGACCTGATCTTATTGTGGATGATATAGATGCAGCAAGCACTTTCAAATGGTATCCTCTAAAATCAACACCAATGACTAACCCAGATGATGTACTTAAATATGGGTATGATCCTTTTGAGTTAGCACATGACTACACTGAATCAATTGGTTTTGGTAAACTAAAAGATGCAGATATTATAAATGATAATATTGTAAGAGTTACAACTAACCAAGGCTGGGTAACTGGTAGGGGTCTTAATTACATTAATCAAAAAATGAAATCTCAACAAATAACTAAATGGAATAAAAAACCATTAGACATGGTAAGCCACTCAGCAAAAGCCTACTGGTATAATTGGTTATACTGGGAGTTCAAAACAGCTGGTGCATCAATTCCATTTATTGGTGAGGCTTTTGAAAAGTATAGTATGTACAGATTACCAGACACATACACTGCTGTTAATATCTCACTATCTAATACTGGTGATGTATACAATGATGCATACATGGATTTCTTTGCTAATGATGGTTCTGATCAAGGAGATCTGTTTATGAAATATTTTAATTCCATGCTTTTCTGGATGGTTAACCTAAGTAAAGAGTTATTAGAAGAAACACCATGGAAGGCAACCCAGACATTTAGTGATTGGGTTAAGGATTTCACTGAAGGGCACATTAGAAGAAGCTCAACTGATGATATTGCTTTGTTCACTGATGCAGAGAACACTGGTTGTACCACTGCCTGTTATATTAAGATTGGTGATTCTAGGGTTTTAGAAAAACAAACATTAGAAAAGTCATTAACTACTGATACTAATCAAGATAATATTCCTGAGTTCCAAAAGGAAATTAAAACTATGAGCATTAGTTATGGTATTCCTAATGGACTAACAATTCCAAGTTATGTTCTTGAGAACACATCTGAGGATAATATGGAGGAAGAAGGTCAAACAATTATTTCTTTCTCACACCATACAGATTATGATGGTACTATGGGTGGTAAATCCACAAAGGATTCAGTTAACTTGGTTCAAGCAAGAAAAGATGAAGAACTATGTAGTCAAAGAATTAGAGACTTAGAACTTGCTGGTATACCAATTGGTTGGACATCTAGCTGGACTGGTAAGAGTTATAGGGCTGGTATGGTTTCTGCTGCTTTTAGTAATCTATCATACTTAGTTTTCACTGCACCTCAGCATAGAATAATACTTGGTGCAATTATTGGTGATGTGATACCACAGGTTTTGATTGTTCCACAAATTCATAATTGTGTAGATGATGAAGAAGGTTATTACTCACATATCTTTGTTTCAAAAGAAGAATATGAAAGAATAGAAAAAGACCCAATTAATAAAGTTGGAGAGGTTATTCAACAGGGTGCTGAAGGAGTTCAACAGGCTCTAACTGGAGTAACTCAAGGCACACAGCTTCAAGAGACTATTAAAAACACAACTGAACAGGTTAAGAGTTTTGCTGAAAAGAAACTAATTGATAACCCAATTGTTCAATCAAGATTTGAAGTTAAAGGAAACTCAAGTGCATCAATTAATGGTAAGCTTTTCTTTTTAGAACTAGGAAAGAACACAACCTGTAGAGCTAGTGCTTACAATGATAAGGGTGTTGAATTCTTAACTGACCAAGCAAGCAAAGATACATTAATTATTGATAAGGCTAATGGTGAGATGTCAATACAAGATGAAGACGGAACAATTAAACAAATTATTGGTCCAGAAAATAAAGATTGGGTAAGATTAATTGCAACTAACCTAGGAATTCCAGCAAAGGTAGTTCCACATAGCATAAGTTACTTACCAGTTCCTGAGACTGATGCTCCTTTGTTTAGTATGGATATTTATGGTAACCTAACTGTTGAGAATTATGATTTCTTAAGTTGTTTAAAGAATAATTATACTGCACAAACTGGTTTAATGCTACAGGGTAACAACCTAACTGATTATCTAGGATCTGTAAGAGTGGTTACAACCACAAACCCATTAAACCCAGAACACCAGTATGACATAATACCTAAAGGTAGACAAGGTAGTAATCAGATAGTTGCTGAGGGTGTTCCTAGAAAGTCAGCAAATGGTGAAAGTGCAAGAACTGTAATTTCTGGAAAAAGAAATACTTCTTTGTACCCAATTAATGGTAGAGAAGAGACTTTAGGTAAGAACATAGCTATTCAGTTTGAAAGAGGACAGTTAATCTATAATGGTGAAAGAAATAGTTATATCATGTGGGTTGAACAAACATATGTTATGCATCAATCACAGATTGATGGTCTTAAGACTAAACTAAATACATACACAGATGAGGAAACTGGTTGTGAGGAAATTGCATTGGATTTCAAGGTTTCAGCTGTTGAGGATAATGATGAGGCTAAGGCTAATGCTGATGAAATGAATAAGGCTCTAAGTCATGTTGGTCCTTTCCAAATGTTTGATACTGCTACTAAGACTTTTATTTTCTACACAAGTGAGCCTCCTGAGTGTGAACAAAGAATGAAGATTATTGATAAGAAGACTGGTAAAATAATAACTGACCAGGCAATCAAAGATATTCTAGAAACCCCAGATGGTATGATTATAACAACTGAAGACGGAAGAGAGCATAAGTTTGAGTTTAGTGCTGAGGATGGTGTTCCTAGAATTAAGTATAATGATGAACTAGAGACCTTACTATCTGCTCAAGGCAAGAATGGTGCCTTCTGGTATGATCCTAATACTGGTAACTGGTACACAGAAAATGGGCATCTAATACCATTTGACCCACAGTTTAAAGAAGGTATGATGTTCAAAACTGGCGAGGATGGTAAAGCTGTAGGTATTCCAGCCCAGAACCCTATGAATATTAATATTGGAAGTGGATATGGTACAGGAAAGAGTGGATTTAGTATTCCATTAACTCCAGAAAAGATACTACCAATGACCATGTACATTCTAATTATCTTAGGAGCCATGTTAATGGTGTATCAAAAAAGAGATGTTATTTCAAGAAAGAGAAAGAAGTAATTCTTTTTCTTTTTATAGTCTTTTAAACAATTTAGTTTTTTTAATTACTTCTGCTGCTCGTTTTTTATTATTACTAGTCTCAAATGGTTTTCTTAATATTTTTCTTCCTGGTTTTATCATAGTTAATCACTATAAATATTGTTGTTATGATTATTTTATAAATGTTATCTTATTAACTGTTAGAAGTTCATACTAAGAAAAATATACATTTATAAGTATTTTTACTATATAATATATTAGAAGAGACATATAATTACTATTACTAGGTGAATCAATAATGGCAAGATTAGATGAATATGAAAAAAATAGAATGAATAATTTTAATTATTTATTAGAGAATAATATTAATCCCTATCCTTACACATTTAATAAAACACATAACTCTAAGCAAATTATAGATAAATACAAAGACATAGATCCAGATAAATACACAAATGAAAAAGCAAGTGTTGCTGGTAGATTATTATTAGTTAGAAACTTAGGAAAAATTGTGTTTTTAGATCTTTATGATCAAGATGGAAAGATACAGGTTGTTGCTAAAGAATCTGAACTATCTAAAGAACAATATAATCTAATTAGTAAATTAGATAAAGGAGATATTGTTGGTATCTCTGGTGAGATATTTAAAACTAAAAGAGGGGAAGTTTCAATTGATGCTAAAGAAATTACTTTCCTATCAAAATCCTTCCTACCATTACCAGATAAATGGCATGGCCTACAGGATCAAGAAATTAAATATAGAAAAAGACATATTGATCTAATGATTAATAAAGATTCAAGAGATGTTTTTATATTAAGATCTAGAATTATTACAATTATTAGAGAGGTTCTAGATAGTAAGGGCTTCATAGAAGTAGAAACTCCTTTGCTTCAACCACTTTATGGTGGAGCTAATGCTAAACCTTTTACAACTGAAGCACATGTTTGGAAAAGAAAATTATATTTATCAATATCACCTGAACTATATCTTAAAAGATTATTAGTTGGTGGTTTTGAAAAGGTATATACTATTTGTAAAAATTTCAGAAATGAAGGTGTAGATAAATCACATAATCCAGAGTTCACAATGTTAGAAGCCTATGAAGCATATAAAGATTATAACTCAGCAATGGATTTATTAGAAGAAATATTAGAAACAGTAACTACTAGAATATTTGGAACAACTAAGATAACCTACCAAGATAAGGTGTTTGATTTTAAGAGACCATGGAAGAGAGTAACTATGAAAGATGCTCTTATGGAATATGCTAAATTAGATATTGATAACTTAGATGATAATGAACTTAAAAAACTATTAAAAGATAACAAACTAAAACTAGATGAATACAAAAGAGGATTAGCAATTGCTGAAATATTTGAGCATTTCTGTGAAAATAAGCTATTAGGTCCAATTCATATAATTGACTACCCTAAGGAAACAACTTCTTTATGCAAACTACATAGAGAAAACAAAGATTTAATTGAAAGAGATGAGCCTTACCTAAACACCATGGAGATTGCAAACATATACAGTGAACTAAATGACCCATTACTTCAAAAAAAACTAATGATTGAACAAAAGGACCAAGGAAAATCTAAAGGTGAGAATCACCCAGTTGATACTGAGTTCATTGAGGCTCTTAAGTATGGTATGCCTCCTGCCTATGGAATTGGGATGGGTATTGATAGGTTAGTAATATTATTAAGTAATTCTCAGAACATTAGGGATGTTATTCTGTTCCCTCTTCTGAAAGAAGAAGATAAAAAAGAAGAAGGTGATAAAAATGGTAAATAAATGTATAGAATGTGGGAAGATTGTTGAGTCTTCTAAGCTTTATTGTAAGATATGCGAAAAAGCAGTAAGAGAAAGAATAGAACTAAGAAAAAAGCAAAGCGAAAGAATAGTTGGTGCTGATTTCTTTGAAAGACAAAGAATGAAATAATTATGAAAACATTGATTATATCTCATAGAGATCAGGATGGAATAACTTCAGCTGTAAGTTATGCATGGAATATTCTTGAGAAAGAGAATAAACCTAAAACTATTAATGAACTATTTTCTGTTTGTGATATTATAGATTATAATTATCATGAGAACATCTATGACATTCTTAAGGAAAGAAATTTATCTTTAGATAATTATAAACAAGTTGTTTTATGTGATTGTAGCTTCCCATTAACAATCATAAAGGAATTCTTTAATAAATTTCAAAAGAACTTTATATGGATTGATCACCATAGGCTTAAGGATGCAGAAATCGAGGAAGAGATTAAAGGAATCACTGGTATTAGAGATCATAATAACTCAGCCTGTGTTCTTGTTTGGAAGTATTTTAATAAAGGTGCTCCTGAGTTTGTTAAATATGTTGAGGATATGGATTTAGGAAAATGGGAGCTTCCAAATGGTAAGGAATTCTTTGCTGGGTTAAAGGATGGTAATTGTAATTTCACTAAAGAAGTAGTAACAGACACATTTAATTTAATTGACTTTGATAATTTTGAAGAAAAGAAAGAAGAAATTATTAAAAAAGGTAAAGTAATTAGAGAACACCAAAGGGATCATGTTCAAAAAATAAGTAGAAGTGGAAAAATTGTTAATTTTGAGGGTTATAAAACTTTTATTATTAACACAATATTCCATGGTTCTATAATCTCTGAGTTTTTATGGGAGATGCCTGAGTATAAGGACATAGACATAGTTCTTGTTTACCATAAGACACAAAAAGTAGATTTATATAGGATTAGCATGAGATCATATAAAGAAACAGTTGATCTTTCAGTATTAGCAAAGAAGTTCGGTGGTGGTGGACATCCTCGAGCTTCAGGGTTATCAATTAAGGATATTAAAAAATTAGATTTTAAAGAGTGGAAAGAATGAGTGAATATTTAATTAATTTAGCTAGATTTGTTTCTTACAAAGAAAAGAAAGAAATCTTCAAAGAACTTAAAAATAAGAACTATAAAGTTTCTAATGACCCATGGTCATATAGAAGACTAATTGTGGATAGACCTATTAAAAATAAAGCATATGCTGCTAGTGTTATTGAGTTGAAAGATACTTTCTCACCAAAGACCATATCTGACACTGTACAAATGCTTTCTAAATATAAAATTAAAGAAATAAAAGCTAAGATTGGACATGGTGTACCTTTCCATGCTAAAGCCATACTTGATAGATATTTTAAGAAAAATAAATATATAGATAATGGAGAAACCATCTACCTAGAAGCAAACATGGTTAAAGAAAAACCAGAGGTAAGAATTGGAACTTACATAAAACAAGAACATACTACTATTAATATATCTAAAAAAACTGAATACCCTAACCTAGTAATTGAAACACCATACACTCTTGGTGAGATTTCTGATTTTGTAAGATTGTCTAAGGTTTTTAAAATTAAAGTGTATATTATTACTAATAATGATAGAAGCTGCCTAGATGCTATTGAGAAGTTCCTAGAAACTAATTCTTTTGATAAAGGGTATATTGAGATTATTAAGTCTATTGATAAAATTAAAGATAATTATGATTTAATTGGGTTTAGTATGTGGGGTAGATCTGGTATCCAAGAAGTAATGAAAAAAACTAATAAAAAGAAATTACTTTTATTTGGAAATGAGAGAAGGGGCTTATTAAAAAGCACAATGGACAGTTGTTCTTCTTTGATTAAGATTGGAAGTGCATCTGAGCCTTTAAGAGCAACCCAGGCAGCTACTTTTGCCTTAGGTTACATCTTTTCTAAAAGTTAAATCTACTTATAACCTTTTGCTTGTAGTTTAAATAGGTTATAGTTATTGCTTTTATTTTACCTAAATAAGCAATAATTCCACACATAACAATAAGTATTATAAAGAAAAAAAAATTATTTATTTAATATTATTATTTATAAGTGAAATATATGGTTATTAAAAATATAGTATAGTTATAAAAATCATATTAATAAAATTAATTAATTATATAAAATGTTCTTTACGTAAACTATCTCTTTTTAAAATTTTTTCAATTATTTTTGATGCTTCCTCTGGAAGATATCTTTTACATATAATTTCAGTATATATTTTATTATAAAATTTATTTATAATTTCTATTTGATCATAATCTATATTTTTATAAATTACATCATTTTTTATTTCATCAATATATTTTTTTATAATATCAATTTCTTTATTATTAAATACTTTTTTAAAATCAAAAATAACTGCTTTTAATCTGTTACAAACAATATTTGCTCTAGTAACTTTTGTCGGTGTAGTTAATTTTATAATAGGCACTCTTTTTTGTATATTTTTAGGTTTAGGCATATTTTATCTCTAACTAATTTTTTATAATTTTAAAATAAAATAAAAAAATGTGATTAGATCTAACCACATTGTCCATTACTACTTGAACCTGTTCCTTCATAACCAAATCCTGGACTTGGTGCTGCTGAGTCTAATTCTATACTACAGGCTTCTGGTTGTGTATTAAATGAAGAACAAATCACTTCTAAAAGACTAGCTGGGTCTCTTGCTGCACTAACTATTTCTCCATTAATTACTAAAGTTGGAGATCCTTGAACACCATATAACTCATTTTCTTCATTATGTATCATAAACTTAGAAAATCTACCACTTACATAACTTGCTTCATCTTCTAGGTTTGCAATTAGATTAAATTGTGTGTCTGTTTCAGAAATACAAGTACTTAAAGATTCTCTAGTAATTTCAGTTTCTTCTAAGCAACTATCAGTATCTCCTTCTCCTAGGAAACAACTTAGATATTCATAATACTTTTGTTTATTATCTTTTTGAATACAATATTGTAATAGTTGTTCATTTACTTCTACTTCACCATGCATAGCATAATTTACAAATTTGATTTCAAAGTCCATTGAGTCTCCTAAAGTTTCAATCACTGGTAGTAAACCTTTTTCAAATTGTGTACCATATGGACAATGGGACATAATAAATGCTTCTACTTTAGGTTTATCTGCTTTTATTACTTCAACAGCTATATTTTCTTGATTTTCAGTTTCTTCTTTAGCTGCTAAGAATTCTGTTTTATTAATTGGAGCTCCACCAGGAATAAATACTATTTCTCCATCTTTTGAAGTGTATATTATTAATTCTTGATCTTCAATAGTCATTGTTTGTTTTAATAGATCATTTTCTTCAGTAATGGATACTAATTCTAAACCAGTTACTGGGAAGTTGTTTGATAAAAAGTTAACTGTTTCAGTTCCTATAGATGTATAATCAACTGTTTGATCATCTGTAAAAGAAATATCACCAGTCATTTCACCAGATGTTGTAATTATAATTATTAATGCTACAACAAATAGAACACTTGCAATTATAGATACAATTTTCCATAATCCTGCTTCTTTTTTATAAGGATTATGTTTCTGTTCTATATGTTCATTTGTGTGTGTTTGATGTTCATTTGTTTTTTTCTTAGTCATGAATATTCACCATTTTTTTACTATATTATATATATATAATTAGAGGAAAAACATTTATAAAAGCCACTAAACATATGAAAAATAGATTTAATATATTTATTTAAAAATATTAGTTTTCAACAAACTTTTTTATTTATTCTTTCAAATACCTTCTTATCAAATAATTCTTTAGTATACTTTCCTTGTTTTTTAAGATCTTTTTCTTCCTTTGCCATAATTTGAAGTATTTCTCTAGTTATTATGTCTTCTTCATTAATAAAGTCTTCTGATTTATATTGATCATAGAACTCAGTAATTATTTCATAAAATCTATTAGTATTAACTAATATAACATTATCAAATGCAGAATTTAGTTCTTCTATAGTATATTTATTTTTTAATGATTCTTTATAATTATATAAGGCAATAATATGCCAAAATAAGTTATATATTTCCATAAATATAATTTGATCTTTATCTTTTGTAAGGTCTAAATAATCTGTTACAAATTCATAATAATTATTATATAATTTAGAATCTACTTTATCTATTAACCCTACCAAAAACTCTTGCAGTTTATTTTTAATTTCTTCTTTATAACCATCTGTTAATTCCTTTTCATTTAGATTTGAAAAAATATTCCAAATTTCTTCTTTTAATAAGTATAATTTGTTATTTCTATAACTTTCTTTTTTTAATTCATTTATACTTAATTTTGAAAATTTATTTATTATTGATTTAATAAATTTATTTACAATAGATAATGAATTTGACACATATTTTGGGATAAAATCAACATTATAATTATATATTTCATTTGAATTATATATTTTCACACAAACTTGTCCATACATATACCATCCAATAGGTAAATTAAAATTAAACTTAGAATCTATTTTTGCTAAAGTTTTTTGTAATTGTATTTTTGTAGGTTCTTTTCCTGTTTCTAATATCCATTCTTGTTTAATTTTATTATATAAATAATTTATTAAATTTTCATCTTCTTTAGATAAATTTAATCCAAAATAAGTATCTGTTCTTTTTAATGGTATAATTGTAGATAAAGAATATAAAGTTGTATTATCTTGCTCTTTAGAAATTACAAAACTTAATTCTTGTAATTCTTGTAATGCACTTTTTATAGATGTGATATTAACAATTCCAGTTTCTTTAGATATATCTGAAATTCTTTTTTCCTCACTACATTTCAAACAATTAATAATTTTAGAAAAAGTGTTTTTTTCCATAATACTTTATTATACATCAAAACATTTAAATATCTATCATCACAATACAACTAGATAATCAAATATAATAGTTGGCTTTATAAACACTACTATAACAAAATATATTATGTACAAAATAAATTAGATTTTAAGATAAATAAAAATGAATCAAAGTTACCCAAAACATAAATTAAAATTTTATCTTGATTCAGATACTTATATAAATACAATTAAAGAAGAAGGAAAAAGATCTAAATATTCAGACACTTTCTTGATAAGATGTAATTCTTTTAAGAAAATTAAAATAATTATAATATTATCTGATTTATTGATTTCAGAAGTAATAGGTGTTTCTAAAAGTCAGAATCTAAATCCAAATAATTTTTGGATTAATAAACTAATAGAAAATAATCAAATCGAATATATAAAACCAACAAAAGAAGAATATGAACTTGCAAAAGAGTTGTGTTTAGAACATTACAAAGATATGTTACACTATATTCTTGCAATTAGGATAAATGCAGATTATATAATTACTAATAATATAATACATTTTAGATTAATACAAAATTTATATCATAACAAATTTACAAATATTAAAAAAGTACCTTATAAAACACCAAAAGAAGGAATTAAGATAATAAATAATATATAATTTAAACTATTCCTAAATTATTCTTAATTCACTATATATTTGTTTTTAAATTTTTTAATGATTTTGGATCTATTTTTCTTCCATTCAGATTTAAGTAAGCCATATGCATAACAATCATGTACTTTATTAGATGCTTTTGAAAAGATTTCTTTTTTAAAAACACCTTCTAATTTATATCCTATTTTCTTCTGAGTAATATTAGATGCTTTATTATTAATATATACTTCTGATTTTAATTTTCTTAACTTTAATATATTAAATGCATAATCATTAATTATTATATTTGCTTCAGTAATATATCCTTTTATCCAATATTTATCATTAATCCAAAAACCAATAGTTGCAATATTATTATGTTTATTAATTCCAATAGATATTCCACCAATTAGTTTTTTTTCTGATTTTAATTAGATTGTAAAGGATGTGTTATCTTTTTTTTTCTTCACAATATTTATATATTCTGATGCATCTTTTTCAGTGTAAAGATAAGGCACTTTTGATAGATGTTTAGCTATATTTAAATTATTCATTCCTTCAGCTAAATCTTTTATATCTTTTTCTTTAGGTTTTCTTAAAATTAGTCTTTTTGTTTCTAATTTAATAAATATCACTATTAATTATCTAAAATTAAGTAAGATTGTATTTAAATACTTTTTCATTTTAGATATATAGGTAAAACAATAAGTGATAATATGGATTTTAGTACAATAAAAGTAATAGTTTTTGATTTTGATGGTGTTATTGAAGAAAATTATGAACATCATTATCAACTTAGTAAAATTAAAACTATTAATCTAACTAGAGAAGAACACAAAAAGCTATTTGATGGAAATATTCATATAGAAAGAGCTAAATTAAAAGATAGAAACACAAATTTTGATTTAATGTTAAATTTTAATAGGGCTAAAGAATTCTTAAAAATAGAAAACACAAAAAGAGATATTTTAATTAAATTATCAAAAAACTATAAACTAGGTATTATTACATCTGGTTATGAAAAATATATAATTAAATATCTAAAAAATAATAATCTTGTAGATATATTTAATTTTGTTTATGGTTTTGAAACCAATCCTAGTAAAGTAAGTAAATTTAATAAGGTTATTAATACTTATAAACACAAACCCTCAGAAATTATATTTATTACAGATACATTAGGAGATATATTAGAAGCAAAGAAACTAAATATAAACTCAATTGCTGTTGATTATGGATATCATGAAAAATCTCGTTTAGAAAAAGGAAAACCTTATAAAATTATATCTTCATTTCAAGAGCTTTATGACTTATTTTAAAGTTTTATGTTTTTTCTTATTCTTAGTAACTTCAAATAATTCTAAATATTTATTATTAACAATTTCCTCTATTAATTCACAAGCTTTTTTCATTTTTTTCATTTCACACATTTTTTATCAACTCTTTTGTATTTTCATATATTGTTAGATTTGAACTATACTCTTTATAACTTTCAATTTCTTTAGTTGGCAAATTTGGTGCTTTATTTAGTATTACATTATAAACTTTAACTTTAGCTCCAACATTAGATACTTTTAGTTGTGTTTTTAAAGGTTTTATATATTCAAAATCACAAACTTCTCTTCCAATTGTAAAATCATTTAAACTAATATTTAATTCTTCCATAATTTCTCTCTTTAATGCATTAATATTTGATTCACCACCTTCAATTCCACCATGCATTATATCGTAGAAAGGAATATTATGTTTTTTAAATAAAATTAATTTATTTTTATAATAACATAAAGCCCCTACTGCTAAACGAAGTTTAAAGTTAGAAAACATATTTTTAATAAAAGATAATCTATAAATTTGAGCAACAAACTTATCATCATATTTTTCACAAAATAATTTTTGTTCATCATAAGCATATTTTAAAAGTATTTGTCTAATATTTTTGATAAAATAGTATAAGTAATCTTTATTATTATATAATTCAATAAAATTCAAATATAAATTATTATAATTTTCTTTTGCTAAAACAGGTTTTCCATTATATATATAATCTGTAATTGTTCCACTTTGAGATAAAACACTATGTGTTACAACACCAACATCTATTGAATTTAAAAAAGACCTATATTTTTCATTATTACTATAAACAATTTCTATTTCTATATGTGTATCTTTATATTTTTTAATAGTTTCTTTATAATCAATACGATCTTTAGATAATCTATCTTTTCTTTCATTAAATTGTGCTTTTATAACAATGTTATTTTCTAAAAATAACTGTTTATTAGATTTTGCAAATTTTAGAAATTCATCATAATTTTTGCCTTTATGCAAGAATCCACTTAACCCAATTATAATTTTATCTTTACTTTTTAAATCAATTTTTTCATTCCAGTTACATTTTAGATTAAATATTGGTAATAAAGGTGCAAAATTACCATTAAATAAAGGATTGTGCACAATTATTCTTTCAATAGGTTCTTTTCTAAAAAAATTTATAATTTTACTAAAATCACCTATATTTTTATTTAATATTTTCATACCTTTTAAAAATACATCTACACTATTATGCATTGAAATAGTGTAATTTATATTAATTTTAGTTAACTTATTTATTAAGTCTAAAAATGGTTTATTTCCAAATTTGAACCCAAAATACCCAAAATCAAATTCAAAATGTACTAAATTTATATTATTTTTAACACAAATAGACAAAATATTATTATTATTTGTATTATATTCTTCTTCTTTTTCATATTCTTTAAATATTAATTCATTCAAATTTATATCTTTAATATTTTTTTTAATAGCTAAAATTACATTTTCTGCATATGCTTTTGTTCCTGCCATTTTTTCTGGATATAAAAATAATATATTCATAATTTAAAATCTCCGTTTATTTTTAAATATTCTTTTAATAATTTTATTAGAATCTTTATTATTTTCATGTTTTTGAACTATATCATAATTTATTGAGTGCATACCTAGTTTATTTCTACCTAAATTAACTAACATTAAATTTAATAATGCTGCTTTTTCACTAATTTTTTCTCTTTTCATTAGTCTTTTAACTAAAATTTCGTTATTACTGTCTAAATATATAGATAAAACTTTTGAATTCTTGTATTTTGCATTAATATGTTTTTTTATAAAATCAATTTCTTTCTGATTATAAACACTCTCTATACAAATTGTATCATTATTTTTCAAGATGCTATTTATTGTTTTCATTATTAATCTAATTTTTAATTCAGCTGAATTTTTAAGTATATCTTCTACAAAATTAGTTGTAGAAATATTTCTTTTGTTTGCTTCTTTTTGAAGTAATATACTCATACTTATTTTTTCAGCATCAAAAAGATCAACAATTCTTTGAGAAAGATAACTCTTACCCACTGCTCTAGGACCATTTAATATAATTATTAATTTTTCAACCATATTTAGCTAACACCTTCTTAGTAATAGTTTTATATAATTTTCTTGAATAAGTATATAATTTTTCAAAGTCTTTATAATCTAAATTATAATTACTTTTTTTAATAGTATATAATTTAGTTAATAATTGATATTCTTCCAAAGATTCTTTTTTAATTATATTATTTATTTTATAATAATCATCAACATATTTATTATATTTTACAAGAATATACCTTCTTAATATATTAAATAGTGCTGATATTGCAATTTTTGTCTTTTCAGAACCTACTACTTTTTTAAATTTACCTCTTATAAAAAATGAATTACCACAAAAAATAAACCTTAATTTATTAAAAAAGTATCTTGTATCTAAAATTATAGATTCAAATTTATCTTTTTCAAATAGGACATTAGATATATCTTTTTTTAACACCACATATTTATTATTGTTCAAATTATTTATCACATAATCATTTAATTCACATAAAGGTACTTTCGTTTTTAATTCAAAAACATTATTTATCATAAAATCAATTTCAATAGAATAATTTTTTACTAATCTTTTTCTTAATTTATTTAAATATTGCAAAGTGTTTAATTCTTCTTTATCTAATAAAATTATTATGTCTAAATCACTTACTATAGAAAAATAACTTTTATTAAATGAACCTATCACAAAAGCTAATTTTATATCTGAAATTAGTTTAAATTCATTTTTTAATATTTTTAATACTTTTTTACTATTTTGTAAATGATTTAATAGCTCGTTCATAAGCAATCTTACTCCAATACAACAAATAATTATAATCTAAATCTTTAATATTATATAATTTATTAAATTTAGTTAAAGCTTTTATTGCTTTTTCTTCACAAAATTTAATTAAATATAATATTTCATCTTTAGAGTAATTTAAAGTCACATAATTAATATATTTGTTTTTTATGTCTGAATTTTTAGAAATATATTGTAAAGATTTATTATTACTTATATCTGTGATATCATCCTTTAATTGACCTGCAATCCCAGTATATGCACTATACTCAAAAACAAATTTTAGAATTTTTTGTTTATTTTTCACATTAGATAATTCTACCATCATCAAGTTTGCAATTATACCACTTGTTGTCTTTAACAACAATATTTCATTTAATATTTTCAGTTTATCTATTTTAATAGTACACTTTTTTACAGTTTGTTCTAATAAAAAAGATTTAAATAACCATTTATTATGTAATAACCTTAATTTTAATAATTCCGGTTGTTGAATTAAATTTAAATGTGCGTTTAAATATATTGATAAAGAAACTGTATAAGGAACGCCTTTTATTTTATAAATTGTGTCTTTTTTCCAACGTTTAAAATCATTATCAATAACATCATCTAAGATTAGAGAAAAACAATAAGACATCTCAGAAGTTGCACAAATTAATTTTAAATCTTTTGCATTAATACCTAAATATTTTCCAAAAATATAAGGTATTCCTGATCTAAAATGATTAGAAATATTTTTTTCATAATAAATATAATCTGAAATGTAATTATTATCTAAATTCTTAAAAACAATAGATTTTATTTTAGTATTATATATTTTATTAAAATAATTAGATAATTCTACCCAATTCAATCACATCACCTTTTTTAATATATCTAATATTCTGCATGCATAACCAATTTCATTATCATACCAAACTAATAAAGAAATCCTATTTTTATCTACAATAAAATACCTTAAATCTATAATAGATGATTTATTAACACCAATAAAATCTTTAGATGTTTTTAAATCATCATTAATTAAAATATATTTATTATTTTGTATTTTTCTCAAAATAGAACCTTTGGAAAAATTATTTTTTGTATTTATAGTAATAATTGCAGCAGTCACATTTTTTACAGGAATTCTTAATTGGTAAGAATTAATTTTATTTTTTAATTCAGGAATAACTTTTGATATAATAGAATCTATAGATGTCTTACGTGGTATGATATTATCAAAAAAAGAGACATAGTTTGCTAAATCAAAATAATTATTTTTATTATTTTCCAAATACAAATTATCTAGTATTTGTTGATTTGATAATACAGGATGAACAGATAAAATACTAATAAATTCAATCTGGTGTTCTAAAAATATTTTTAAAATTGGTAAAATTGCAACAGTATCACAAGTTAATCCAGAAATTATATTATTTTTAAAAACAAAATTTTTATCATTAAAACCAAAAATAATTTTATCTGAATTCTTATCATAAAAATAAGTTGTAATTATTTTAATTTTGGGATTATAATTAATAATTCTTTTAAAATTAATTTTACCAAAAGAAGAATCAATCAAAACATCTATTTCTTTAAAATAATCCAAAGGCAATTTACTATAATTTAATAGTTTAACTTGATTAACCTTAGAGATATATTTTTTATTAAAACAATTTTCGTTAAGTAGTAAATAATTTAAGGATTTGCAATTAAGTTTTGGGTCATTTAGAAATACCACTTTTATATTTTTTTCTTTAATGACTAATTTAAGTATGTTTCTACCAATTCTTCCAATACCATTAATACCTATTTTAATCATATAAAAAACCAATAATTAATTTTATATCTAGTAAACATAATACAACAAACTTATATAATTTAACTTAAAGTCAACATAAATATAATTATGTCAACACAGATTTATATACATTTCGTCTATTTTTACATTTTATAAGTACTTTTCATTAATAAAATACACACAATTTAGGTTTTGTAGAAAAATTTATTTCACTTTTCAGAATAATTCTACCAATAAAAGAACATATAATTTCACAAAAATCATATTTAAAATTTTACACACATAAGATATAAATCAATCCATTTATAAAAAAACAATTTATTTTATACAAAAATAGTTTTAAAATTTAATATCTTATATCGTTATTTTAATGTATATCCTAAAGAAATTTAGATTTTTTTATTAATTTCAAAAGTCAAAAAAAGAATTATCTTTCAACATATCAATAAAAAGTCAAAAATATTTTTAAATTAAAAATAAGACAAGATACATCACTTCGTGATGGGATTTATTAATTTAATAACTGTGCCAATCTAATATAAGGTTTAAGATTAACAAGTTTATTGTATATTGGTGGAGGTAAATCACTACTAACTTCT
>Ga0222667_1000119_pt1 | contig 45114 bp, 77 predicted proteins | sample AntAcemetagen657_FD_179854 | JGI IMG/M metagenome (GOLD analysis project Ga0222667, IMG submission 179854) | Saline water microbial communities from Ace Lake, Antarctica - #657 | ecosystem: Environmental > Aquatic > Non-marine Saline and Alkaline > Saline | place: Antarctica: Ace Lake... | reverse complement strand
AATAAAAAACCCCGCAATTGCAGGGCTATTTGAACTCTGGTTAAATGTTAAATAAAAAAAGCCCCACAAGCGTGAGGCTTTGACCTTCATAGAAAATGGTTGTTAGTGTTATGAGCTATAGTTTGATTATGACTAAACAGTTATTCGTGTATAAATTCTTGCGATCAATGTTTGGAAGTTTGCCCACCGGTAAATTAAGATAGCGTTTGTTAATGCTAAATCGACATGGAGTTATGGCGTTTAATATACCCAGAACATCCCCAAAAGTAGCATTACTGTTTAATGTGCCCTCACCATCCACGCTATTCGTCCTTAAATATATTTTTGTTTTTGATAAAATACCAAAACTAGATTTTATATGTGGTGGCATGTTGTCATGAGATATCCTTATTTCCATAATATCTTCTTTGCAATGGATCTCAAGCAATGCCACGAATTCATCAAGTATTAATCGCTGCCTGTCTACCCGATTTTTTAGCACCTGATTATCGTGTTCTAATTTCTCAACCTTCTTCAATATGTCCCGATATTCCATCCCCCAATGCCTCCATATAATTTTTGACCATTTCATGATTTGAAAAATATTTATGGACACGCAATCTTCCGGCGTGATAATCAAAGGACTTACAGTGTAGAGGGTCGATACAATTCAATTCGCCAGTCCATTTTATTTGAGTGTCACCACAGAGTTCGGACATACACCCGCTGTCTTTATGAACAATCATCATCTCCGAGGCCATAGCCTCCAAAACCAAATTACTACAAGGCTCATCAACTGAGGGAAATAACAATGTTTTATGGCTGTTTAAAATGTGGGGCATAGTGTTATGACTTAACCTTCCCAAAAACTTTACATTTTCCTGTGGCAATCCAAACTTTTGATTTATCCAGTCCTGTGGGAACTTGCCGATGATAGTTAGCTTGGTATTAGGATATTTTTTGATTATCTTTTGCATTAACCCAAATGCTTCCTGTGCCCGCTTGTGCAACTTGTGACTAAATTCACAGTATAAAAAACTATGGGGTCGGCTATAATAATTATAAGTAGGTTTTCGGGGCTTGAATTTTTCCAGATCAACACCGTTATAAATTATTCTACTGTTTTCGTGTTCACCCCAAAGGCTTTCCGCTTCAGCTTTAACAAATTTACTTTGATAAATTACGGTATCAGCGATTTCAAACATGGCCTGCATTCGTTCGATACCTTCCGGCATTCGTGTATGTTTTATGCCGTCTAGTCGATACAGGATTTTTGCGCCCTTGCTTTTTCTCTCGGTAACAATACTATCGATAATGTCAAGTGGCGTTTCGGCACCCATCATAAGGGCAACATCCCATTCATCTGCTATGTCCCATGTGGTGTTACAGTCCAAATGTGGTAATAATGTCGATAAAAAAGTGCTGCCCCCCCCGTGTGAAAATTGATCGATGGGAGTAAAAAGCAGCTTTTTTTTCATATCTTTTTTCATTATTTTTACCTAAAATGCCTATATTATTGATTTTTATAGCCTTTTTTCTTCATTATTTTGTGCATTTATTGAAAAAAAGACTTGACAAACTATAACGTATGGGTTATATTATAATTGTAAGTTAGATAAGATTAATTATTTTAAAAGGGAGGCAGTTATGATTAACGAAAAATATAGATTTGATGAGTATGACAAAGTTTATGAGTATGACAAAGAACAGCACGCTTATAATTTTATCGGCAAACTCAACGGTCGGACAAAAAAACAATTTATCAAAGAGTATGAAGAACAACTTCTCCATTCAGATCATCTTGAAGATTAAACTAGAGGGAGACACTATGAAACTAATCAACACAACGCAGGCGGCCAAAATTCTCAAAATCAACCAGTCTAGGGTTAGACAACTAATCCTGTCTAGTAGGTTGCCTGCGGTAAAATTCGGTAGAGACTGGGCAATCAATGTCAAGTCTCTAAAAATGGTCAAGGTTCGTAAAACCGGAAGACCTAAAAAACTTTAATCCCAAGGAGGTGTGAGATGTTTTGTCCTTGGTTGTTTGAGAATAATGAGTGTCACTTTTACAGACCCAAGCTCACTAAGAAGGGTTATGAGTACCCTGCCTGTAGTAAAAATAGGGTTATTGAATGTATCAAGCATCGGGTGATGTTTCCTGAAGAAATAGAAGTTTACCAAAAACTACTTAACCCAAAGGAGGTGTGAGATGAATAATTACAAGTTTAAGGGTAAGATTACATCTGTTAAAGAAGCCCTATAAAAGATAAAAGGCCATCCCCAAGGGACAGCCCAACTCCATTTACGCATGGCAAACGAGCAATTAATTAAAGAGGTGTGAGAATATGTTAGGCTTTCTCTGCTCGAAAGGTCACAACTCACTCGTCCTAACCCGATCTTTAAGCTCCCCAAGTTTTCCCTTGTTCCATTGGGAAACTTTGGTGAAATAACCTGTGATTCTTGTGATCTGCTCTACGTCTAATCCCCTGTTGATTTCACTTAGCAATACTTCCGGTGTTAATTTTGCAAAGGCTTCTTTTGTAATCCTAATACAATTCCCAGGGTCTTTAGCAAACCAGTCGTAATCATTGTTTCTGAAATAAGCAAAATCATCCTCGATAATGCAGTCTATATTTTCATTTTCTTCTAAGAAAGTTATGAGTTCAGTTCGTGTCATTTCTCTCCTATATTTGCACCAGAATAATCCCAACGGTTAGCAGTCGAATCATATCTGACTTTATGAATTACAAAGTTATATGTAGATGGAATTTTAAATGACACCCCATTGCATTTAGGGCAAAGAGTGTGGATCGGATTGCTGTTTTGATGTTCAACCAGATCCTCAAATTTATGTTTACAGCATGAACACTTAAAATCATATAGCCTTAACATCATAGCCTCCCTTATATTATTTCTCCGTTATTATGCAAAAAACCCCTCAGAATCATTTTCATGCTCTGAAGGGCGTTTAGGTAAACTTGAAACCCCAAAAATTTAGTGGAAATCTCTAGTGGATTCGGTAAAATCGGGGGCTAGAATCAACGCTAGGGGTTGACTTGATACATTGGTCGAGGCGTTCCGAGATCGCACGTAATCGCCCCTTATCTTCTGCGGTTGTCGCTGTTAGCATTTGACCAAGATATTGTATTTCTTCTGTCTTGCTGAGTATGCTCATAACGCTACCTCCGTAACCCTCCTAAACATGTTAATATTTGAAGCATCAAGTATTCAAATCCTCCAATCTCTTACAATGGTCAGCTATTAATTCTCCTAAGAAGGCAACACTAATGCCCCATTTATGAGCAATATCTTTGAATCCCAGGCCAGTTTGAAAGCCATCATTACGTGTTTTAGTTTGCATTCTTGGATTTATTGGCTGATACCATAACTCATAGGCAAGGATTTCACCAAAATCACCGCCAAGCTGTGAGTTGTCACTATTTATATATGAGTCCCCCAGTTTTTTCTTGAAATTATTTATTTCTTTTTGTTCTGTCATAGTACCCTCATTGTTTTTTGGTTTTAGTCTTTTTCTTGCCCCAATTCTTTGGTTTAAGAGAATTGAGTGTGTTCTTGAGTTGTTTTGCGCTAGGAGTTTTTTCTTTCGGCAAATTGAGATCCCCCGGATAAAACATCTGCTCCCTTTTTAAATCTTTTCTTATCTCGGACCTCCCCTTTTCACAGACATGGCAAATACCTTTCCGTAAAGCAATGCGCTTTATTCCACATCCATCACCAAAGTCAGGCTGCCAATATTTGCAATCATATGTTTTGCATTTTATCCCCTCCCCACTTCCAATATGATCAATAAGGGAGTTGATTAGCATTACAAGGGGCTCTTCATAAATAATATCATCACCCTGCATGACATACCTCCTTTATCCTCCTAAACATATTAATATATTGCTTGCTAAATGCTTTGGGTGTATATTTTGCAACGGTCATTTTACCGCTTTCTCCTATTATCCTGGCCGTTCCCGGGTTCTCTCTTACCCATTCCAGCCTTTTCACCAGTGCATCTACACCATAAAAAGGAATAACAAACCCGTTTATGCCATGCTTGAGAATATCACCAGCAAAACCAGTATTAGTAGTAACAACAGGCACTCCGCATCCCATCGCCTCCAGTACGCCCACTGGCCCACCCTCACAATTTGAAGTCGATACATAACAGTCAATTTCTGAAAATAATTCGACCAGTTCTTCATCTGGCACCCTCCCGTATCTCCTAACTTTTTCATGTTCAGGCCCTAAAGTTGTGATAAGTTCCACGTTTTTCATTCGATCAAGTGCTTCATATAAGACACCAAAACACTTCCTGGGAATATTTTGGCTAAAACAACCGATTTTAAATATTTTAGACGGTTCGTGTGGTTCCACATTTTCAAATCTTTTTGAATCCACGAACTGATTGAGCTTGTATAGACTTCCCTTGTACCCCAATAAACTTAAAGATGCCTGAGCTGTTCTACAATAATAACCAATATGCTGTATGGTAGGGGAACAAAGTTTAAGCTGATTTTTATCTTTTTCGTCAACTAGGTGATGAACCTGAATAACGGTCTTGTTTCCGGGGAATTGGTCATCTAATACAAGGTTGTTTCTCATGAACGGCTGCCAAAACGCTGAATAAATGATGTCATGGGTTTTTGCAAGTCTCAATAATGCTTTAATATCTATATCTACGTCAAAATCCGTAAAGCCGACGTCGGCGGGGGCATACTCCTTGATTGTGTCGGTCATTTTGTCCACAATCCACGATTTAGAGTCTTTCATTACCGCTATTCTCATTTTCTATAATGCCTTCTGAGGGAATTATCGTTAATTATATTATATCTCTTGTAATATGCGTGTGGTTTTAATAGCCGTGTCGATATTTGGCTCGGCCTTACCGTCTATTAAGTCCTTAAAATATTGCATTGCATATTTTAGATTGTGTTTTTCGTCGGTATAGTGCTCATCGTAACATTGGGTTAGTTCCGGCGGTAATGCCATTGGGATCTTGTCATACTCGGTTATTTCCAGTTTTCCGGTAATTGAATCAAACTTTATAGTACCCTTGTCACCGTAAATGACGACATTGCTTTCTTTCCCCGGGTAATTTAAACTTACATTTATTTCCCCGGTTAAATCGTTGTTTTTGAAAAACAGTGATCCCGTTGTAACGATGTCATTGTTTTTGACATAATCTCTGGTTATCCAACTCAATGATTCTAAGTCAATTATTTGATCTAGTACAGCCATGTAATGAGAGGCCAGCAACCAATAAACATTATGATTCATGAATCGGCCAAGATGTACTGACGTCATTTCAATGTGCTGTATTTTGCCAATCCTAGGGATTGATTCCAGCATATGCCGAATCCCCCGGGAAAACTGAAATGTATATTCAACCCCCAATTTCACATTTCTTTCGTTGGCGGTATGCTTAAGCCTTAAAGCCTCACCCTGTTTTAATGTTATAGGCTTTTCACAAAATACGTGCTTGCCATGTATTAGCGCACCCATTGCAATACTGTAGTGTGTTTCAATCGGGGTGGCTATTATTACCGCCTCAATATCATCCCACATCCTAGACATATCTGTTTTTGAATCGCAGACATGCTTTAAATTAAAAAAAGCCGGAATATACTTTTCCAGCTTTTCACCCCAATAACCGTGTCCTATTAGTGCTATGTTTTTATTGCTCTCCAAAAACATTCTAACATTTTTCATTTCCATGTTTTTAATGCAGTCCTATTATATTCATCAACCTCGCCGGAAAGCCGTGCCCGTATATCAAAATACCTTTCTCTTGGTATGTCGGGGCAAAAATAATTGTGGGGGCTTTGATGGGCATGCATTGCAAAATCAAAATCTTTATCTATAAGCCCTAAATCTTCACACTCCCCGAATAAATCCGTTCCTACATACGGGGTAAAAAAACTCAGAGTAATTCTAAATGGCTTCAAAGACTTGGCAAAGTCTATGGTGTTTATCAGGTCAACTTCTTTTTCCCCTGGGAACCCCAGCATACAATATGCTTTCCATTGTACATTGTATTTATTTAATATCTCTGCCGCCTTCTTGAAGTCTTCAACTCGCTCATGTTTGCCAATACGTTTTAGCATGGTATTATCTGCACATTCAATTCCTATGCTCATTTGACCACATCCGGAGCCGGTCATCATTTTAATCATTTCTTCGTCTATGGTGTCAGCCCTGGTGTCACATCTCCATTTAGAATTGAGACTATAGGCAGAACAAAACTCTTTTAATCTTCTCGGATTCAGGGTGAATGTTTCATCCCAAATAGTGAAATAGTCACAATGAAATGTATTTTCTATATACTCCATCTCCCGCAGGATTCTAGGGGCTGACTTAAATGTAACTTTTCTACCCCATACGTTTAGACTTGCGCAGAATCGACACCCATAAGGACAGCCCCTTGCAGTTATTACGTGCGCATATCCATTGGGTGAATACTCATCTAATAATATGTCATATCTCGGAAATGGCAATTCGTCTAAGATTTCAACCCTGCACCCCCCAGACTCAAATTCACCTTTAAAAACTTTTACGTTTTGGGGATATGATTCGGGAAGGATAGTCGGATGATGACCGCCCACAAACACGGGAATACCGCATTTATCGGCGATTGATATTATTTTTAGTGCTGATTTATGTTTAACGTTTAGAACTGATATCCCGATTTTGTCTGGCTTAATATCTTCAATGTCTTTTTCTAGGGTTTTCCAAACAATATTATCTTCAGTTAGGGATTCTATGTATTTGTCATAATTTTCAACCCTTCCGCAATATCCCTCATAGACCAGGCTTTCCCCCACTTCCATGTTTCTTAAATAGACCGTGTTTCCTTCTTCTAACAATTTAGAACCAACTGCCAGCAAAGACAGCGGAACATAATCTTGCTCAAGACCCATAAATCTATAAAAGGGTGGATTTATCAATAATACCTTCACTAAACCTCTCCCAAAAAGCAAAAGCCGCTCAAAAGAACGGCTCTGTTACTCCCTTTACCATTGTTAAATAAATTAGATTCCCCTAATTCTCTCTAGTGTATCGGCGACAACTTCATCCATATTCATGTATCTATACAGGCCAAGCCTACCCATAAACAGGATGCCCCCTTTATTTCCAGCTAAATACTTATGATATCTGCTTCTTTCTTCTGGGCTTCCCACTGGGTGATATGGGGTTTCATTCTGTGGGCATGGGTATTCATAAGTTATTATCGATTGTTCAACATTCTGATTTTGCCAGTGAGAATTATCGTAACTTCTGGTGTGTGGCACATCGTGTGTGCATTCATTAATCACGGCAGACATTCGCTTTTTTTCTTGCCTGTGTTCAAACCTCAAAGATCGGTATCCAAGCATTCCATGTGTGTAGTTATATGCTTGGTCTATTGAGCCAGTGTGAATGATAAGATCACATTTTCTTTTTCGCCACTCATCCCTTGATACCCTCAAGTGAACGGTTGAACCTTCGAGCATGTTCCCAATCATGTTGGTATATCCGCCCGTGGGGATGCCCTGCCATTTATCAGTAAAGAAGGTATCCCCTTCATTTTCCCTTACTATTGGAACGCGGTTTTTTATGTGACCGGGGAGGTCTGCAAATTTTTTGCCCCACTGCTTTTCGCTATAGTCTTTAAATACAAGATCAATAATATCTTTTTCGGTGAGTTTGAACTGCTCCATTATGCTTTTGCTAACGGGTATATACAAGAGGTGCTTCTTAGTATTGGCAATTACTTTGTGCCTATAATTATTGAAATGTGCATAACGTTTAACAAACTCCCATACCTCGTCGTTTGAAGTATGAAAAATGTGTCCGCCATATTGCTGAACCATAATGTTATTAATCAAACCATCATAACAGTTTCCCCCGATATGATTCCTTATCTCAAATACTTCAACATTATGATTCTCGGATAAAACGGCAGCTGCCGTTGCACCCGCAAGACCGGCACCGACAATGATTATCTTCATAGTAATTTTCTCAATGTTTCCATTCTGCGTTCTATTGTGTGATAAGTCCTGGTAAATTCCCTGCCGGCTTGTGCGATATCTTCATAAGCGTGAGCATTAAATATAATGTCTTTCACTATGGTTTCAAAGTTACTGGTGTCTGCCTTAACATAATTTTCCATATCTACAAAGCCAAGTTCATCCATCTCGGGACACCAATTAGCTACCAAAACCGTTCCGCTTGCCATTATTTCAAAATATTTACATACGAGCCAGTTAGTCGTTGCTTTTGTTTTCCCCTTAAGCGTTGAGGTAAGGCTGCAAACATATTCACTAAGCTTTCTGGCATATTTATCCCGCACATATACTTTTGGATCATTTATCAATTCCGAGACAGGTATGTTATGGCCGGGATGGGGTATAACCTCAAAAATCTCTTGTGATCCCAAAGATGCTTTGTGTCGTAATGGATACCACTGGCCATCCGTTACTCCAGTTACTAAACATTTTTTTATTCTTTTATTAAATTCATTTTCTATTGAGAAATACCGTTCGGAGGGGATTACGAAAGTAGGAAAGTATAGACTTTTGTGTCGATATTCTGAGAAACTGCCCCCAAATGCTTCTTTGTATGAGTACAGTATGAGATCCGCCCGTTCTAATGATTCCTTTAATACCGTATTGTTCAAATCCTGTAGATATGAAACGAATCGTATCTCTTGTTTTAATTTGCTAATATCCTTTAATGCTTTTGGATAGCTCACTTGTGGGGATTTAATAGTAAATAGTGTATCCCCTTCTACTTGCCCGATATCTAAAGAATCGGTGCAAAGAATTTTGTAATTAAATTCTTTCGCTATCATTTCGGCAAAAATGCTTAAATGATCGGCGGGATGCCTGTCCCGTGATACCATTGTGGGGATATAAACCGTACCTCTGTATTTCATCGCTTTACTAATTGAACAAATGACTACCGATAAATCCCGCACCACCGGTAATGAATATTTTCATTATACTTCCTCAACTTCTTCTACTATTTTCTTTATTTGTTGAATGCGATTATTAATACTGTGGTTCTTTCTCACAAATTCCATTCCTTGCCGTCTTATTTTGTTTTATGCACTCAAATCCCATTTCTACTTTCATCAACCTAAACAACTCATCCTGGTGAGGGGTAAAAAGTATACTTCCGGTGGCCGAGTGGAGTTTCGGCATAACTGCTAATCTTCTCATTAATTCCTCCTCATTTCTCAATTTACCTTTTTTGCCTTTCGGAAATATTCTCGGTTGATCTCAAGTGCCATACGATTCCCCCGCAATCCCCTGTCAAAACACATTTTCTTGCAATCCCATTCTGGATTGTGATTTCGCATAATAACTTTTTTAAACTTCTCCAAATCAGATGTCATTTTCCCGATTCTGCATTGCTTTCCCGTAGGAGTTGCGGTTGTACTACATTTATAAAAATAACCATCTGCCCCCGCGGTAATTTGATAATATGAGTATAAACAAACGGTAAAATCATATTTGTCAATATCTGTGTATTCCGGCCCCGTGTAGAATATGTAAGGTTTTTCATCTTTGCTCTTTGAGACTATTGGTTCAAGTAATTTCCAATATGCGTCGTTATTTGGAATTTCAACTTCCGTTTTGTATTTTCGTATTGTGTCAAAGCTCTGATTGTAATTACCAAAGGGTATGCCGAATCTAAGGCTGTCTACCCCAAGACTCTTAGCTATTGATACTATGGCATCGAAATTCTCAATGTTTCCACTTTCAGGAGAAATCAAATAACATAATCTGATTGCATGACCACCACCCGCTTTTTCCCTAATTACACATGCCTGTCTTATTCCCTCCAATATATCCCCAAACATCTTCCGCTTTCTTGTACCCTTTGTCTTTCCCCAACTCCAGGGTAAGCCAGCATCAATGCTTACCGATAAATAGTCTACTTCATCGGTAGATAATCGGTTTAACTCCGTCAATAGCCCGTAATTAGTTTCAAGATCACTAAGGTGTGTGCCGTTCGTATGAATACCAAAATGATTGCCCCATTTTTTTGTCATTGCCATGAAGGTCATAAAGTAGGGGTTTAACAACGGCTCCGTATATGCACCACCATAAATATGATATGGGATTTTGCCTTGAAGTTTATCCAGTAGTTCAAGACAATCCATTTCCCATCGACCTAATGATTTATCAAAGTATGCACCAGCACAGGCAGGGCAAGCCAAATTACACGGTCTTTTATGATCTGCGGGTAAATGAATCTCAAATTGACGGGGATAAACAAACTCACCGTTAAAGAATTTACTTTCATCCCAATTAAGATGCTTCATTAACTGTTTATAGTATAAGTACATATCGGGGCGGGGATCATTCATGCTTTCTTTTCCCTTGGTTTATATTTATGGTTTTGTAAATAACTACCATCTCCACGTAGATGTGCACCTTCCATGTGTGTTACCTCTACGTCAAACACCTTGAAGGCTTTTCCGAAGTTGCTGAGGTGTAGGTGTTCTTTCATTTCTTTTTCATGATTTAACAGGGATTGCTTCCTACATATAAAACAAGCGGCGGGGCCAGTAACAGCAAAAACAGTGACTATGCCTTTGCGATAATTTAGATGATAGGCAAAATTACCTTTTTTTATCTTTATAACCCCAATCCGCCTAGCCATAAGTGCAATAGAATCTTTAACGTTAGCCTCAAGCCATTCCCATAAATGCACCATTTTACAAAGCCATCCCCCGGGAACTTCCATATCATTATCAAGCACTACAATGAGTTCGGCCTCTGTTTTGTCTAGTGCGTATAGCGTACCGCCTAAACTGCCTAGATTCTTTTGGGGATGTAAGACTTTTACGTGCCCAAAATATGCAAGGTTAGGCATATCCTTTTTTATCCAGTTCAACCATTCGACCGTTCCGTCAGTTGAATCCTGAGAAACAATGATGTGTTCATAATTGAGGTAGAGGGTATTTAATTTAACGGCATTAATACATTTGATTGTATATTCTAATCGGTTTTGTGCCCGTGTAATGATTGCTACAAGAGGTTTTTCTTTATCACCCATCATTTACCTCCACAAACCACACCCCTCTATATTGTTTTCCACATGGTTCGCCCTTCATTTCCTCTGATTTGACATGGGTTAGTAATTCGTTTACCGCTCTATATACTCCTGTCTCTGCCGGACAATAATCATGGCCACAAAGGATGCCGCTATCTTTTACTTTAGGCAGCCACGCCATAATATCTTCTTTTACGTGCTGATATTTGTGATTGGCATCAATAAAAACCATGTCCACACTTTTGTCGGGGATTTCTTTTGCGGCCTCAATTGATGGTTTTCCTATCCATTTGATTCTGTCGTCAACAAAACATTTTCTTTGTGGCTCTGTATCAACAGCAAATTAGAAATTCCCATCTGTATTTCATTTAACCGCAATTACCCTCATGTCCCTGTTGACCATGTGAAACTTAGTTTTGTTTGTTACTTCTTCTATGGAAAATCTAATGTTTTGCAATACCTCGGTAAATTCAGATTTGGTCCACACATATCTATGCACTTCGTATTCAAGCCTTGACCATTGATTTCCATAGAGCTGAGTATATCCCTTGTTCAATCTGCCGAGCGGAGTATTGATCGCCCTACCACCATGCCTGTCATATCCCCCCTCAACATACCACTGAATACATCGATCAAGATCGGGCATTTCTACAACAAGTTTACCGCCTGCTTGTAATACCCTGCTAAACTCTCGCAAGATATCAATCGTATCCCATCTATAAAAATGCTCCAGGACATGAACGATTAATATTAATTCTATGCTTTTACTTCTAAAGGGGAGCTTAAAGATATCGGCCTTAACATCGTATTTACTGCCACGCCTGGAGGTATCACCTTTCTCATAATCAAACTTATCAACATTGATATATCCATCCAGGTAATCACTGCCACAGCCAAGGTGTAGTTTCACCTATTCCCCTTCTTCCGGTTTGTTTTTTTTAAGACAACTCTTAGATTGCCTTTTTTATTACTGCCACCTTTTGACAATGGTTTTTTATGATCGACTTCCCTCTCATCTCCCACCTTCAACCCTGCTTTTTTGCGAGCTGCATTACGTAGGGCCCGTCTTTTCTTTTGCTTGGGCTTTGAATGGTAATTATCATATTCTTTTTTGTAGTTTCTTTTTTTTGCCATTTTGCCGTCGCTCTGTTAGTAGCTTATAGACTAGGAGTCCGATAAATGTTGACATTTTTTCCATGTCCTTTTCTCCCCCCTCAAAATCCCATAAGTACACATGACCCACTTCGTGGCAAAGACCCCATTCGATATATTTTCTGCTCATTCCATTGTAAACACCTGAATAGATTTCGAGAATGACATCAAGTCCCCCCGGAATATATGATATCGAGAAACATCCACCACGAGAATTTGTATATTCCTTCTTCCAACGAATTGTAGAAAACTGAATTAATGGAACAGAGTCAATAATCTCATCCCAACTCTTTACGATCATTTCTTGTATCTCTTTCTTTAATACTGCCCTGCTTTTCTTTTTTTTCATCACTTCCTTTTGTCCTCTAAAATGTCCATGAATAATGTTTAGGTTGTAGGTAGTTACACCGATAGGTGTAAATTTATGTCCCTTAATATGTCCAATAGCGGGACGTGAAGGAGTTGAACCCTCGGCCTCAGGGTTGGAGTCTGAGATGTTCCCATTACACCAACGTCCCAAAATGGTTACGGGGGTGAGGTTTGAACTCACGTAAAATGGCTTATGAGACCATCGGCTTAACCAACTTGCCCACCCCGCAATATTGGTGTTCCCGATGGGAATCGAACCCACGTAGTCAGGTTGAAAGCCTGGTGTCCTTATCCATTTAGGACTACAGGAACATTGAAAGCAAAAGCCGCTCAATTGAACGGTTTAAAAATGCAGCCAGCTATTGCATAAAATGCACTAACTGAATTCCTTATTTCTGTTTATCGCTATATCCGTCAATAAGCCTTGCTTCAAACACCACATACACCGTGCAACCATCCATTACTCTGTGCCCACAGATAGCCTCATCCTGTCTATTTCTCAGGCTTATACTGCAACTGCAAAGCATGATAATCGTAATGATTAAGAAATATTTGAATGCCATTCACCATCCACCTTAAGCATATGGAAAACTAATTTCCACTTGGGAGATATACCCACAAAATCTAATATGTTTTGCGGAGTAGCGACCTCAATGGGTTTGCTCGATACCTTTCTTGGCTTACATGCACGCCCGATCAACTCACTACAATAGGGAAAATATGAACCATTAAACTTTCTCGAAAACGAAGTTGTTCTGAATATCCAGTCCAGTCCCTGGCAGATAACACCAGGCCAATCATAGGGTCGATGCAACCACCTGCAGGCATTATAAAGAATCTTTGTTCTATCGGCCTGTTTTAATCCCTTGCGCCGATAAACACAAACCTCGGTCCTGCCATTAAAAAACCGTTTAAGATTGTTTATATTAACTCCGTTTCTGTTAGCTCCTATGGAATGGCCGGTAAAAGCATACATCTCGGCATGGCTACACTTGCCATTGGTTTTGAGCCTGATTAACCGTGCAAACATACCCGATAGATTGTTAGTGAGGATTATGTCAGCCCTCACAAACCGCTTAAATCCATCGGCCTCAAGTTTTTGGAATATTTCTTTCGGCTTCACGTTTTCGTATGTCCTCTTTTAGACGCTCATTGTATTGTCTGAACGCCTCGGTGAATTCACGAAGGCGGGTTGACAGTGCTTTACCCGTTAGTGGTTCTATGCCCCGCTTTCGCTGGATTCTCTTTAGTTTTTCCCTGTTGATGTCAAATATCTTGGCGGTCATTTTATTTAGTATCCGCCAGTAGTCTTATCAAGACCAAACGCCTCAACAATCCTATCCAAAAGGGGTAGGACAAATTTATCGTCCACCTTTGTCTCGGTGCCAAGCACATGATTTCTTGCATAATCAACCAGACCCATTGCAAATATCTTGATTTTCTCCGGTGTCATCATCTGCATTATCACGGCGATTAATGTTTCAAGTAATAGCTTTTGAAATACGTTCATTTTTACCTCCACATAAAATGTTAAATTAATTTGCTGGCAAAATACAAGTTACCCGCCAGTCTGGATGATTGACCATTTCATTGGGTCTAATGTTTTGATGATTTTCAAAATTCCATGCAAACGCTACATTTGAAATGCACTCCATTCCACCTATGAGCCACCACCAGTCGGGGGGCAATCTAGGCAAATCACAGCCAGGACAAACACAGTCTATTAAAAACTGTGTCCACCCCATATAGTAATTAGTCCAGTCATAATTACAGGGGATTGAATATATCCTGGTAAGTGCAATTATCATTTCAAGCGGAGTAACGTTTCTCTTGCGAATCACAATATAGAGTAGGTGATCACCACCCCATCCACTTATGTGCTGACATCCATCACCAGGATTGGCCGTAATCCATTTGTAATCAGGTGTGACCATAACCGTGTGGTAGACGGGGGGCCAACCCCTACAAAGCAATATGATCCCCAATAACTTTGGGTCAGATGGAACGGCCATAACTATGTCTGAGGGAAGGATTGGCATTAGCTTGATAAATAATTCCCAAGTGTCTTTCGGCATTGATTCCCACTTAGAAAGTAATTCATCTAATTGAATGGTCGGGACGGCTGGACTTGAACCAGCGACTTTCTGTTCCCAAGACAGACACTCTCCCGACTGAGCTACGCCCCGCACAAAACAAAGTAGGGTAATGATGCTGAATAAAATAAATGCTTTCCTCACGTTTAATCCTCCATAAAAAAACCCGCCATCATACGTGATGGCGGGGATTTAATTATTTGGGTGTCGGAACTGTCGCGGCAGGTAGCTTCTTCCGACACCCGAAGGGCAATCTCTCACCGGCTACGGTGGGAAGCTACTTACTCACCCTCCTCTGTTCAGCCCTATGGTCGCAATCCTAAGTCTGTTAAGGTTGGTTGCATAGAGCAGCTTTTAAAATCCTGGTCTCTTCTTGTCTGGTTCGATTAATATTGCCGACCTTTCCAAGTCTTTGAATTCTGTCCATGCTTTATCCCAAAACTTTGAACATTTTATTATGGGATCAATGCGATTTGGTGCGATTTTACATGCATCATAAAATAAAAAACATTCTGTTCGACAACGACCATACTGTGTTTCTACTATCCTAAGATGTTTGCATTTACTACATACGCCAAAACCTTTCGTCAACTCATTGAGGTTTTCCTCTAGCTTCCCCTCAATTGCTTCAGCAAAAGTTTCCGCCCTTTTTAGCTCTTCCTTTCTTTCGTCAGACATCACTACCCCATAATAAAATCAAGTAAATCATTCCACTCTTTTAAAAATCTGTCTATGTTCAAAACTTCTCTTGCCTTTTCCCTGGCATTCTTACTGAACCGCTTTCTTAGGTCTTTATCAGCTAATAACAGATTAATGTAATAAACGGCTTCGTCGGCATCGTCTGTGATAAATCCATTTATACTGTGTTCCACATAAAGGTTAACATTGTGATCCGGTGTAGTTACCATAGGCATTCCCGTTACAAATGCCTCACTTCTTGCCCTTGGGAAAGGACTCTCGTGAGTAGGGGAAAAATAAACATCATAGTTAGCCATTGTTTTTTTTAGATCATCCCAGTTTTTTGAATGTCTTACTATCCCCTTTTCCCACTTCATCATCTTATCCCACTTGCTACCCATCACCAGCTTTTCACACTCAAGGCTGGTAACTACATCTTTCCAAAAAGGATAGCCCGTTACATGAGGTCGATCTCCCATTCTACCTGCGACTGTCAGAACACCATTAATCCCACCCTTCCACTTTCGCCATTCGTCTTGATCAAACCCATGTATGATAGTGCGCTGCGATTCATTAGGCATACCCCAAGATTTCTGCGAATCATAGCTGTTGAATACCAGGTGATATCCTTCAAGCTTTGAAGCCATACCCTCTTTTTCATCATCACCACCACTCGGTTGAAAATGGAATATATAAATCAAAGGAATGTCTTTTGTAAGTATTCCCGATTCCTTCCAATTTTCAACCTGTCTTACCTGTCTACCATTATGGGTAATAATCAAATCAAAGTCATTGGGGTTTGCAATGTTGATAAAATAACAATTATATGGTTGTGGTCTGGTGTTTACTCGCCAGTCATAGGTTAGGTTTTCCCTGAGAAAGAAGAAAGAATGGCCTAATTTTGCTAGGCAATACTGATGTGCGGGATGAACACTAAAGTCCCCGAAAGAAAATGATTTTTTCCGTATCATGTTTTATCCATTGTGGAATTTGATGCTTGTTTTTTAATCAATTTTCTTTGCCTTTTTTAGGGGGAAATTCATAGCCACATTCAGGACATTGGAGGGGTTTTTTGCCAGAGCTTCCAGCCCCACCACCATTACCACCTACATTCAACCCCTCATAATCAAAAATATCTTTAAGCTCTAATTCGTCAAAACCAAGAAGCTCCATGTCCAGTGCCCCATCATCAATTTCAACAATTAAATCCTTAAGTTTCGGATAACACCATTCCCCCTGAGCCGAAGGATTATTGAGAGCGATGTTCAGGGCTTTTTCCTTTTGCTTATTTAGGTTGACAACGCTGACCTGGACTTGCTTAACACCCTGTTCTTTTAAGATTTTCAACCGTTGGTGCCCTGAAATGAGCGTAAAGTCCTTATTTATAACCAAGGGATCAACCAGCCCAAACTCATTGATAATCTTTTTCAGCTTGTCATATTCAGGATCACCGGGCTTTAAATCCTTTCTCGGATTATAGACAGCCGGTTTAATCTTTGATATCGGGATTGTTTTTATTTCCATGTTTTATTTATCCAATTGAAATTTATTTTACCCTACCCGCCCTTCCCCTCATGGGAACGGCCACCTTTTTCTTTTTTTTCTTCTTTCCTTTCTTCTTTGCCAAACTACATCACCTCCCTTTATTCCATTTCATTATTTGGGTATCGTAGAAGATTTTTTCACGAGGCATGTTTCGCATTTCTAATATCACCCTTTTGGCAATCTTTTTCCACTCGGCATCGGTAGTTTCCGCTTTTGATGGTTCCAAATAAACTGATTTCTTAGGAGTATTGAGCTTTTTTAATTCATCCCCAATGTCTTCTAATAAAAAACCAATTTTCCGTAACTGACAAAGGAAGAAGATCGCATATGCACTTAATAGAAAAAATATGACTAGCTCCATCTTAGCACCTCATCTTATTGATTGTAGTTAGCACTTCATCAACCGAGATATTGCCTAAACACGGCAATTCACCCACATGATAATCCTGGCACACATCATACCAACAGGATTTGACAGCATTGCCAGATAGGGTAGGTTTTTTTACACACTTCCCGTCAATCGGTACACAAAACGGGTAAGATTGAGTCATTACTCTTCCATTTGTATTGCCAAACAGCCCAATACACGGAACATCCATTGCACCGGCAAGATGTAAGATTAAGCTGTCATTCGTTATGATAAGATCGCATAAACTTATAATTGCCCCTACATGCCTTAGTGAATATCTAAATTCTTTCAATCCAGGATGTGCCCCGCCCACCTTTCTATCCAGAACAAGAACCCTGTTCTTTGGCCTCAATTTCTTTTTCAGATCATCAAAACCATGCCATGTCTTACCGGGAACACTTGCTGTAGTGCCTAACCCGATTGTGAATTTATCGTCTTTCACAATCCTCTTGGCTTTTTCCAACTCTTCAGCCGTGGGAAAATAAGAGGGTTTTCTAAATGGACTATCTTCTAATCCAATCACCTTTAACCATGTATTTGTTCTCAATACATTTTTAGATTCAAGTGTGTGAACTTTTATTTTATCAAGATCAATAAATATAGTATCTTTCTTGGGTGGACTGACAAAAGGATTGTTAAATAAAAGTTCTTCCATGTGTTTTTTTACCTTAAAACTTACCTCATAACCTATGCTGCAAAGCGACTCGGCCAGACAAGTTGCCCTCAGTACATCGCCAAAATTCCCGTTATATTTGATGGTGAAATGTTTTTTTTCAAGTACATCATCTTGTTTCGATAGGATTGTAGGGGTTTGGATGGGCTTAATTTTGTATGCATCTTTGAAATGCTTGACTTCTTTTGCCAGCACTACCGGAACCGGACGGGGCCGATTCTTTATAAAGGTATATTCCTCACCCTTAAATTTTATAGTTTTGGTTTCGTGAATACCTACGTATGAAACCAGTACCGATTCGGGAATTATACATAGTCCCCGATCCAGATATGGCTTTGCTTCATTCGCTGGGAGTTCTTTTATTCCCCCCTTTTTGACTCTGCCGTAAGACGTGATCTGGTTGTCTGTCCACTCTATTATTACTGTTTTTTTCATGTTGATCTTTTTTTAGAAGTGTACTTTTTTCTCCGAGATTTCTTTCTGTGGGTTGTTGGTTTGGATTCTACGATAGAGCTCGGTGCCTCTATGGGTTCTGTTTCGGGCGGTGGCCCCTTGGGAAATCCATCTGACTCTATTTCAATTGCGGTGTCCTTTTTATCCTTATCATTTTCGGGTTTTGGTATATAAACCTCCCCATCATGCAGTGTGTATGCTCCTGGCTCAACTGTTCCACCCCCCACATAACCTTTTTTCGATTCCACTTCTTTAGTTGTGGAGTCGTTCTTATTCTTAGTGGGTATTGGCTTCTCTGCGTTTCTGGGAATACCCCAATTTTTATAACTTGGTGTTGGTTCTACCACATACTCCGCAATCCCTCTCTTAACCTCTAAGTCCGCTATTTCGGCATCAACTAGTGGTTCATCACCAGCTTTCACCTTCCCGTGATTGGTATCTTGATCGACTAAATATCTAACCTTTTTCTTCATTTTACACCTCCCCTAATCTCTATCTGTCGGGTTTTCATCAAGCTTGCACTGAACCGAAACAATAGTATAAAATTTGTTCTGATTCTGTGCATCATAACCCCAGTGTGTTTTTCCGATTAACAAAAACCCTATGGTATTGCTTAAATCAAGGCTAGTCCCGAGAGCCTGTCTAATGTATTGATCCGACAATATCTGTGCATCATCGCCATCCTCAAGATTGTCCTCCAGCATTGTAGCAACAATCTCAAAATGATAAGTGGCAGCCACGTTATAATTCGATCCGAACTCTTCCTTTCTTTCTTCCGAGTCGGTTTTCCTGACCGTTATAGCATCCAGTTGGTCTGGCGTTGGCCGTTTCTCAATTAAGAATTTCTTAAACATATTCTGAAGATCATTATCATCTTCAAGCTGTTCTTTTAGTTTTTTTCTAACTGCCTTTAAGCTCATTCTTTTTTTTCTCCAGTAATTTCCATAAGATCATGCAATCGGCAACATTTTTATGTGTGTGAAAAGCTCCCCTGGCTCTTTCTCTGGCATCATCCAGATTTCCCTTAAGTTCCTCGATGGTTGATATGTCCCCATATATTTCCAGGGAATGTATTAATGCTTTCTTATAGTTGGGGTGTTCTCCCCTTGCTTCCTTCTCAATGAATACCAGCATTGGTTTCCCCAATAAAAAAACGACACCCGATTAACTCAAGTGCCGTCTTAAAATCAATTAATATTGTAGTTATTATCTATGCTTCGCCCATTCTAATAGGGGTCTAAAAGATTCAGAATCATAGCCATTACCATGAAAGACAAAAAGCATTTCAGTTTCCTTGTGAATGTATATGGTATGACACTCTCCATCGGTTCTATTGTGCCGTGGTGCTTTCATGTATTCCCTAACATTACATGCTTCTAAAAATTCATTTAGATCATTGTAATTCATCCAATTTCCAGCTCGGCAAAGTTCATCAATATTTTTCAATAGTATCATTCTCCCATTTTACATAATTCTCTATAATTAATTTATAATGCCACAATCTATATCTTTAATCAAATATTAATTTTAGAATATCTTCTGCCGCTTGATTCCTTGTCTTGCAATCAGTAATGCCATAGCGGTCATGTAGCAACATGGCTACATTACTCACATAAGCCAGTTTCAGACCTTCATCTTTTTTAAGCGCATCTCCCATCACTTTCCTTGCTCTTTTTACGGTAATCATTTTAATTTCACCCAATAAAAAAATGACACCTAAATGTTATGGGTGTCACTTTTGTTAATCTGTTGTGGTTTGGTTTATTTGGTCATTCAATATTTCTTCTGTTTTTATCTCTCGGCATAAAAACTCTATTTCTTTTTCTATAAATTTGCATTCATATTCCCACATTTTAATTCCAGCAATGGGAAATAATTGGGGCACAGCTGCTTCCCCTTTTACTTTTAAAAACCCGTTGGGTTCTATTGTTATGTGATATCGCCTTCCGACAGAAGACTCTATTGTCAGTTCTTTTGTTTGTGCTGCTCTATCCACACATTTAAACGGTGCATTGATTAAATCTGTTATTTGTTGTTTCGTATCCACTGTCTTGTCTCCTATTAATGTTTCATCTTTTAGATAATGCCTTATCAACAAACCTTCCAGCCTCTTTATCCAGTGCCTTTTCGTCTTCCGGCGTGATATCCAGTACAACACGTTTCTTAACATTCCCCTTGCCAAAATGATGTTGCATATACTTCTTGCCTTCAGGTGACATGAAGAATATCTTGGCCTCGGTAGCACTTACATCTTTGGTTAAAGCTGCGTGCATATGACCATAATCAATCAAGATATGTGCGTCTCCACGTCTATCTCCCCCTGCATATTTTGCATCTTTGTATTTTGACTTGTCGCTTCTCTTTTGCTTTTTAGTGGATTCGGCAAGTTCCGGCCATTGAACACCCCCATAAGATTCTCCGCCCCCCCTGATTTCCCATTTCTTTTGAGTAAGTTTTATAAAATACCCCGCCAAGTCCTCCATCAAAGGTTTTGTATCTCCTAGCCTCTCGGCCAGCTTTTCTATGTCTTTCGGCAATTGTGATATATCCACTATTTATTCACTTCTTTCCTTTACTTGTTAATATCTAATAACTAAAATCAAATAGTTGTCATTAATTATCGGTGATATGTTGGGGGACATAACCTCTCTGCCATCATTAACCTCTGGAAGGTTTTTCCACCAATCATTAAGTTCCTTCTCTAGTTCCTCTGGCTTCTTACTCATTCCTGGCCCATATAACCCAAATACCTTAAATTCTGGCATGCTCTTTCTCCCTGTAATTCAGGATTCAATAATTTAAAATATACCGAGCAACTTTTTCTTCTCTACGTTGACTTCCGGCTTTACATCAACATCAATATCAGCACTTGGTTTAATACTTGCTACATCTCCCAGTTGTTTCATGATATTGCTGATAATGGTTTCCATATTGTTACTGATAATAGTCTCCATTTCATTGCTGATCTTTGTCAGCATTTCATTTGAAACTTCGGCAGTGCCTATCTCTTTTTCCACATTAGACAATACATAAAACTGATTAGCGCTACAGCCCGACATAAATATCCACACCACAAGTGTCAGTAAAATATTTAACCCTAATCCTACTTTCCAAACGTCTTTCATTTCTTTTTCCCCTTATGATTTTTCATTAAACCCCCACACAACCTATTAGCTCCCGAAATTCTTTCTCGCCAATCTGCCTTTTTATTTGTCATCCCGAACATCTTCCACCAAAACTTAGGCAGCATTAACAATCTCTTCCATCTCGGTCTAACCTTTAATTCGATTTCCATTCTTTCGCACCAATATCCATTCGCGGGGATTAGTAGCATTAATCGTTCTTACGGCGGTTACAGACTTTCCATAATTAGAGGTTACCATATAACCCTCACCTCCACTTACGTGTCTCACTATATCCCCAGCCTTCAATTCACTCATTTCTTTTTCTGTCATATGATTAATTAGGTCTTGTTCTTCTGGCCCTCCTACTGTAGCGACAAAATCTTGAGCATTATCAATTGCCTCAATTAGCTGCTTTACAGCCTCAAGTCTTTCGCACCCCATTAATTCTACCTCTACCGTAGAATTTTCTCCCAATCTTTTTATGTTGTATTCCATGATAAGTCTCCTTAAATTCATTATGGGGATTCCCATGATTTCCATCTCTTACCCCAACACTATTTCGGTACTCCCAAAAGTCTCTTGTTCCCATCGGGCAGCATAGGTTTTAAAAACAAATTCATCTTCCTCGGCAAAAACAGTATCACCCGCAGTAATGGTAAATGATATCTTCCTCTGATCCTCATACTTTTCTGAATCAGCTTGATTGGGATAAACACCCTCAGTAATATCATAATTGTAAAGCACTCCCGTCTTACTCCCAATTACTTCAAATGTTGGCTCAGTATCGGATATACACCGCACAATCCATGATTCTGTAATGGTTTCATTGTCATCAACGGTGATTGCAGTTATCGTACCGTCACCCGTATTCTGAGAAGATGGTGTAGGTGTATCGGCACTGGCACAATAGCGCAGACCTCCTATAAGTTTTTCTGCTCTATCAAAATACTGTTTTTCCCGTTTTTCTCTGTCATCGTCCGTGATAATGGGATTGTCTCTCAGCATTAATGAGCGTGCATATTCAAGAGCAATCTGTTTGCAGGCCGACGTAACGTGGGTAGCGGGAATAGCGGTTCTGCCTTTTAGTTGATTGTCAACCCAATTCTCAGACTCAGTTATAACTAGGTCAAGGGCAGTATCTTTTTCGGATTGCGTTAAATCGGGGTGAAGAGACTTTTCAAATTTCTCGCCGTTTGGGAAGACAAGCATAGTTGTGCTCGTTATGTAATTTCCTGCCATTGTTACTCCTTAATCCTGTTCTTGCAGTTTGGGTCTATTCCTTGGAAAAACTCCCGGCTTTTCTTTCCCACCTGTTGCTTTCCCGTCCGCCCACTTAGAGGGTTTCTTTTTCGATTTCTTGCGAGGTTTTTTCTTCGACGGCTTTATGGGACTACTGGAATCATCACAACTCATAGGATTTGCCTTGGCAGAGTCAGTTGTTTTTTTGCCAGCCGGTTTCTCGATTTTTTCGAGTCGTTGATTGAGTTTATTTATTTCTTTATCCGGTGTTCCCACTTCAAATTTCCGATGTTTCCAATTGGCCGTATCTTTTCTTATCATGCGTAGAAGCTCGGAATAGTGATCTGCCGTAATAAATACTGGTTCATTTCTGGGGCATCGTATATCTTTTTGAGGTTGCCCAGGGGCAATGCAAGGATTTGTAATTGTCTTAACTGGTTTCGGCCCAATATACGTGATTTCATATTTCGTTATGGTGTCATAATTTTTCTTTTCTTCACTCATTGTCTGGTCTCCTCTAAAAAATAATGGGGGGTGCCTTTTTACACCCCCCGGTTAATTATTGTATTTATCACACTAAAGCGTATTAAGCGTTAGGGTTATTTGCGGCAGATTTGATCTGCTTAAGGTTTTCCGAGGTCATTACACTCGCCACGCGACACAGGGCAGAACCAACACCAATCTCGTTCTTGTAATCCCTGGTTTCGTCGGTGTAATAAATTCCCTCTACCATACTTCCATCGCCGGGATCATACCCTTCGACCGCATAAGACAAAGCCTCGCAACCCATTACCGTTGCCGTAGCAACAGCAATGCTTGGGGAGCTAGTCGAGGAAACGGTGGGAACCTGGTTGGTTTTGAACAGTGCCATACCATTCCAGTAACCAAACGGTGTAACTCCACCGTAGGGAGGTTTCTTGCCCTGGAATAACCAGTTCTCGATACCTCTTATATCGGCGTTTTGCTGATATTCCCTCCATGCACTTGTGATGGTAAGGTAATGAGCTTGCCTGGTATGGAGGAAAGCTATGTACTTTCCTTCCTCCCCACCAACGGGAATAGCATTATCTTCCTCAAGACTTTCTTTTGCCAGATCAAGATCATCCAAATCCAAGACATCGGTAGAGTCAATATCTGCCAGTCCAGTAGCATCACCAGCCCAGGTCACATCCGGCACGGTTCCACTAAAACCACCGCCAGTACCCGTGAGGGCCGTCAAAAGTGTGGTGTCTACATGCCTTGTCCAAAATCTGGACAGAAGCATTACCGCACGCTCTCTCATTGCAAAAGTGATTCTTCTGGCCGCAAGAAACTTCCAGGAAATACCCTTTTTTCTCAAGACCGGCGCCAGATTCAACACCTCTGAATCAACATTATCTTCTTCCCCCTGCAACCTGCCGGTTACGGCAGTATCGTCAATATCGAGAGTTCTGATAATATTAATGGTATCTCCGGGCTCATCCAGCATGTCAACTTTCCTTATGATAGGCATGAGGTCACCCTCAGCCCCCATAAATTTAGAGGTTTTACATGCATTCATCGCCTTTTGATATATCCGTTTAGACGTAATAGTGGGGATCACCCCGCTAGTCCAATCGGTATCAGCCATCGCATTCATAATAGATTCATTCGCCATATTCTTTCACCTCCTTCTTTTCTGAATAAGAATATGGGCACAAAAAAACCGAGATCATGTCTCGGATGTTTTCCATTCCCTAGTTGTCAGTGTGAAAATAAAATTATCTGTTTGACCTATCGATAATTTTATTTAGCGGTTCCTTTCCTTTATCTCCATTCTTTTTTGGATTTCCAAAATTTCTGCTTCTTTTTCAGGTGTCATATCACCCTTGCTAAGTTCTGTAAGCCTTTTCATATCATCAGTCGGCTCTACTTTCTGCGGTTTTCGCAGCGGAGCATCGGGCTTGGGAGTAGTGATCGTGGGGTTGCTTTCTCTGTCCTTACCAAATTCGGCAACAATAGACTTTGCGATTTCCGAAGGATCTTCGGTATCTCCATTTTTACCGAGCCTTTCTTCAAGTTCTGCCTGCAATCCCCTTTGTTCAGTTGCATTGGGTATGATACCCGCCCGACTTAACTCCTCCATAAGCAGTACCCTTGCATTAAGATTAAGTATTTCTTTATCCTTAGATGTTTTGGTGCTTTCCAAAGTGCTGGCAAGGGTAGCTCTTTCCTTCTCAAGTTCAGAAAGTTTATCACCGACCAATAACAGTTCAGACTTGCCCCTGTCCTCTTCTTCCTTCTTTTTTTTCTCGAAGGTGGACAGCTTTTCGTTTGTGGATTCAAGTATTTCCTTAAGGCTTTTAACCTCATCGTCCTTTTCGGTAATGCGATTAATCAGCTTGTTGCTATGAACTTTTACCTTTTCATCCTTGAGGGGGTCGTAGTTCGGGTGCCCGGGATCGGCGGCAGTTAATTTAGGCAGGCCGGGTTCTTCTGTTGTGAGTGGTGCTAGGGGTGGGGTTACTACTTGATCGATTACATCTGTTTTAATGTTGTCTTCTGTCATGGTTGTTTCCTCCTTAAAATTTACAAAATAAAAAACCCACCATTTTGGTGGGTCTCCCTGGTTTTATGGTCGGCATCATTACGCTTCCATCTCTTTTTTAAATTGTTCTAATAGCTCAAGACTCCACCTAACCATATTTTTCTTGTGGTTGTCGGTGGTTTTAATTAAACCCAATCCTTCGATAAAAAGATTAACGTTCTCTGCGGTGACGTAAAACAATTTTGACTTACCATCGGTAGTGCTCACATCAAATGCTCCGTCTAAAATACCATCAATAGTCACTCTCCTTTTTGTCATTTCGCATAACCACCCTAAAATAATTCGATTGTTTCCACTTCTTTTTTGATTGAGGTATAGATACCAGAAGTTAGAGTAACTTTTACATCGTATTTGCCCGTCGCATCATCCACAGACGATTGCCAGTTATAATAGTAGAATCCCGTGCTCACCTTAGTCATATCTTGAAGATCGACTTCTTTTACCGCTCCCTTATAAACTGTAACCTTAATAGTTTTTGGATCGGTTAGGGTACTATCATGATCTATAATTTCAGCCGTAATCCTGATTGTAGTTCCCGCCGCATATTTACTCATATTTCACCTACTCACTATCTCTGTGAGATATTGTTATAGACAACATTTCCTTGGCACTTATTTCCTGCTCAATCAATTCACAATCTGTAATGTTTTGGTTAATATGTTCTTTATCTGTTATTGATTGATCAAGGCGTTCCTTATTTGCTAATGATATTTTAAGATAGGGTAATGGCATGTAATTCCTCGTGGGTTATGGTGATTATGAAAAGGGGTTCGCCTAACACTTCAGTGATTCCACCAAAATATCCTCTTGTTGCAATAGCAATCGGTTGTCCCGGAAATAACCCCTTTGTCGCAATGCCTATGCTAATCATTATTTAACCTGCTTCCAGCTTGAAAATTTCCCCGCCCCTGTCCCTACTGCTGTAATAGTGTATGTAGCAATAACATCATCGTCTGTTCCTACGGAAGCGGGGTCTGAATATGTTCTTACTCTTGCTGATGTGAGATTATCATCTCCGTCATAGCTAGTTTGGTCTATGTAATTATTTTCATTAGACAGACCAAGCAATCTATTGATATCAGTTTGAATTGCGTCAACCGATGATTGAGAAGCAAGACCCGAAACTCCTATCTCAGTCAATGCTCTTGTCGCATAAGCCCAAATATCAGCTACAAGCGTTCCAAATGTGGCTACGCTCCACACATTGGCAGCCGTATGTGACGATCTTGAGCTTATAGTGGCATCTATGTGACCAGAGGGATCGGGGTCATCATGGTTTGATCGACTAGATACGGCAGCATCTATTTTGGCTCCATCAAATGGAGTTGAATCCGACAGGATCGCATCTCTTGCATTATTTGCCGAATGAGAACTTCTTGAAGATATCGTTGTATCAAGATTAGACACATTGGCCTTGAAATCATTAACCCCCGATACCGCTCCCCCTTTAACCTTCCCCACATCTACTTCATCTGAAGTAGGGTCAAAAGTGCTTACTCCGGCGTGCTCTACAGAAAGTGCAGCGTGTTCTGCGGAAAGGGCAGCGTGTTCTGCGGTTAAGCCGTCTATAACTGCTTTAATGGCATCTATTTCATCGTCTTTATCTGTTTTATCGCTACTCCCCATAATCTCATTTGTCGGTAGCTTGGCTTCAATATTATTTACCCCTGTATCTATGTCGGTCAATGCTCCTGCATTTGGCAACACGTCAGTTACCGCTTCGATGTTATTTACTCCTGTGTCAATATCCGTAAGGGCTCCAGCGTTAGGTAAAACATCTGTGACCGCTTGAATTGCATCAACTACAGTATCTACGATAGACATGGGGGCATCTATATTATCAACATAATATCCTACTTTTAATTCCCCTGTTTGAACTGGATCGACACAACCGACGTTTGAACATACAGCTTTCACATGATACACATCATCAGATAGACCGGAAGTATCAAAATTATAATAATAATCTCCTTGAGCTTGCTCTGTCATGTTAAAGGTGGTGTAACCCGCTTGCCATGCTGCGCCAGTAAACCACTCGCTATTAGATTCTCTCCAAATAGACATTGGAACAGTTTCACCCGTTAGCGCATTAGGGGGAATGCTCATATCATAAAATATAGCTACTATTTTTTCGGTATCACCATTTTGTATTCTAACTGTTTCCATTATTTACTTTCCACCAATATCCACTTTATTATCCAGTTACGATCACCCTTCTTCTATATGCACCACCCTCAATATCAACTTCCAATTTAGGGTCTTTGGTTGTACCGTCTTCATCAGAAAAGAATATTCCTACAACATGAACACCATCAAGCGGGTCTGCATCTGAATAATCAAAGACATATTCCCTGCAGCAAATCTTAGTCGTTCCCGTTTTGTTAATCTTACTTTTGCCTAATGTATTAAAAGAGATTGAGCAATAATCATCCGCTGGCATTGTAGCATGACCAAATTCTGTTCCTGTAAATTCATCATAATCAGTATATCCAACAAAATCTAATGGGTCAGTCTGTGTTCCTTCTTGTGCTGAAACAACCTCAGTAGCACCAGATTCTTCAAATAACTTTAGGGTAGCACTTGTAATGGTTTCGCCGTCTAAATCAGAAGTGTCAAAACAGAGAAAGGTTCTAACGATTCTAGTTATAAATGCTTTTCCATCAAAGTGGTTTTCAGCCATCATTGCTTGGGCATGAAATGCATCATCATCAGCCCCATCATCTCCAATAGCCGCATCGTGGTCAGCTTGCCATGTGTTGTTTTCTTCTGGCGGGTCTGCGTACCCATTGGTTCTATTTATCCAGCCGTCTGAAGTTGAGCTGTAATAAACATTTGTATCTATTAAAATTGGATACTGGGCTAATAGTAAATCGTCTTTTCCTCTTTTTGTTGGTATCTTGGTGTAGAATAGTCTCCCACCAATCTCTGATAAGGTAGCTATAATATTATTACTTCTCTCTCCGGAAGCATCTACAAAGTAAGGAGATTTAATCCAAAACTTTAACTCACCATTTTCGTCTACTATATTAAATCTTCCCCTATCGTCTGCAACATATTCATTTCCAACTTTTTGATTGCTACAGGTCAACCCCTTCAAATGAATTTCCTCAACTAGCTTAAAATTATCTATTTGAGATGGAACTTTCACAAAATTCTTAACTCCGCAAAAAGTTAATTTAGTAACTATCTCCGCACCAGAAGCCAAGGTATGCCCTATCTCTGACTTTGTTTCCTTACTCAATGAATTAAAGTCAGAGATAGAAGTTTTCTCTACACCATCAACCTTAATTTCCCTAAAAGTAGTTTCAAACTGGTGGTCATAATCATATCTTAGCCCTATGTACTTCTCCAACTTCCCATCTTTTCTAAATCCAACACTTACTTTATTTCTATCTGTAATAAATTTATCAGGTTCCTCACGCAAGTTAATTTCAATATTTCTCCACCTGTTATCATGTTTATAATGAATGGGTTTACAATGGAAAACCCATCTTTTCTTGCCTTTCCCCAAACTAAAAACCTTATTTCTTTCGCTTCTTTCAAAGGCTAATTCTCTCATATTGTCCTAGTAATTACCATTTTGATCTCATTAGAGTTCTTTCCGTAAAGAAACTTTCCTTCAGATCAGAATTGAACGTTATGTCTTTTTCTTCAAATCCAATGACGGTTACATGATCGGTGAGCTGGTCCTTTCCTTCCAGGAAAAGCTGGGGGAGGCAGCCGTTCTCCCAGATGCCATAATCTTTAAGAAAGGTCTTCCATCTTCTTCCGGCAGGGTCATAGACCTCATCGAATACAAGACCAGCAAACCGTTTATCCAGCCACACAACACGCTTGGAATAATACCACTCTTTCCTCTTGGGTTGTGCTTCCAGGACATAACAGTCAGTATCTTTAGAGTAGGTCTTACCATTAAACCCAGAAGTATATCCGTTAAACTTCTTCTCTCCCACCATCTTATAGGTCTCATCTTCCCACTTCCTGGTGGACATCTCTTCTGTGGTAAACTCTGTCCCCATGAAAGGGTCATCTACTTCAGAATCTGAAACCCGACGCACCTTTCTCAGGCTTGGAAGCCAAATCCAGGTCTCACGGGCCTTCTTAGGATCAAGATAGGTCCAGTTCAACACGGATAAACCCTTTATGTTCTGTGGCCCCAGGATAACTACCAAATCCTTATAGTCAAACACATCGCTCTTCTTATTAAGATTGATGCGATAGCGGCCCACGTCCCTTGTTCTGGTAAATCCTTTCTTGCTAACTAGTTTGAAAAAACCGATTCCCTTATAGTCCTTTGCAAACTTGGTAAACTTAACATAAAGATTGATCCTCATCAGGTCATCAGCTGAGATACCTGGATAGGGTTTTGTCACTGCACGTGGAGGGATAGGAGTCAGTTTAGTTTCTTCAGCCTTTCCTGTAGTGCATATTATAAATAGACCAACAAATAAAATAATAATAAATATTACCCCTGCTATCTTCTCCCAATTCATTTCTTAACTAACTCCTTAATCTTTGCCAATTCTTCAATAGTAAGATTTCCAGTAGTAATTTTTGAATCAAGGCTATTTGCTATGTCAGTAGCAATTTCCGCAGCTAATGAATAACTTAGGCTAGGGTCTACTTCTCTTATGCCCCCAACCTTATCCGTAGGGTCTTCATGGTAAATATCCTTCATCAAATCATAATTAACCTCTAAACTGATAAAGAAGTTAGTGGCATTCCAATTGTCAACATGTGACATGGCAAAGCCTGTAAACTTCTTTGCCTTTCCATCCATATCAAAAACTAAATCGTTTGAATCAGGGTTTTTTCTGCACACCTCAACGCTATGCTTTTTTAACATTCTAATTACCGATGCCATTCCCACTCTTTCCATAGCCTTCATATTTTCCTGATGCCAAAACGAAAACGCTATTACATTAGAATCCCACAATAGTCCAAAGGGTCTATCGACATTAGTATATTGTATGGAGGGTATTCCTTCTGGAGCTTTTTTAATTCTATCGTCTGGTACTGTGCCTGTATAAAAAACCATTTCGTTTACGTAGAAATGTAGAATGGTTGGTTCAGTTCCCATGATACTAATTATTGCCGGAGGTAAATCAATCCCAACTTCTCCTAAGTTAATATGACGAATGTTATTAATCATTTTGTGTAATATATAACTCCCTGTATTAAATTCACTGTCCCACTATCCGGTGAGTCCGTACCAGACGTCATTACCAAATGTGACATTTTTGTAATACCTGCATTTGCAAAAGACGTTACAATCACCCCACTTGTATCAACAGTTTCATCAGATGATAGCAAATCAGTACCAGCACTTCCTAAAGCACCCCAAGCTCTTTCTTCAATATTATAATCTAATGAAGGATCGGCGCCAGACCCCATTATTGCCGCACTTACTTTTGTTATTGTTACCGTTACATCATCTGGTGAAATCCAAATTGGCACTTCTTCGCTTGCCCACTCACCATCATCATATACTACAAAGTTAGCTTGGTGAGTGCCTGGTTGTGCATCTGCATACGCCTCGGTGCAAACAGCAAGTCCATTCTCTGTAATTTCATCTGCTTCAAGTGTCCCATCAAAATATCCATCCTTAAACTCTGCACCAACCCCACCTATATCATAAGTATCATCTGCCCCTGTTGGGAGAATATCCGAATCTACTGCATCACCCCAAGAATCACCACCTGCTCCGCCAGTTATAGGTAAGGCATAAGAGGATGTTCCAATATACAGTATTTCTGAATCTGAATCCCAGCACACCTCCCCTTCACCTATTATGCTTGAACAATCTGTGCTTTGAGGTAAGGTAAGCGATCCATCATCAAGAACCATCCATATGTCTTCAAAACAAGCATCTTCTATAATCTCTGATGTGCAATCAACCATATCTCCATCTACCATGTATTGGAAAGCATCGTTCTTTGGAGCAACCGGGCCTGTTAATTCAACTGCACCATAGACTACTGAAGGCATCAGCAATAATATGCAAAGTAGTTTTTTCATGGAGCACCTACGGTTACTGTTATCTCACCTAGATTTGCAGCAAAAGAACGATATGCCTCATAGTTCTCTGTCCATTTATTATAGTTTTCAATATCAACTATCTGTTCTGGTTCATTAAAGTCAAAAGGGAATGCACCGTCTAAAAACTCATAATCAGTATTTTCAGAACCAATCCTTGACGGAACACATAATAAGATATATTCACCTGCTCCTGGGGTAATTGTATAATCATCAAATAATGTACCTAATGTAGAAACAATATCACTTCCTGCTAATCCTTCGCAATCTGCCTCATTAAAACTATCTGTGTCTGTGGTAACACCATAATAAAAGTGAGTATATGTTTGTGTGGAAGATAACCCGATTGCGGTTCCTGCTCCATTGCCATAGTCTTTGTCGTCAGAAACATATACCCGGTAAGAATCCTGGAATCCAACCTCATTAGTACAATTGTTTGCTCCTTCATAAGTCATTGCAGCCGTTACACCATCAAACAAAAAGCTGGTGTCTCCATCGGTTTCATAATCTGATCCTGCGGTTAAATCCCCCCATCCATCAGGATACATATACACAAGGTAATCGTTTGCACCTGGCTCTAAGGACGCTGATGTTCTATGTTCATCTGAAGTGCTTGCATATTTATAAGCTAATGCCAAAAAGTCTGCATTACTCCAGCCAGTGGCTAAATCATCTAACCCAATCCTTAAATAATTGTATACGGTAGCACTTGTTAAGGTTGTAAATGAACTTGAGTGAGCGTCTATGTTTTGTTCTGCACTAGTATATACATAAAAATCCTCAGTTTTGGCATTGGTCGCAGCGTTAGAATGGCTGACAGTTTCTTTTAAGGGCGTTACTGCCGTTGAATCAGTCCTATCCATAGCAGTAGTTAGAGTATCAGAGCCAGTACCACATACAACGTGAGTCACCGTTGTTCCTGCTTTTCTGTGTGCGAACACCAAATGATCTGAATCACCGAGAGCTTGGGTAATAGTTCTGGTATGATCAGATGTAATCACTTGTGTTCCGTCACCTGCTACAGCATCCAGCCCTCCATCGTCCCAACCACTCCCAGTAGTAGAATTGTCATAGATAAAATAGTTGTAGAATGTTACTACATAACTACCCGCATCTGGTGTAAGCCCATCTGCCAATGCACTAAATGTTACTGCATCACCCGAATCATCTGGATAGTTATTGGCCTCATCAGTAGCTTCAGAAGTTTTGTCACCATCATCCATTTCCAGCTTATCATCCGTCCACCCTGTACCACTATCATTAAAGTCACCCGATGCAGTTATCCAGCATGAAGTTGGTGGCCCATTAGAGTAGGTGGCTGTAAAGGTTATCCCGCCAATTGCTTCCCATTCACCACTTCCCAATAGCTGAGTGTTTGTTGCATCATCATTTAAAGTATCAAAGTCAAATACAAAAGAATAATCGTAGGCAGCCGGAACCCATTTAGTTCCGTTATATTTCATCACTTCATTTTTAACGGGTGGGTCGGTAGTAGTGTCTACATCTGCAACGGCATCAACACTATCCGTTAATTCAACATATTGATTGTCTAAATCATTACAATTACCCTCTCCGCTATAATAGGTTGTATCGCCAGAACACTCAGAATCGGCATTGGTATTAGTGTCATTATCTATATAATTATCGGCATGGATTGTATTTGGTATATCTTGTGACCAGTCTAAATGCTCATTGGCCGTAATATTTTGCAAATCATCATGGTCTAATACTGCCTCTAACTCCGCCTCTACTCCACCAGCGTTTAATTCATTTGCACTAACACTATCAGCATTTAAAGCACCATTAGCATCAAGGTCAGTTGCAGCCCCAAAATCTCCGGCATCTGGAACATCATCATCATCACCACCAGCATTATGAAAATCATTCGATAGTGCAGTTTGAACATCTTCCAGGCTCACATCATCATCATTTAAGGCACCATCGTTATCCGTATAAACATTTGTTACATCTCCTAATTGTGCCTCTAGCCCGCCTTCAGTGGAGGGATGATCTCCCCAATTATAAGCCGTATTCCAATTAGAACTATTGTCTGTTATCTGTGATGTTGTACCCCCTGAGATTTTCAGTAATCCATTGTAAGAACTAACGTCAGCTTCAAGCCCCCCGTCCTCATGACTCAGTGGATTAGCAAGGCTCATACCTACCAGTAATTCCATTGTGCTTTTATCAAAAACCATTAATGCCGTATCGTCAATTAGTAGTAGAAGTTTTCCTGCGTAATTGGGATAGTTTGAACTGGGGAGACATATTCTAGCAGTGCCAGGCTGGTCATTTGATAGCACTACACAGGCGGCAGCGCTGGAACCCGCGGAAGCATTGTCAATTTCCAGATAAGTGATTTCATCCTCAGAGCGTTTGATCTTTTGCCCAGTTGCAAACACAAATGATGGCAACATAATTATCAATAGGATTGTTGAGATGTGTCTAAACATGGGCTAGTAGCTCCATTCTTCAACTATTACATACTCTCCATCAACACGCCTTTCACGGTAGAATGTGTTTCCATCCTGGCGGTGTCTGATGGTTCCGTTTTGGTTGGGATCTCCAAAATAGTGAATCCCTATGTGTTTTGTATATAATGTTTGTAATTGCATAAACCCTTTTATTGTCCTAAAGAAAAAGCGGCACCCGTTAAGATGCCGCCCTTAATTAATTTCTTTTCTTCTTCCATTTCATTCTTACTGTTCCACGATTGCCAGGCCACCAGGATTTACAGGAGCAACCGTGTCTGCTAAAAAATGGACTTCACCCGAAAAATCGCTTTCATTGCCGGAGGTATCATAAGCCGTTAGAACCAAATAAGAGCCCGTGGCGATAGAGTCTAAGTTATACTCGGTCACATTGCCACAATCAACGCTATTGGCATCAGCATAACTACCACTAGAAGCACTGTAATAAAGCATATAACCAGCCAAATCAGATTCAGTATTGGCATCCCATGCAGCCTTCCATTGTTTCGTCCCCGGAAGTGCGATACACAAAGACACGACTAAAAAGATTCCTGCCATTGTTAAGATTAACGATTTGATTTTCTTCATAATGCTTCTCCTTTTAATAAGTTTGTAAAAAGGGTTTTAAATACTCTCAATTTTTCGGCAGGGGGTTCCTGACTGGTTACCAGGCTATGAACATTACTGCCATAGGTGATGAATGTAGCCTCATCTGCTTGTCCCTACCTATGCAGCACACTCGAAGTTACAACGCCCAAGGCGAACACGCTTTGCACTGCAATAAAAAACACCTGATTAACAGTTGTGTTAACTTGGTGTTCTAAGAAGCGGCACCCGAATGCCTCAGTTACCGTCTATATTTTTGGCTACAAATTTGTTTTGTGGCTTTAACTTTAAGAAATTATTAGGCACATCTGAATCCTGAATAAATTTTCTGTCTTTCTTGCTGTAGAGAATTCTCTTGTTTCCATTCATGGCTTCTTTCTCTTCATCGTCTAGCCATTCTTTTTTAATTGCGTAGAATTTATGACGACAACCGTAGTGCAACCCCTCGCTGAAGGTACGGAGATTTATTTTTAGCCATTCCCTCCTAGACAAAATTCTACCATTATGTCTTAGACAAATTTTTTCACATCTCGAATCCATAGGCCCCGCCATTCTAAAATGCTTCTCATTCCTGTCTTTAATTGCATTGGTCTCACGGCTAATCCTGATTAACTCATTTCTGGCCTGCCCGCCCGCCCTTGTCTTCCGGGTCATTGTCGTCGTCGGCAAAAGACCATCATCGTCCATTAATTTCTTGACAAGATCGGCCTTAGTACCAATCCCGGCTATGATGTGTTCGGTAATGGTCTTACTCACAAACTGTTTGTAACTATCACCGGCCTGGATTAATGAACCTTTCCAGCTTTGAAGCGCAACTCTGATTTGTGTCTTATCTAAATCGGCAAACGTATCAAGTGATATCCCATTCACTAATTTAAACTCATTCATTCTCTTAATGGAATCACTGACTATATCGGGATAATATTTGGTTGCCCAATCAACGCCGGCATTTGTAATGTGTTCATTGTGTAGTCTTAAGACATTTGAGAGTGTGGCCTCGGTTCTGGCAATGTCTAGCTGAATATCGATTTCGGTGGGGTTCATTGCCAGACGCTTGGTGAGCCTTCTGAGCTCGGTTTCTATTCTACGTTCAGCATTACTACAAATTCGGAGGAAGTCTTTTTCTGCAGGTGCGACAATCTTTTCCAGTGCTTCTTCGTGAGCACCGGCCATTTGTTCCATTATTTTAAGTATTGAGGACATTATCTAAGTTCTAACCAAGCTCCTTTTTCTCTAAACCCCAATCGATCATAGAAACCTTGTCTCCCTTTCTCTCGTAAATGGGTACGGCACAGGGAATGGTTTTTTCTTTGTCTAGCACGGGGAAGTCGGGGTGTTCTACTACAAAAGCAATACAAGTTGGATCGCCCTTATGAAATCCACAGCTTATTATTTTTGTATTTGGGGGGAATTTCAATACCTCCAAAATAAGTTGATTGCTAAATATTAAACGTGCAACTTTATCGCTCATTTTACATCCTCCTGGGGAATGGAATTATTGATATTCCAATCAAATCCCGAAACAAAACATAGGCGGTATTTGTCTTCTTTTATTGAGCGTGTGTTTTTATCTGATTCCCCACAACAAATAAATGTGTCTTCCCCGCACGTAGCATTTGATATGGGATCACAGTCCTTTAGTTTGCGAAGGCAAGTAGTGCTGCAAATCATTGGGCTTTACTTCCAGTGCTTTCACCGTAAACTATAACAAAATCATATTCGGGAATAGCTTTACCCTCTGGCACAACAGGAAATTTCTCAATGTCTATTATGTCTTCACGCTTGTCTTTCATCGCTCCATCCTTCCATATTCCTAGTTCAGTAGGTGAATGGGCGCACTCAACCGAGGCTGCCCAGCTTTAAAACAATGTACCCATTCCAGTGACAGCCCCGCCTTACCCACTAAGGTCTCAGAATAAGTGTGTCCAGCTTTTTATCCATCTTACCCAGCCGATCCAATAACTCTATTCTGTCTCGATCATAAATCTTTTCATCGAGCTTCTTTTCTGAAATGAAATCAATCTTGTCTTGTGTACCCTCGGCCAAGCTATTTATTCTTGCCCCTCTTCCCATATCCCCCCAATAGTTAAAGCCGACTATGCTTATGAATATCGATATTAGAAGGAGTATTAATTTCCAAGATAGTTTCTTATATCCATTTCCGTTTTCTCCCGCCATTAACCCACCCGCTTTTTCTTCTTCTTTTTAGTTGTTATGTCTTTCTGGTCTTCTAGGTCTTCAACCTTTTTATCGAGCGCGTCATTTTCGTTGTCTGAAAGACTTGTTCTCACACTCATTATTTCCCTGCTATCCAACTCATTTTTCTTTAGTTTTTCAAGTGCCTCATCCTCTGTCAGGTCGGGGTCTTTCCTCATCATGATTTCAACCGGTGAGGTTACGGCCAGTTCAAGCTCAAATTTATCGATCTTGATTTGTTCTTCGGCACTCTTAGGCGCTGACCCTTCATCATAATTGACGGTGAATGAGTAGTCTTTTAACGCATCTTTCTTCCCATGATTCAAAAGGTAAACTAGAAGAGACATTTCGACCAGCTCTTCTTCACTAACCCTGAAGCTCGATCTTTTTTTATTTAAAAATCCGACAAGTGGGTACCATTGAACAATCAATGAGATCCCGGAAGCGGTGGTCTCGGAGGGAGCCAGTGTAACTTTGGGTACATGGGAAGTTGTGTAGAGATTGTTGATCAAAAAATCTACTACCTTCATTAACCCTTCAATGGCTGCATCGGGATTGATAAACTTTACGTCTCCGCCAGGAGGCGCGCAAAGAACCCTGCCAACACCTGCCTTTAATTGCGATGTGTTTATCATCTCACCCTTGGGATTAAGCGGATTTCCCTGTTTATCAAACTCCTTAACGGTGAGCACCATTTGACCAAAGCTTTGATATTGGCAAACATATCTAAGATCAGACAATACAGTGTTGATATTATAGTTTTGTTCAACCACATCATAGATGGGTGGATTCATGAAGTATGCTTTTGAACGCTGATCACCAAAGAAAAACACAAAGGGTAGTACGCCGTAATCATGCTCTCCTTCTTGGCCAGCTACCGGTACGCCATCTTCGTATTCCTTCCATCCCCTTTTATCCCATACCTGTTCAAACGCAACGACCTTTATCGATTTGTCCACCTTCATATATTCTTTATCCCACTTAAAACAGATGGCCTCAAGCTCACCCGTTTCTTCCGAGATATAAGGAAAAGTATGTTGTGCTGAATAAGGGATGTATGAGATTTCGTCTTTTTCTTTATCATAAAAAACGCGAACACAGCAAAACGGTGATAACTCACACCGTAAGTCTATTTCCTGAAAGGCATGTTGTTTTCCAGTCCATACCTTTTTTTCCATGATTTTCTTGTATTCATCGGCCTCTGCAATGTTCCTGGTTGCAGCTCCCTCGTAAATACTTGCTCTCTTATCTGCAATGGGCTGTGTAAAATTAATCCATAGCTTTGCTCTTTTGTTATAGGCATCATCGGTTTCATCGCCTATTTTGGGCAGATATGACTCCTGTTCTCCCAAATAAAAATCATTACATTTTATGGTATTGGTAACATATGCCTTGGTTCCACAAGCCTCTGCAATTAACCTGGCGTACTCCATGCTGCCAAGATTTTTATCTTCAAACTCCAATTCTACTCACACTCCCTACCAATAAGAATCAGAGGTCCACCCCTGTCTGCGGACCGGCCTCTCAATTGGCATAATTTTATGAATCGCATAACCCGCTGCCTCGCTGGCGTGGGTTAGTCCTTGTTTTTCTTCTCGCCTCTTATCTATGATTCCGTTTTTCGTAAGCCTCACAAATTTTAAATCCTTGATTAGCCACTTACATTTATCGGGATTAATTTTTACTCTTGTACCCTTTTCCCTGTTTTGCAGTGCTGAATTAACAGAATTTATCCTGTCTTTTATCGGTGGGGGCCCTTTGGGAACAAACCCCTCATAGGGAACACCACGATTTGACAAAACATCATCAATTATTATGTAATCGGATTCACCTACCGTCGACCGGTAAGCACCTGATGCATCACCGAAAATGTTTACCTGTATTTTAGTATTCAGCTTTTTTATTTTTTCATAATACCAGCCACAGAAAATGTTTGCCGCTGCCTCAGTCTTTGCGTTATCGGGAATCACTATTTCATCTATGAATTCGACATAATCTTTTTTGTACTGGAATATTTCCCAGATCATGGGCTGGACATTAAAATCACAGGTAAGTCCTAAGTTAAGGTGGGGGTCAAACTCTGTATTGGCTAAGTTGTGTTCTCCAAAGGAATGATAAACACGCCCATGTCGCATATCAATGAATTGACCGAGTATGTAAGCCTTCTGTGTCTCTTCATCGTAAGTGTCGAAAAGGTCTCTTATGTATTCATCATCATTGTTGGGATTGTCCCTGCTATCAATGTGGAACCGGTTGTAAAGACCCTTTCTTTTGTCGTCCTCACACTTAGTTACAAATTCCTCATAGATATAATCATCAATTCCTTCGGGTGTCGTTCCCAAAAATCCTTTAAAATATTGAGCCTTAACTACACCATGTCTGAGCCTGGACTTGCAATCTTTCCATGCCTCTCTGTCAACCATAGCCGCTTCGTCTATGCCGAAAAAACTTAGACTGGGGCCTCGTAAAGACTTGGGTCTATCTGCCGATCTAAAAGTGATGTGATTGTGATAATGACTGCTATTGAAAAGGGTAATGACAATATCGGGGCTTTTGATTAACTTGTAATCGATTTCCTCTTTTACTAAGATTCCCTCGAAGACATTGAGAAGGGGGTCGCGGATCATCTTATAGGTGGGTGCAACCATCATCCCCGGAGCACCGGTGTTTTCAATCGCACATTTTATTCCTAATTCACAAAGATCATGGGTTTTGCCAGATCCAAACCCTCCTATTAATGCCAGGTATTTTTCCGGGGCAAGTAAAAACTTCTCCGCCTCTTCGGATAGCTTTATCTTCATCTTTCTTTTTTCTGCCATTGCTAAACATCCGCCCTATCCTATGTCCAGGGGCTTTTTAGTTTCTGCCGAAACCAAATATAAAGTGCAACGAGTAGGTTTAGGGGGATCGGGTAGCAAGCACTGCTAACTATCCAATCATTCCTAAAGTCTGGGAATCTATCTCCTTCACCCTTACAACAATCCCCACCCAAAACATATGAAAGGGGAGTATTCTTGGGGTGATCGGTGGTTTCTACGGGGTAAGCAATACCATAATAATCCGGTACATACTGGGTGGGATGATGAATTATCATTTTAAAAGTGTTTGCCTTGGGAGCTTCTTTGACACGTGGGTTGGTGTAATAACAATGTAAAGTTCTCATTTTGTAACCTCTCGTTTTGGCATTTACAACTCATTATATTGTTAGATACTTCCGATAAAACCTTTCAACTGCGGCTACATAAGCCAGCGTTTCTTTTGAATGATCTCCGGTTATTTCCTTTAAAAACTTTTTAGAATATTGCCATGTCTGCCATTTGCCAGCTTCAACACCAAGCGCTTCCCACAATTTATAAGAGGTCGGTAAGCCCTCGGCGTCTCTAGCACGTGCCAACATCTCATTAATATTGCCCCGCCCAGCATTGTATGCAGCCAGGGCAAACTTTAATCTTTCATGCTCGCTTGGTATTTCTGGATACTTACCCCATAAAAACCATAGATATCTTACGCCGGCATCTATATTCCACTCTGCATCAGACCTTTCATCGTCGTCTACCAGGCCCATGTCTTTGGCTGTCCCTGGCATTAACTGCATCAATCCGAGTGCTCCGACCCTGCTTTCACCATATCGATCAAACCCGCTCTCCTGCTTGATCACGGACTTGATAAGAAGGGGATCAAATTTCGTGTGCTTCTCGGTGTAATACTGGATAAGACTATCATACCGGTCTTGTCTGAGCATGTTCACGACCTCATTAAAAAACCCCGTGGGCTTTATGACCACAGGGTTCAAGTAAATTGATATTATGCAGATGAATGTTAGGAGGGGGTGCACTCATTTTCCTTGAGAGGAATAAATTTGCAGGGTTCCTGAAAATCATAGAGTGGGAGGGATTCCTTTTCTTCTTCATATTTCTTTAACCAATATTGTATTGATTTTCTTAATTCATCTGGCATGTTTTTGTCTTCCAATAATCTTCTTTGACACTTAGGGCAAATGTAAAAGGTAGATGCTCGATCTGGGTCTACCAAATAAGAATGGCGTGTTTGAATCCAGCCGTAGGTGGCTGCCATATTCCACAATACTATACTTATGCCATAATCAGTGCGTTCCGTTTTTGACACTTCCATTTGTGAACGTGTATTATCAATGCAAGCACTACATACTATTTTTTCTTCACTCATTCCGCGTAGTTCTCCATAAAGTGCGTCAAGTCTGTTTTCCCCCCATTTGAAAGGCTTACATCACACTGTAGGCCACCCTCCCAGTAATACCCTAATTCAACAATAGATACCCTACCCACTTCTCACCATCCCATCGCTTTGAATGAGCTTCTTTCATGTAAAATGCACATAAGAGAGTTTCCTCGGAACTATAATTGTTTTCTCGATCAAAATGATATAGTTCCCTTAATACAAGGCCACGATATAAATTCCTGTTATCTTTAGTGTTCCCAATTAAATCTAATTTATGTTCCCATATCATATCCCAATACTGGTCTTGCCGGGGGAGGTAAATAACCCCATAATCTCCATCACTAAGATCGTGAAATTCCTCAGACCAAGGACTGTCGGGATTTCTTGCACATATAAAACTTTCTAATTCACTGTTCCACTCGTAAAACCTTTCATGCTTAGGGCAATACTTATCACCAACTTTATGCTCCTGGATCTGAGGACAATCTGCCATCATTCTGTGTGTTTTACTTTTGTCCATTTAACATTTCCTTAAATTCAAGATATGTCATTGAAATTGCCGATCTCTCAGATACCCTATTCCAATCCTCTTTCTTCACTATCACGTAGCCTTCATGTTCTAGGTAGGCTATAATTTCTTTGGCTACCCTTTCCTCCGTATCATCCATCCCAAATATTTCATACCATCTCAGTTTTTCAGCCAACTTCTCAATCAACTCCCTGCTCATAATCTTCCTTCTCGCATAACCGCCAATAATATTACTAATGTTTTTAACCGTAGGATCGGGAGCATCTATATGATCTGGCTGCATATCAAATAAAGATAATAATTCCTCAGCCAACTTCTCAATCAACTCTTTGTCCATCACACATCTTCTCTTTTCTTAATTTTTCTAAACCAATGTAGTGGTTTTATTTTATCTACCTGAATATCCGTTCCCCTTATTTTCCCTTGGACACATCGGCTACATTCATATCCTCTATTGTTTGTATGCCCACAATATTCACAAGTCCAAGACCCCCCAATAACTTTTTTATGTTCCATCACAACCTCACAAATAACCCGTCAATGAAACAGTTAATAACTACCATTGCCAATATCGCCCACACCACCGACAAACAACCTGAGTCTAGGACTATACCGAAATATCCCATCAATCCAAAAAATGCTAATATATACCCTATTAAAATTAGAATTACTCCCCATGGGGGTAGGTCGTTTATGTGCTTCATTTTTAAATACCCGCTTTGGTGGAGAGGGGAGGATTTGAACCTCCGAAGCTATTGCAACAGATTTACAGTCTGCCCCCTTTGGCCGCTCGGGAACCTCTCCCTATTACCCATCTTTACTTCCATCTATTGGGGGGGGGATTATTAAATCAACGGCAACCTTTACCCAAAATACAATAAAGGCACAAATACCGAAAATAGGTAAGCCGATCATGGCAATCCCCAAAAGTTGGATATATATTTCAAGAAGTGGTAACGCCATTTATTTTTCCTTCTCCAATTTCCCCCGCACAAATCGCTCAATCTCCAGCTTGACGGGAAGTGGCTTGCCTTCCTTGCCAGTGATTTCTTGCCTTGGTACATACCCTCTCTTCTTGCCTTTTCTTTCCAAGTAATAAGTAATCGCCCATCTTTTACCTGCATTTATGGCCTTTACAAGTTTGGATTCCGCCACATCTAAAATTTTTTCTTCTACGTCTTCCAGTACCTCCTGTAGCCGCTCACTATTTTTAATCCTCTTCCAAACGGCCTGTCTTGTAATACCTAGTATTTCTGCTACGGTAGTCATAAATCCATTCGAATACCTAATTGCTGCCTCCACTTGTGCTATGGAAGTATGAGCACCCTTATTTTGTAAACTTTCGTCAACCTTTTTTTCTTCCCTTTTTCCCTTCTTTTTTTTCTTTACAACCTTTTTTACTACCTTTTTTGTTGCCTTCTTCCTTGGCCTAGCCATTTTAATCGTTGTCCTTTGTCTTGTGCTTATTATCTTGATGAATCGTTTACTTTGCCCCTATGGGCTTTGTGGGGTCTTTTCCCCCTACCGGTTCAAACATAGAAAAACCATAAAAGTATATCGGTGCAATGATTGTTCCAAATAAAAGCGCACCCCATACAATATTCCCCCAAATAGGCTTATACTCTATGTCTGGATTCTTTTGATCTAGGGCAATATTTATTATTCCACAAGTGTCATATTCAACTCCCTTGATCACCTTGGTATCTCCACAACCAACAATGAAAAACAAAAGAAATACAATGGTTAAAAGTGCAGTTGTTTTTTTCATGGCATTCTCCTTGTTAGTGTTTATTGTTTGCAAAAAGAATTACTTGGTGATACTTTTTGTATATTTCAAATACCAATTTTCTACCAATTATTCTTGAATATTTCTTCCCACATTCTATCGTTATAAACTTTTTCTAATAGCTTGGGCATCTTAAATCCGTAGAACATGGTTACGCAACCCCAATGTGCTTTTTCTCATTAACTCCCACAACCTTTAATCCCATGAACTTATTTTCGAGTTGCTTTTTCATGCCCGGCTTGATTCCATAATGAATTTTTCCTTGAAATATAATTTGAGCAGCCTTAAACATGGAGTTTATCTCTTCTAAAAAAGCCTGCAATTCTTCTTGCCCCAGATATAAAAATTTTGGCCTTATGACTGTCTTACATTCATGTTCTGCTATCTTGTCAATTAAGATATTTATTATGTCCACTACAACTTCTACCGTTTTGGTTTCTTTTCTTTTATCATTTTTGCTAGGTTCATTGACTATCCCGTATTAAACCTTCTTTTTCCCATACCTTCGCTTACGACATATAATCCACACAACAATTAAACAGATGGTTACAGTAAAAAATAAGTCTAGGATCATATATTGTTTTCCCTCAGAACTTCGTTGATCTCATTGATATCAGGAATTCCCGCCCACCGGCCAAGCATTGTCTCGGTACAACTACCGTTTTCATATTCCATTACCAGTACCAGAGTCGGAGGTGACAATACTGAATAATAAGATGCTTCCGCGAGACCATCAGCTTCACCAGAATCATGCTTTTCAATAACATAGTTTCGAGATTCCAGGGCTTTGAGAGTTTCCTGGGTTTTCTGAGCGGCACATTTAACACAGTTCCGCCCAAAGAAATATTTAAAATATATCCTTTTTGACACATTGGGCATAATGATATGAGTTCCTTTTTCCCTTCGATTTTTATGTGGTGGGATATTGGTAAAATCCACTTATTACAGTTCGGGCATCTTGATTCGATGGGATAGTCGCATTCACAATCAACTCTAGTGCAACACCTGATAGTGCTCTCTGAACTTAGGATTACATGTTGGTTGCATTTTGAAATAACAGTAAGGGTTTATTGCGGCCTTTGACTATACGATCATTGTGAGAATCGACCACCCATAAATAAGTTCCGTCCGTGCGACTATCCCAATAATTGGGAGGGCAAATGGCTTCGGAAACCTTCTTGCATGGAAGGCGGGGAAATGGTAATAGTGCTGCCGACATCCCCAGTGCTATGGTTTTTAGGAACTTTCTTCTTGATTTAAACATGGATTTTTTCATCCAGCCTGTTCTCGAATTTCTAAGATTTGCTCAAATGATAATTCTCCAATGTTAGTTGGCCAGCCCCGCTCCCTACAATACTTTAGCCCAAATTTAGTTCTTGCTCGGGGAATTTCAAGCAAAGACTTTCTTATTGTAGACTCGATATCCCTCGCTATTTTCTCGTTCTTGGTTTTGGAATCACCTCTCATGATTACTCACAGGCTTCAACCACACTCTTCAGAATATTACGGGGCACACCATTATTTATTGCGTCAACATACTTCTGATCATAATATCTATTTGAGTTCTTTGCACGAACAACATGGTTCTTATCTTTTCCATCCCAATCAAATAAATAGTTAAGCCTCCTAACAGCTCCACAAACAGAATTATCAGTTACATCTACATATAAAGAACCTTGTACCTTGCCGTATATTTTTTTCTGTAATTTCCCTAAATCTCTTGGATCAAGTTTCGCTTTTGGATGATGCAATAGATAGTTCACTAAAACTACTTCTGGTTCAACAACATAACACATTTTAATCTCCTTTAAGAAAACGGAAAACCCTTTTCTTAAACCTTACAGTATCTTTCCCTGACATTTATTTTCTCCACAAAAGATTAAAAAACATCCTTCCCCTCAATCAATCCGATCTCCCTAAACTTTTCATCAAGCTCTCTTACGGTTTTATTTCTCAGCTTCCT
>Ga0222667_1000117_pt1 | contig 45210 bp, 52 predicted proteins | sample AntAcemetagen657_FD_179854 | JGI IMG/M metagenome (GOLD analysis project Ga0222667, IMG submission 179854) | Saline water microbial communities from Ace Lake, Antarctica - #657 | ecosystem: Environmental > Aquatic > Non-marine Saline and Alkaline > Saline | place: Antarctica: Ace Lake... | reverse complement strand
TTTCTATTTCATCTCCATCTCTGAGAACAATAATCTTTTCAGGCATTAAATTCTTGAAACTTTTCATGGCTTGTTCAGCCTTGTACTCTTGGATGAATGTAAATAGAGCGTTTAATATGGTAACTCCTATTAGTGCATAAGCGATGATGTTTGAACTTGATTCTGGATTGAATCCATGAGCTATGAATGCAAGCACTGCTCCTACTAGTAATAATATAGAGAAGAAGTTTTTGAATTGTAAAAAGAATCTTATTATTATTGGTAGACCTTTCTTCTCTGTGAGGCGGTTTTTACCGTATTTTTCTCTAGATATTTCAACTTGCTTTGTTGTTAATCCTTTTGGAGAACTATTATAACGTGCAAATAAGTCTTGTAATGGCACTTTATGTAAAGAATTCTCACCTTCCCCCATGTTTAGAATGAGGAAAAGGAGTTATATAAATTAATCGCTTATTTTAGAATAGCCTTCTGAGCGCTCTCATGTTTTCTTTGAAATCTCTGCCTTCTTCTATTGCACTGTATATTTTTATGTTTTTTTCTTTTATTTCTAGAAGATCGTTGATTGGTTGAAGGATTGTGATTTCATCATGTTCGTTCTTGAACTGATCTATGGTAATGTCTATATATAGTTCTCTTTCTTCATCGCCGAGCCATGCGTGAAAACTTTTTGTAGGCATATATACTCCTGCTAATGGGATTAGTTGTGGAATTCGTTCTACGCAAAGCGCAGTTGTTTCAATACAATAACCTTTAGGAAAACCATGTGCTTGTTCTAATCTTAATCTAATCTCAACTAGTTCATTATAGTAAGGAATACTTTTTGTGTAGTTGAAGTTATTCATTTTCATTACCGTTAAAATAACGTTTTATATTTTCATCAAAATCTTTAAGATTGTAAGGAACCCAGATTGAAAATTGATATTTTTCATGTTCGATTGTCCATGATACATAATAATTTTTTCTTTATCACTGTGTTTCATCTTTTAGAATGTATATGTAAAATTTGTTGCTAAGTATGGTTCGCTGAAAACAGTTTCTTCAAAGTCTTTGTCTACTGCAATTTGGTATGTTCCAGTAGCTGAGATGGTGATTTTATCTGATATCTTGTATCCTAAAGTAACTCCTAGTCCTGAGTGTGAAATTCCTTTTGCTGTTGAAAAATAATTGTTGTTGTAGGCCATTTCTGCTTGGGCTGTTATTTTTGCTTTTTTTCCTAGCTCTAAAGATTTACTTGCTTTTAAAACTCCTAGTGTTCCTGGTTTTGTTCCTGTATTGAATGTTTTAGCTAGTTTTAGATATATGTCTATTGGTAATCCTGATATGTTTGTTTTTACGAATACTTCTTGAGCATCTCCCATTTCTGTATTTGGGAATGTGTAGTTAGCTACACCTGGGCTTATTGTGATTGATTTTGCAGAATCAAGATTGAATGTTTTATTTACACTTAGGATATAATCTATTTCTTCAACAAAGTTTTGTTCTAAATTGAAATTGCTCCATGTTGCAAAATTAATATTTTTATTTCCAGCTTCAAGATAGATTCGTTCTCTTGGTCCGCCATAGTTCATTCCTACAAACATGTTTTTATTTGTAATTTCATTATCGATGAATGCGTATGTGCTTGATTCTTTTTGTAGGGTATCCTGTTCACTAGTTTGTCCTTTGCCAATTAGTGTGGATAGTATTATTGGAATTGTTAGTAAAAGAGATTTTTTCCATGATTTCATTGTTTTTTACCTTATTAAGTGTTAATATTACTATATTTGATTATTTTTGTGTTATTTATAAATCTTTCGTTTTTGTAACCCCTTTTAAGTGGTAAACTGATAAATAGAAATTTACACTGGAAAATATAAATGGTCACCCGAAGATCTCAGGGATGCCTTAGAATAATAAATAAAAAGAATAAAAAAATAATAAAAAATTCTAAACCTAACTGTAATCAAAACCGCCGTGAGGTTCTAATGTTTTTGAGGCAGTTGATCCGTTCATAATATTGTTAGCAATTTTAAGAATATTTTTTCCATGGATTGTCCGCTGTTTTTCAACATTGGCTTCATATCGACTTAGCGAAACAATGACGCCTCTGCCTTTGTATCCTGGAAGTTTTTCTTTACAACAAAGATTAGAAAATATTTCGTTAACATCATCTGCTATGTTATAGTTTTTTGGTTTTTCTTTAACCATAGTGTTGTTTGCGATTTGTATTGCTGGAGCTTGAAAGTGGTAAGTTCCTTCATTTCCTCGGAAAATTACTATGTTTGTTGATTCACTGTTGTAAGGTAATGCTAATTGTTTGTTTGTCATTTTTTAAACACCATTAATCTCAATCTTCATTTCATTTATAAAATTATTCTTGTATTTGGGCAGTGCTTGTGAGAAAAATTCATTTTATGTCCTTTTTAGTGAAAAAATAGACCATAAGCTTTAAATGTGGTTTTTCACTTTGCTCTTTTTGATGATTAATAAAACTTCAAATTTAGATCTTGATTATATTAGTGTATTTTCTGATAAGATTCATGAATTAGGAAAACCTAATCCTTTTTTGCCTGTTTTAATGGCTAAAATTCCTACATATGAAGAATTTTTCAAAGATGATAAAGTTATTCTTAAAAAAGCAGAAGCTTCTTTCTTTAAAAATTCCCTTGATAGAGTTGTAAATACTTACAATTCCTATCTTTCTGTTGATCGAATGATTACAGGAATTATTAATTTTAATCATATAAAAGTTTACAAAATTCTTGTTCCTAATAACAAACATTCCTGAAATTATTTCGGATTATTTCTACAAGACTATTTTAAACAATACAATCATAATTATATTGTGATGAGGGAAACACTTCAAGATATAGGATTAAGTCCAAATGAATCTAAAGTATATTTATCTTTATTAAAATCAGGATCAAGTGGCGCAACAAACATTGCGAAGAAAAGCGGATTGCACCGCGCTAATGTTTATGAAACTCTCGGCCGTCTTTCTAAAAAATCTTTAATTTCTAAAATCCTTGTCAATGGTTCAACTAGGTTTGAAGCTGCGCCCCCGCAAACATTGACAACGGTTCTTGATGAGAAAAAATCTCGCCTCAATGCGATCATGCCGCAACTACAACTGCACAAAGATTTTTCGCAGCAAAACTCAACACAGATTATTGAAGGTGTTAATGGTTTTATGTCGTTGTTGCATGGTCTGCTTTCTCATCGCTCTGATATTATGATTATTGGTTCTCTTCCAAGAAGTGTTGCATTTACTCGCATGGTTCATTTTGAGAAAGAATGTGTGCAGAAAGGAATTAAATTAATTCGTTTAATGAATGATTCTCCTTCTACTGTTATATCTGGAGATACAGTTCTTATAACACTATGGGAGAAAGAGATTACATCCATAGCAATAAAGAATAAATCTCTCGCAGATTCATATAGGTTATTCTTCTCAACAATGAAGAATGAAAAGACTGCGAGTTAGTTTTTTCTTTGCCACGAAGATTATTATCTGCGTTGCAGTATAAAATTAAACCGCAAGTTAATTCCTATTTTCGCTCCGCTCAATAGTCAACTTGCTCAAAAGACTTCAAGGTGGCTTTCTTTTAGGAAAACTATTTCTTCTTAGGCTTTGGAGGTTTAGGTTTCTTCATCTTCTTTGTAACATCGATGTTTCCACCGCAGTGTTCGCATTTGAATTGAAGAGTTTGAACTCCTTTGACGCTTTTACGTTTGTAAGGTCCTTTAGCTCCGCCTTCTTTTCCACAGTGTGGACAGGTGTAGTTTACATATGCCACTAATGTTTCTTCGTATGCTTTCTTTTCTTCCACATTGTCGCAAGAATTACAGTGATATTCTAGAGCTCGGATTTTTGGTTTTCCGGTTTTTGGATCTTTTGGTTTTGCCATAAGTCCTTTTTTACATTTAGAACAAGGATTTTTAGGAACCCAACAGAATGCTTTTCCACTTGGATCTAAATTTCTTCGAGTAAAATAAACAAGTTCGTCCATATTTTCTGGTAAATCGTATTTCATGTGATAATACACCTCGGTATTGATTACATTGTGTTCTTTTTCCTAGTTAATAAAGTTTATTGTGCTTTTTAAGTGTTTTTGTAGTAAGCTTTTTAAGCAATCTCTTCCTCTCTCGCTACAATATGGCACACTCTAAGAAAAAACAAGCAAAAAACTTAGGATCGCAATCTAGTCGTCAGAATAAAAAGCAAAAGAAAAAACAAAAAACTATTAGTCTTATTCTGGTATTTTTCATGTTAGGATCTCTTGTAGCTATTGGTTTATCTTCCATAGGTGGAAATAACGAGGATGGTATGAAATATGGAGATTATAAATTTTCAGTTGAATTAGTTGAAGGTACAACGGATCAATATGTTGTAGTAACCAGAATTGACAAAGAAGACATATTTTTTTACACTTTACCTAAAGATGCTTTAACAATTCCTATTGAAGGTAACTTGACTGAGACTTTAGAAAAAGCTCAAATTATACTTATGACTTCAAATCCTTTAGATGAAGCTGCGTCATATTATGATCTAATTAGATATGATTTATCTACATTTTCAAATAAACAAATTGTTGGAGCAACAACTGAATTTGTGGAAGGAATTGAATTACCGATATTAACATGTGCTAACGCAACAAATTATACTCCTGTTGTAACAATGACTGTTGGTAATGAATCAGCAATTACTATTAATGGTGCTTGTATTTATGTAAGCTTTACTCAGGGAGATGTCGCGCCTATGCGTGATAGATTATTATACAGTTTATTAGGCATTATTAAAGAATAGGTGATTGTTTATGGAACTGTGAACTTTGTTCATCGGTTTTGTCTTTTGAGGTATGAAAAATGGAAAAACTACGAATTTTATTCGTCGGTTTTGAATGGAGTGGAACAAAATGAAAAAAGATAAAAATAAAACAACAAAAATTCATAATAAAGAAGACAAGAAAAAACATACTATTCTTTATGTTATTTTATTCGTTCTCATAGTAGGATTATTTGTCGGAGGATATTATATTACTAATCCAAGTGATGACGTAACTACACAAAAAGATTATGATATTTACAATGGCTTTGCATTCGAAAAAATTGGAAAATACTGGCAAACCATGATTGAACGAGACGGTCAAACCTATGAAGTTCCGTTTACTATTCATCCTCTAGATTTAATAGAAAAGAATTACACCTATGACGATAGAATTACTGAATTCATTCTAAGAGTTCCTCATGATAAACTTGTTATTGCAATAGAACCTACTGGTGGATCAATTCCTGTAATGGCTGGAGTTAACATTGCTAGAATTACTGGAAAGTTTTATGGCTTACCAACTTCAAGCGCATTGTATATTCCTTCCTATAGAAGAGTCGAGGGAATGAATTACTCAGCCCCTATTATTGAGTGTAAAGAATCATCAATTAATAATCCTGTTATTTTCCTGAATGTAAATGCATCAACAGAAGGTATTTATGGAATTGATCAATATCCTGGATGTGTAGTTTTAGGTGCGAATGCAACAGCTAATAATAAGACAATTGTAGAACTTAGTGATCTCTTTGTCTATAAGATTCTGAGAATCATGGAATAAGATAAAAGTGCCTTGCAGTAAGATTTTTTATTGCGACTAAGCTTTGCTTAGGAATCGTGATAAAAATAACTTTCGCAGCGAAGCTCGAACAGCAACGCTCTGCGCACTAATAAAAAGGAAAAAGAAAAATGGCTCATTATTACGACGAAAAACCAGAAGGAGATATCATTGAAGAGAATTTTCAAGATAAATTCTTCGGGAGAATTTTTTCTTTTGTTGCCGCTAGCGGTTTATTTTCTAAACATCATGTAGATGCAGCTACAAAATTAATAATTAAAAAATGCGACATTGAAGATGCAGAAACAGTTCTTGATCTTGGTTGCGGTTGGGGTGCTGTTGTTACAGTTCTTAGCGCACTTAATTCAAATAAAGAATTCGTTGCCTCTGATATTAATGAGAGAGCATTAACTTATACTAGAAAAAATCTTGATAAGAATAAAGCTAGAGCAAAAGTTTTCAAATCAGATATTCTAAAGACTTTTCCTGAAGAGAAATTTGATTGTATTCTAACTAATCCTCCATACACTGCTGGAAGAGAAACCTGTTACAAATTTATTACGGACTCATTTGAACATTTGAACAAAGGTGGAAGTCTGCAACTCGTAGCTCGACACCAGAAAGGTGGAAAGATGCTTGAGAAAAAGATGGAAGAAGTTTTTGGTAATGTTGAGGCTCTTGCTAAAGGTAGTGGTTTTAGAATTTATAAGAGTGTTAAAAATTAATATCGATCCCTATTTTTCTAAGAAATCCTTTGAAACCTTTTTGATCTTTATGTAAATCAACTTTACCAGTTGCTCCATCGGATAATTTGTTTAGTTTCTCCAAATCTTGAGCTCCTGCAAGAGCTACGTTTCCGTTGATTCCAGGTCCTTGAAATACATATGTTGGTACGCTCTTAAGTCCGAATTCTCTACCGAGTTCTTGGCCTTTTGAGGAATGAACATCCATGTATTCTCCTTCGATATCGTCTCGTTGTTCTAATAGTTTGTTGAGATTTTCCTTCGCAGAAGGACAGTGTGGGCAAGTTTGACTTGTGAATAAGTAAATTTTAGCTTTTGTCATGTCAAACCTTCTTTTCTTCGAATTTTTAAACTTTAGGGTGTTGAGGCCTATTTTGGTCGTATTTTCACTCTTTGACTTTATAAATAATAATATAGTCACTATAAAGTAACAACAAAACCAAAAGATTTATATATTGATGCTATTTTAGTATACATATAATTTGGAGTTTACAGAATGGAAATTGATGATTTTACGCATGGAATGAATGTTCTTGAAAAAAAGATAGAATTTATTCAAAAAAAATATAACATGAGTTCTCATGAGGCTACACTTCATTATTGGGACATATCGGCTGACAAAAACTATTCTCGAATGTTAAAAGCAGTTATTGAAACAGAAGGAAAATATTTTCTAAAAGGACTTGCAATAGGTCTTATTGGACTTGAAAAAACACGTTGTAAAGGGCAACTTCTTGCAAGACGGATAAAAACACCTATAAAAAATACTTTAAAACCTATAATTCAACCTGTAGCTCAATCCATTGATAATTATTTCAAAAATAGAGCAATGGATAAAAAGAAAGAAAAGGCATATGTTTCTTTGATTAACGAAGGATATAAACGAGAAGATATTAGATGGGATGAGAAACGAGAAGAAGCAATTCCTTCCATTGATTTGAGTAAATATTGTTGTTATATTGTGAGTAATTCTTCAAAAAAATAATTCTTTTTTTTACTATTTTATTCTATTAAGCTTATTTCTATGTTTTCTCCTTATTTTCACCCATAAGCTTTATAAAGAATCAATACCTCGTCTATGAAAGGTGGGGTGAAGAATTCACTTCTATATAATTACGAGAAAATAATAATTTTCTCTATTTGCTAAAGTACTTGTGTACTTTATCAACAATCATATTGAGGACTGATTAATCTATGGCGACTAAAAAGAAAGCTGCGAGAACCGCGGTAAAAAAATCTAATACGAAAGTAAACAAAAAGGCTGTTAAAAAACCAGCTAATAAACCTTCTACTACTACCAAAAGTGGCATAAACAAAAGTGGCACAAGTAAAAAATCTAAACCAGCTAATAAGAAACTTGCTAAAGCATCTAATAAGGCTGTTGCAGTTGCAAAACCTGAAGGTGGAAGCGAGTTAGATAAAGTTATAGCACAATTACCTGATGATCAAAAAGCAAAGCTTGAACATATCAAGACTGTTGTTGAAAATTTCCAAGAGAAAGTTGTTCATCGACTAGAAGGTTATGTTATGGGTATATCTCTTCTTCCTCCAACTAAAGATGATAAAGGAAAAGAAGACAAAGAATCAATTAACGTCCTAGTCCTCATAGACGATAAAGATTCTAATAAGATGCCTAAAGAAGAATTGCATGAGAGAGTTCAGAAAGTCGCTGATGAAGTCGCTCAGGCTATTGATAAACATCTTAAACCTAAAACAACTCTACTTACCGAAGTCTGGCAACAATGCTACGACGGAAAATCTGAATTATTACAATTAATTGCTATGAGTGCTATTGTCTATGACACTGGTATGCTCGCTGCGATTAAGATTGCTGAAGTTCACAAATCTATGGTTCTGAAGAAATTCGAAAAATACATTGTATCCTATGTTCTTGCGGGAAGTTTAACCCAAGGTAGAGCTACTCCTGACTCTGACGTTGATGTCTTTGTAGTTATTGATGATACTGATGTAAAAAAGATGACTCGAGCTGAGCTTCGAGACAAACTTCGAGCTATTATTATCCAAATGGGTGGTGAAGCTGGAGAGATGACTGGTATTCGTAACAAAATTAACATCCAGGTTTACATTTTAACTGATTTCTGGGAAAATATCAAAGACGCAAGTCCTGTTATTTTTACATTCCTTCGTGACGGAGTTCCTTTCTACGACAGAGGAGTTTTCATGCCTTGGAAACAGCTATTGCAAATGGGTAGAATCAAACCAAGTCCTGAAGCAATTGACATGTACATGGGATCTGGAAAACAATTCATTGATAGAATTGAAATGAAAGTTAAAGAAATCGTTATGGAAGATTTTTTCTGGGGATTATTAACTCCTTCACAGGCTGCTCTGATGATGTATGGTATTCCACCTACAACTCCTAAGGAAACTCCTGAAGTTATGAGAGAAATTCTTGTTAAAAAAGAAAAATTACTAGAAGATGAATACGTTCAAACTCTTGAACTGGTTTTAAAAACAAGAAAAGAATTCGAACACGGAACTAGAAAAGAATCTTCTGGAAAAGAATTAGATGATCTTATTAAAAAATCTAAAGCCTATCTAAAACGTCTGGAAAAACTTTTCGAAGAAATTCAAGAAAGAAAAGAACAAGAAAAAGTTCTTCACATGTATGAAAACATTGTAACTATTATTAGAGATGTTCTTCGACTTGAAGGTATTGATAAAGTTGATGAGAATGACCTTGAGAAGCTCTTTGTAGAGCACATTATCAAGAAAGGCCATATTTCTCAAAGATACGATAGACTCTTTAAAGAAATGCTTAAAGCGAAAAAAGATTACGACTCTGGAAAATTAACCAGACAAGAAGTTCATGACGCGATAAAATCTTCTAAAGAATTAACTAATGTTTTAATTGATCACATTCAAAGAAAACGTGGACAAGAATTAGAGAAAACTAGAATCAAAGTTAAGTATGGAAATACTTTTGGTGAAGTTATTCTTCTTGGCGATATTGCCTATGTTATTTCCGACATGGATAATGATGATAAGCGAAGAGTATCCAAGGCTAAGATTTCAAAACACGGAACTTTGATCGATCGAAAAGAAGTTACTCTAGAAGAATTAGAAGAAGCACTTATGGCTACGGATATTCCTCCTAAAGTTTTCATCAAAGGAGCTTTATTTGAAGACCTAAAGAATATCTTCGGTCCTGATATGGAAATTCTGATGAAATATTAATTTTTTTTTATTTATTTAATTCTTTTTCTATATATTTAACAAATTTATTATTTTTATCTACGAGGATATTTTTTGGAGTGATTGCTTCATCACTAAGTTCAAAACTTATAATAATAATTTCGTCGCCTTTTTTTATTAGATGTGCTGCTGCGCCGTTCATACAAATAGTTCCTGATCCTCGTTCTTCAGGAATAATATAGGTCTCTAATCGAGCACCGTTTGTATTATCAACAACAAGAACTTTTTCTCCATGCCACAAATCTACTTTGTCGAGCAAATCTTGATCGATGCTTATGCTTCCTACATAGTCTAAATCTGCCTCTGTAACAATAGCTTTTTGAATCTTAGATTTAAGGAGTTCTCTCATAGCTCTTTATTATGGAATACTTCTATTTAATGATTGTGTATGGGCGTTCAGAAGCTTTAAATACTAGAAACGCCTAACTAATAATATATTTGGGGTGTCCTTAAAGCTAAGCTTTACGGGACCTTTAAAAATATTTAAAGGGAATACAATGGATAGACAATTTATACAAATTTCAGAAATTATGTCGCCAAAACCAGTACTTGTAAATGCTGGCTCAACAATTACAAAAGCTGCTGAGATTATGGGTCAATTTCAAGTTGGTAGTTTAGTTGTTATGGAAAGAGAGAAAATTGTTGGTTTAATGACAGCCCATGATGTAATATTCAAAGTTGTAGCTAAGTCTAAAGATCCTTCTACTTCAATTGTTGACGAAGTAATGTCAAAAAGAGTTATTTCTATTTCCCCTGAAAAAACAGTTCAAGACGCAATGCAGATTATTAATGAAAATGACATTAAACAAATGCCTGTTACTCAAATGGGAAAACTTGTTGGTTTTATTACCATGAAAGATATTCTTAGAATAGAACCTACTTTAATGGATATGGCTATTGATACGATTCGTTCCGAAGAACATAAAAGAAAAGAATACTTGGAAGGTTTAGCTGACCGAGGAGCTTTTGTTGAAGTTGATGAAATCTTAGAAAAATCTACTGAAGAAGAATAATTAAAATTCGTAAGAAATAATTTTTGTTTGATCTATCCAAATGTTCGGACCTTTCTTAATATCTTCTGGTAAAAATACTCCTTCGTAGACATACAAAGTTCCTTTGAATTCTTTTTTTAGTTTCTCAATGAATTTGTCTGTGAAGAAATGATCTGCGAATGAGAAAATGAGATCTACTTTTCTGAAAGAAAACTCTTCATAGTCTTGATGAACAAATTCTGCGTTTGTTCCTAGAATTAAATTGTGTTCAATACTTTCTTTAACAAGTTCGGTGTCAATTTCAATTCCAGTTGATTTGGTATAGTTCGATGCAAGAATATTAACTCGACCATCGCCAGAACCGATGTCAACAAAGTGTTTTTTATTTACTAAACCTATTTTATGAAAGAATTTGTCTATAATATATAGATCGCTGGTTCCGAAAATACCTTTTTCAGTATTTCTAACGATATTTCCTCTCTTAGCATCTAGATTCTCGAAATAATCGATTATTTTCTGTGTTTCTTGGAACATAAGGGCTTCAGACTGCCTTGTATTTTTAAATACTTTGAAAACATTCTTAAATAAGCTTAATTTACTACTTTTACAATGAAGAAAATTATTCCTTTAACGATTTTAGTCGGACTATTTTGGACAGCAAACCTTAACGCTCAAGAATCTCCTGATTCTCTAAGTTTCAAAGAAGCTGAGAAGTTCTATTTAGCAAAGATTGATGCAGATGATAAAGATTCAGAAGCTTATGCTAATCTTGGAAATTTATATCTAAAAGAAGAGAAGTTCTCCAAAGCTATTGAACAATACACAAAAGCAATTGACATATATCCATATGACCCTAATTTCTATGCAGGAAGAGGAGAAGCTCTTGTAAAATCTGAAGAGAATGCTTTATTAGCAATTAAAGATCTTAAGAAAACTCTTACAGCAAGTAAAGAGTATAATAATTCAGAACTAGCAGAGCTTAATCTTCTTTTAGCAAAGGCTCATAATTCTTTAAGTAGTAATTTAACCGATGAACATGGTAGTATATCTTTTGAATATACAACAATATCTACTAAGTATGATTCTACAAATTCAGAAACTGCCTATCAAAGAGCAGTTTATTTTGATGAGAAAGGATTTCCTGTAGAAGCTAATGTAGAATTTAAAAAAGCCGTTAGATTAGATTCTGAAAATAAAGTCTATAAGGCTGAACTGGTTCGTTCGGATAACTATATAGCTCGTCATTTTAAGACTCAATCAGATTATGATCAATATGAACAACGTAATCTAATAATTAAGAAAAAAGAATAGAGAAGTTTTATTTTATTTTTTTCTTATCTTTTTTTGGAATAAACTTTTTTTCAGACATTATGCTTCTTCCTAAATTTTTCTCTAAGTCTTCTTTTGCTCTTCCAGCAATAGAACCGCCCTTATTGGCTGATTCCTGACATTCGTCTAGACCTTGAGAGTCAACTTCTTTAGTTATTTCTGTAGTTGATTTCTCTCCCAACATAGTAAATATTAATTCTAAATCAGTCATGTGGTCTCTAAGATTTTGCTTTTTTAGTTGTTTGAATTCTTTGTACTCTCCAATAGTCTTACCGAAAGTAGCTTTAGAGATTTCGTTCGTTAAGATTGAGAATTCTTTTTCTGTTTGAATCTTTCTGTTTTTCCATTCATCTGTTAGTTCTTGTCGAATAGCTATTCCTCTTAGACGTTTGTCTATCCATTCTTTTGGATAACCTTTAAGTTCGTAATATGTTTTTATTCTATTTTGACCTAGCTCAGGATTTTCTATTTCTTCAACTCTTTCATAACCAACTTGTGCGAGCCATTGTTTGAAAGGTTCTGCTTTCTTAGAAGGAATTGACTGAATTATACGAAATAATGATTTAGTGTTTGCACAATCAGTTGCATACAATTTATTATCTGAGGATGGTAATTTCAGTTGTCGACAATTTGTCGATAACTCAATATCGTTTTCTAATTCTCGTTTTTTTAGTCTATACCAGTAATCTTTAGCATCTTTACTCTCTGTTAGTACAGCAACTACATCAACGACCGAGAAGAACCATTCATCATTATGCCAAATTCTTCGAATTTTCTGGTCTTGAAAGATTATTAATTTATTTTCGCTTTTCATAAAATAAATTTGATTTGTTTTCTTTAAATAGCTTGTTTCAAGCTGTCCAGTGACTAGTGATGATAGACTTTTTAGGACATTCATTTATAAAGGAAAGCTGTTTCTTAGAAATCCATGGGATTCGGAGATTTACCACCAATAGAAAAGACTCAGGCATATCTTGATGCTGCTTTCAAAAAAGCTAGAGAGCGATCTAGAGAGTACAATCTTTCTGAAAAGGAAAAGAATCCTTTGAGTCGTGAAAAAACCCTTGCAATTTTGAAGATTGCAACTGTTAAAGATTATCTTTCTTCACGATTCAATACGATCATAGATAAATATCCTAATTTCGATAATTTGACGGAATTTTATACGCAACTGCTTAAGTTAACATTAGATTTCAAGCAACTCAAAAAATCCTTAGGAACAATTGCATGGAGCGTAGGAAAAATTCATGAATTAAGTACAGATAGTATCCGAAGAATTAAACGATGCATGGATCCTTCCGTAGTTGGAGAATACTTGCGTAAATACTACGGACGAATCGGTTCTGTTCTAAGACAAGCAGAGAAACAAATGATTCACCTTCACATGATGCGGCAAGTCATGCGAGATTATCCTTCAATTAAAGAAGATGAGTTTACCGTTTGCATAGCAGGATTTCCAAATGTAGGAAAATCAACTTTATTATCTAAAATAACTCCGGCGAAACCAGAGATAAAAGCCTACGCATTTACAACAAAAAAATTAAACCAAGGTTATGCAAACAGAGCAGGACGGAAAATTCAATTTATAGATACTCCTGGAACTCTTAATAGATTAGAGAAGATGAACCCAATAGAGAAAGTTGCATATTTAGCAATGAAGTATATTGGGAAGTACGTTGTGTTTATTTTTGATATAACTGAAGAATCCTATTCTCTAAAAGATCAAACAAAGTTGTTCGAAGCTGTAAAGCGATATGGAAAACCAATTGTTTGTTACCTCAGCAAGACTGACCTATTGTCCGATGAACAAATCGAAGGCTTCACTAAACTGTTTGAGAAGAAAAAGGTTGAGCTGATGACAGATAAGGATGATCTAATGGCTTATTTGTGGGAAAAACTAGGGTAAACTATATTTTCTCGTAACATTTATAAATATACTTTCTTATTTTTAATAAGAGATAATAAATGGAATTAACAAATTTTGTTGAAAAAGTGCGAGACAGATTTAAAGCAATTTCTAATTTAAAAAATCTTTCTGAAAAAGAATTTCAGATCCAATGTACTGATATTCTCTTAAATGACAACAAAAAAGCATTTATGGAATATCCGTTCCCTAATTCTAAAGAAAAATGCGATATTGTAGTAACAGAAGATGATTGTACAAAAACAAAAATATGGATAGAAATTAAACCTATTTGGCCGTATCCAGATAGTAATTATTGGTCTCCATCTAAATTTATAGGTGAAGAACCTTTCAAGAAAGATATAGATAAGTTAGCTAAAATATCCAAAAAAAATAAGTCGTGGTTTTTGGTAATTTTATTTTCTGAAGAAAAGACATTAAATCTTTTAGAAGTACAAGAACCTAAAAAAGGAAAAAAACTTTCATCAAACCAAATAGTAAAAATAACTTCTAAATGGGCGAATAAAACTCCAGATAAGATAGAATCTTTTAATGTTGATAATATATTTTGTCATTTGATCTTATGGCAAATTTAGAGATTATACTTCTTAAACATGTTTAAATAGTCTTAAGAATAAAAACTACCCTTATATTCTTGGTAAATCAACTAAAGTTCGTTGATTATTTTTATTTTCAAATAGGCTGATAAGTTTTTCTTTTTCTATTTGAATTTCTGGTGTAAAATTTATTCTTTTTTCTTCAGCGTATGGGCAATTTATTGGCGTTATCGAACCTTTACTTTTTCTTTCAAGTAATAAATCTTTGATGTCGTTTTTTAATCTTATACAAAATCTACATCTACCATCAAAGCCAATACCTTCAATTTCTATTTTTCCTTTTTCTTTAAATTGAACTTGTCCTCTTATTGTTTCTTTTGTTTCATCAACATCTAATAAGTCTTTAATTAAAACGTCAATGAGTTCATCATCAACTCCTTCAATTTTTAATCCACAGGTTATTGGGAAACTCATTTTATGACGCCTCGTAGAAATTTTGTTGTTCAATTTCTTTAATATCTTGTTTTATTATTTTTGCTAATCGTATAGGATAATAACATGCTTTATGTGCGGGGTATCTTAGTGTTTTCCAACCTGCTTTTGTTGAATAGAAATCTCTTCTTCTATCGGTTTCTTTTCCTTCTTCTGTTTCGTGGCTTGGGCCATCAATTTCAATAATTATTTTTTTATTTTGAACTGTTAAGTCCACTGTTTTTTTAATAAAATCTGTTTGAGAATTGGTTTTGATTCCTTCTTTTTCAAGAGCAATTCTAATACGATTTTCACTTCTATTTAATTTTGTCTTGTTACTTCTCGTTTCAAAATACTCTTTAGTGTTCATCTTTTACTGCCTTTTTTTGTTTTTGATGATTTTCTTTTTTCTTTTGATTCTTTGTCTTTGTATTTTTTAGCAAGTTTTTCTATTTCTTCAGGATCTTTTGCGGCAACGTGGCCTAGTTCTTGAAGAGCTTTATCAAATAATGCTTGAAATGAAATATCATTTTTATCAATAAATTTCATTTGAGAAGGATAGAGTCTAAGGTTTGCTCTGCAAATTCTTCGTTCTCTTTGAGGTCTGTTTTTCACGTCTTCTAATTTCATTTTTTTACTCCGCGCTATATGTACGTACGATTTGTAAGTACGTTGTACTTTATAATTGTTTCTTTTTGTATCTCCTAGCCAGTAGTAATGGTTTGTAGAACCCAAAAAGCTATATATGTGCTGAATTTGACTATTACAATGGCTCTTCTATCTAAATCTAAATACATTCTCGGGCTTCAATGTCCGAAACTACTCTGGGTTGCAATCAACGCTAAACAAAGAATGCCTAAACCTGATTCTGCAACTCAGCAGAAATTTGACATAGGAACTGAAGTCGGAGAACTTGCAACAAAGTCCTTCGAAGAAGGCGTCCTTGTTCCTCAAGAAGGCTTCATTGAAACAATTAAAGCAACAATTCCTTTGTTGACTAAGAGAATTCCTCTTTTCGAGCCTGCGTTCATGATTAACAATCTATATTCTCGAGCGGATGTTCTAGTTCCTGTTGAGAATGGTATGTGGGATATTGTAGAGGTTAAATCTTCAACCAAGGTTAAAGATGTTAACGTAGAAGATGTTGCTTTTCAGAAGCATGTCTATGAGTTATCCGGTCTTAAGATTAGAAATTGCTATCTTATGCATATGAATAATCAATATGTTCGTCAAGGAGAACTTGATGTGAAACAATTATTCACTCAAACTGATATTACTAAAGAAGTAAATACTGCAATTATTGGAATTCAAGAACGTATTGATGAAATGTTTACACTTCTTGAAGGTTCTGAACCTAATATTGATATTGGTCCTGGCTGTACAAAACCCTATGATTGTGATTTGATGGATTCGTGTTGGAGTGAAGTTCCTGAACGTTCCGTGTTTAATCTTTATTACGGTGGAAAAAAAGGTTGGAGTTTGTATTCGGAAGGAGTTGTAAACCTAAAAGACATTCCTGCGGGAACAAAACTTACTCCTAAACAACAGATTCAATTCGATTCTGAACGATCAGGACTTCCTCATAAGGATGAAACTGCGATTAAAGCATTCATTGACAGCATAAAATTTCCTGTGTCTTGGTTAGACTTTGAAACTATTAATCCAGCAGTTCCTTTATTTGATAATTCTAAACCCTATCAACAGATTTGTTTTCAATATTCTCTTCATGTAAGCAAAGCTTCCTTTGAAGAAGAACCTGAACACTATGAATTCCTTGCGAAAGGATCTGAAGATCCTAGAATAGGATTTGCTGAGCAATTAAAGAAAGAACTAGGAGACTCTGGTTCTATTATAGTATATAATCAAGCTTTTGAAATAGCTCGATTGAAAGAGCTTGCAAAAGATTTCCCTGAGTATTCTGACTGGGTTGATTCAGTTCTTCCTAGAATTGTTGACTTATTGATTCCTTTTAGAGATTTTATTTATTATCATCCTGATCAGAATGGTTCTTGCTCGATTAAGGCTGTTCTTCCGGCAGTGTTGGGGGAGAATCCTTATGCTTCGCTGAGCATCAACAAAGGAGATGATGCTAGTAGGCAGTATTTTGAGCTGTATTTTGGTTCTGGAAGTTCTGAAACTGAGGAAAAGCTTATAAGAAATGCTTTGTTGAAGTATTGTGGGTTAGACACAGTGGCGATGTTGCTGGTTGTGAGAAAATTGATAATTTAGGGTGTTAATAATGGTAGATGATAAAACAACAATTTCAGAATTAAAATCTCTTGTTCAAACATTTTGTGAGGATAGAAACTGGGATGAATTTCATGATCCTAAAGAACTCGCTATTGGTGTTGTAACTGAAGCTTCTGAATTGCTTGATATTTTTAGATTTAAATCTAAAGAACAAATGAGTACTTTGTTAATTGATTCTGTGCGTAGAAATGATATTGAAGATGAATTAGCAGACACCTTATATTTTTTGCTCCGTTTTGCTCAGTTATATAATATAGATTTGAGTGATGTTATTTCAAAAAAAATAAAAAAGAATGAAAAAAAGTATCCTTTGCATTTGGCAAAGGGTTCTAATAAAAAATATACTGAATATTAGAGACTAAAATAATGAACATAAAAAAATTTAAATTTAATCATGAAGTTATTTCAATTATTAGAAAAGAAAGTTTTGGAACTAATTGGCCTGTTGTTTACATCATTAATGATGATTCTCAGTATTATATTGGCGAAACCACTCATGTTCATACTCGTGTTGCTCAACATTTGAAAAATCCTGATAAGAATAAATTAAAAATTTTCCGAGTTATAAATGATGATGATTTCAATAAGTCTGCAACATTAGACATTGAATCTTCTTTGATAAAGTTTTTTAGTGCTGAAGGAATTTCTTTACAAAATGGTAATGGTGGTTTAAGTGAACATAATTATTTTGATAAAGAAAAATATCAAGTAATGTTTGAAAATATTTGGGAAGAATTAAAAAAGCTTGGTATTGTAAAAAAAGATTTGATTCAATTAAAAAATACTGATTTATTTAAATATTCTCCTTACAAAGCTTTAACATCAGATCAATTCGATGTTGCTGACGATATATTGAAGGATATTCGTTCTCAATTCACTGGAGCTATTAAAGTTTCAGGATCTCCAGGTACTGGAAAAAGTATTTTGGCAGTTTATTTAATAAAATATTTGAAAGATAGTGTTGATTTTAAACATTTAAATATTGCTCTAGTCGTTCCTATGACTTCATTTAGAAATACTCTTAAAAAAGTTTTTAGAAATGTGAAAAATTTAAGTTCTTCAATGGTGATTGGACCTAATGATGTTGTAAAAAAAGAGTATGATTTATTGTTTGTTGATGAAGCCCATCGTCTGAAACAAAGAAAAAATCTCACTAATTATGGTTCTTTTGATTCAGTTAATAGACAATTAGGTTTAGTTAATGGTTCTCAATTAGATTGGATTAAAAATAGTTCTAAACAACAAATTTTATTTTATGATGCTCACCAATCAATTCATCCTTCTGATGCTGATTTTTCTGATTTTTCTTTTGTAAAAGAATATGCTCTAAATTCGCAAGTGCGTGTAAGGGGAGGAGATAAATACATTAATTTTATTGAACATTTTTTGGGTGAAGTTCCTGTTCTTCCAGATTTTGAAAATTATGATTTTAAATTATTTGATAGTTTAAATGAATTGGTTCTCGCTATTCGTTCAAAAGAATCGGGTGTTGACGGTAATTTTAAAGGTCTTTCTCGATTGTTGGCTGGTTATGCTTGGGAGTGGATTTCTAAAAAAGATCCAACTAAGTTTGATATTGTCGTTGGTGATGTAAAATTAAAATGGAATTCTGTAGCATCTGATTGGGCAAATTCTTCGAATGCTTTTGCTGAAGTGGGTTGTATTCACACCATTCAAGGTTATGATTTAAATTATGCTGGTGTTATTATTGGTCCTGAATTATCTTATGATTTTGAAAAAAATGAGTTAGTCGTTTTCAAAAACAAGTATAAGGATAAAAAAGGAAAAGCAGCTATTAATACTGTTGAACAATTAAAACGTTATATTCTAAATATTTATAGGGTTTTATTGACGCGCGGTGTTTATGGAACTTATATTTATATTTGTGATGATGATTTAAGAACTTATTTTAAAAATTCTTTAAAGACTGAAAATTTAATTGAGTATGGATTAATTCATGATCAATCTTTAGCTGTCGCAGAGAAAAAAATTGATTATGGTTCTGATAAATAGCTTATTGAATAATTAACTTTGATTCTTTAAAACTGTACCATTTATTAGTCCCTATGATCACGTGATCAAGAATTTTTATTAATAATAATTCTCCTGCTTCAAATAATTTTTCTGTAATAAATATATCTTCTTCTGAAGGTTCGGGATCGCCTGAAGGATGATTATGCACTAGAATTATCGAATTAGCATTTTCTTTTATTGCTGATTTAAATATTTCTCTGGGGTGAACTACAGTTTTATTTATAGTTCCGATTGAAACAATTTCCTCTTTTATTATTTTGTTTTTGGAATTAAGATGTAGAACTATAAATGTTTCTTTATCTGTTTTATTTAATTGCGCGTGACAATAATTATATACTTCTTTGGCTGATGTAATTATCTTATCTTTTTGTTGAATTTGGTCTTGTCTTATATTTAATTCAAATACTGCTACTATTTGACAAGCCTTAGCTAAACCTATGCCTTTGATTTGTTGTAACTCTTTTATTGAACATTTTGATAATTCGGTTAAATTAAATTTTGTAAGTAGTTTATGGCTTAAATTGATAACATTTTCTTTTCTTGTTCCTTTTTGTATAATTACAGCTAATAATTCTGCGTCTGAAAGGACTCCAACCCCGAATCTTTCCATTCGTTCTCTTGGTCTGTTCTCTGAAGAGATATCTTTTAACTTCACATCATCTTCTCCAGCAATTCAAACACATCTTCTTTCATCTTTGAGAATGCGAACCATTTCTTCCCTAAATCCTTCAATGATGCTCCTAGGTGATATAGTTCTTTTTTATCTATTATTAAGAACCGATCATGGCTTTTGTCGAATTTCTTTAACTTTATTTCGCCATGTTGTTCTTCGAACTTTTTCACATCAAGTTCTAACTGTTTACTTATCTTCTTTGTATATATTGTTAATTTAACATTTTTCTTCTTTTTAGAAAGTACTGTTAAAACGTTTTCGTCAATGTAGTTATCTATTAAAATAATTGATTTTGAAGCTTTTTTTACTATATCTGAAACGAATACGTGGGAATCGAATACTTGTCCATCAAAGAATATTCCTTGAGAGGGTTTTATTTCTTTCGCTTCAATGATTTCGAAGATTTTTTCTAGTTCTTGATCATGTTTGATTAGTTTTCTTTCGTTGTTGTTTACTTTGTGAATCATGTTTGAATTTGAAGCGATAAATTTGCGCATGGATACAAATGCTCGAATTATTTGTATATTTACAGAAATAGCTTTTGAGCTTCTAAGAACTCCTGCAAGTGCTGTAATTCCATGTTCTGTGAATGCATAAGCTAAGAATCTTCTTTTGGAATTAGTGTTATTTGCGATAACAGTTTGTGATAGCAAATTATTTTCTTTTTCGCTTAATTTAAACATGAAATCTTCAGGAAATCTATTTTTATTTCTTTTTACGGCTTGATTTAGAATTCCTGTTGTTACTTCATACAGTTCAGCCAGATCTCTATCGAGAATTACTTGTTTTCCTCGAATAGTTTGTATTTTATCTTTTATTTGCATATTAAGAATATGAATAAAGAGATTAATATATTCGTTTGAACAGAATCCGAAAATATTCTTTATTTTAAAAGAGAATAAACCTTTCTATTCAACCAGATTCTTCCAGTTCATTATTATTCCTTAGGTTCGTAGGGATAGACGATCCATTCATCCTTTTCTACTTTGTTGATATAATATGTTGGTTCCATGCATGATTTGTTTATTTTGTAATGTAGACATGCGGTATGAATATCTTTATTCTTTCTTTCTAGGAGTTGTTTCATAGTATTTCCAGAATCTACTATTTCGTCTATAATGATGGTGTTATTATCAATATCGTACTCATTTAACTTTAAAGGAATATTTAGTTTGTAGCTTACTATTGTGGCTATGATGATTCCTGCTCTAGGAATGCCGTAGACTGATTTATAGTTTCCTTCCTTAAGAATTATGCATAGTTTTTCTATGTCTTCTAAATATTGATTCCAAGAAAGATTTCTTTTCTCTTGATCTTTTTCTGCTTTTACATTACTTATTGAGTCTGTCATTTTATTGAGTGAAGCTCTAGAAGATTATATATTTTGCTATTAAGAATAAAATAAAAAATAAAACACGATACTTAGTATCGTGCTGGTTTGTGTTTTGCAAAGCATTCTTTACAATAAACTGGTTTGTCTCCAGTTGGTTTAAACGGTACTTCGCATTCTTTTCCACACTCTGCACAGATTGCTTTGTGCATTTCTCGTGGTCCGGATGAGAATGATGGTCTTCGAGGTCCTCCTCGTTGATCTCTGTTGTTGTTATTTCCGTATCGGTTTCCGCCTGGACGTCCGCCTGATCTATTTTCCCCTCTAGGGCTAAATTCTGCCAATTTTATTTCTCCATGATGGTGCTGAGCACCTTTTGCTTTTAAACGTCATTCCCTGCTTTTAAACTCTCGTAATTGGGTTTTTCTTTTTTTCTTTTTTTTATCAACGAACACTTTAATTTCTTTGGGAGCTGTTTAAGTATGTCTATATTATTTTCTATTTTTTGTGCTTATAAAAGGAAACTCTTATAAACTAAAAAAACTACTTTTAGTCTTATTGGGTGTTTTTATAGTATGAAGTCAGAACTAATAATATTCTTTTTGCTGGTTGTTGTCCTAGCAGGATCTTTCTTCATGACTGCTAATCCCTATGGCGCAAGCATCACTGGTTTTGCTACTTATAATTTTAGTAATAGTTCTAATACTATATATGAGTGCGGCACTATTGTAGATTCAGGGACTTATACTCTGAATAATAGTTTTAATGTATCTGGAGATTGTTTAATTGTTCAAGTTGATGATGTTATTATTGATGGTGCTGATTTTACTATTACTGGGGATGATTCTGGAAGTGGAATTTATGTGCAGAATTATGACAATTTAACTGTTAGTAATTTGAATGTTGAAAATTTTGAATATGGTGTTTATTTTTACACTTCTGTTAATAGTTCTCTTATTGATAGTGTTGTTAGTGATAATTCTCAGCACGGCGTTTATTTCCGAGGATCTTCTGATGGTTTTGTTTCTAATTGTACTCTTACTAATAATTCTCGGTATGGTGCTATTTTTTATGATTATTCTGATTATGCTTCTATTGTTGATTCTAATCTTAGTAATAATTTAGAGTATGGTGTTTATTTTTCTTCTTCCTCTAATGGTTCTATTTCTAATTCTATTTTTAATGATAATTCTATTTATGGTCTTGCGTTTGCCATTGCTGTTAATGTTTCTGTTGAGAATTGTAATGTTACTGGTAATTCTAATGGTATTTATTTTGCTTCTGCTTCTAATTATGCTTCGGTTGTCAATTGTAATGTTAGTGATAATTCTAATATGGGTGTTTATTTTACCTCTTCTGTTAATGGTTCTGTCATTGATTCTGATCTTAGTGGTAATTCTGATAAAGGTCATTTCTTCGCAAAAGATTGGAATAAAATAATCTCTTTAGATGAAGTTATTAAAACTTCTCGTGGTCCAAAGACTGAAATACCTCTTAAAGGCGTTAATTCAATTAATTATTTTAGTTTAGAATCTTTTGGAGGATTTACTGTTTCAAGTGAAGACTATAATAATATGGTTCTTTGGAGTCCTGGTAAAGAATCTGGAATGCTTTGTATTGAACCTACAACTCAATTACCTACTAAAGATAAATCTTATTTTTCTAAAAAAGGAAATTTCGAAAGATTATCTTCTGGAGAAACTAAATCCTATTCTGTAAAAATTCAACCAGCAGAAAAACAATTATAATTTAATTATTTTAACCTTATCAACCAGATCATAAATTTTCTCGATTTTTTCATATCGTTCTTCATCTTCTGGACAAATAATAGTCAAAGCATAGCCTTTCTCATTATTTCTTCCTGTTCTTCCAATTCGATGTATATAAAATTCTTCTCTTGTAGGAACGTCGAAATTAATGATTGTATCAATTTGTTCTATGTGTAATCCTCTCGCTGCTAGATCAGTAGCAACTAATACTGAGATTTTACCTTGAATGAAATGTTTTAGATAATTTTCTCTGTCTTGCTGGTCTAAATCCCCATTGATAAATTGAGCTTTAGTTATATCTTTAAGACTTTCTGCTATAAGTTCTGTTTTTATTTTAGTATTGCAGAATATAATTGCTTTCTTAATTTTTTTCTCTATGAATATTCTTTTCAAAAGTTCTAATTTATCTTTAATAGGGCAAAATATTTTTTCTTGATATATTTTTGCAGGTATGTTCATTCCTATCTCTAGGAATTCGAAGTCTTTAATTTCATCTTCAACAAAGTCTCTAACCTTATCTGTGACTGTTGCGGAAGCAAGAACTATTTGTGCTTCTTTGCTTGCTCTTGTTTTTAGATAGGCGCAATCTTTGTAGAAACCGTTGTCAAACATCTGATCGCTTTCATCGAAAACAATTTGTCTTACACTTCCGACTTCTATGTTTTTATCGTTGATGTGATGTATTAGTCTTCCAGGCGTTGCTACAATTATTTGATTCTTTTTACTCAATGTTGTACTATCTTTATGCATTTCTCTTCCTCCGAAGAGAATACCTATGTTAATATTAGCCGGTGCGCAAAATCTTTTCATTTCCATTGCGACCTGAGAGCATAATTCTCTTGTCGGAACAAGAACAATCATTTGAAGTCCTTGTTTAGGATTAATTTTATTTAGAAAACCTACTGTGAAAGCCAAAGTCTTTCCACTTCCGGTTTGGGATGTGAATACAACGTTCTTTCCATCTAAAACTAGGGGTATGATTTTATCCTGTACTTCTCTAGATTCAACAAATCCTGTTTTATCCAGAAGTTCAAGAACGTTCTTTTTTAGTCCTAGCTTTGAAAATTGTCCCATTTTTCTTCAAGAAAGAAAGCTTGTTTATAAAGCATTGTGCTTATGGTCCCCAAAGCTTTTTATTGTGCTTGACTATTTGAATTTTTATGTTACTTGAACAAGAAATAAAAAGAGATATATCTAGAATTAATTATTTTCAAAATTTATCTCCTGATCTTTTACTTTCTCTTGATGATGAGGATCTTTTCGCTGTTAAGCCTATTCAAAAGAAGTATAAGAATAAACTTCTTGATGATATCTCTAAAGCTAAAATTAGTGCTGACTCTTTGAATGGCTATGCTTGGGAAAATAAGACTCTTATTAACATTTTTTACAAGGATAAAGTTTTTTCTGATGGAGAATTATATACTTCTATAATTGATGCTATTTTTAATAGAGCAAGAAATGATTTTAAATATATTCTTAGAGGCAATTCTAAGAAGAAAGTCCATATGATAGGAACCAATGATAAACTTCCTTTAAATAAGCTTGCTCATCTTTCCAACACAGGTCATCTTCATTCTAAAAAATCTTTTGCCTATGCTTTATTATACAATCATTTTTCTAAAAGAGAAGAAAGAAAAATAGTGTATGAAAAAGGCGATAATAAAAATAGTTTTATAAAAGATAATTATATTTCTTCTTTCTTGATAAATTTGAAACTTCAATTTTTAAATCCTATTAAACCGTTAAGCTTTTAAATAAATCTTAGTTTTCACCAAACGCATTGATAGAAACTTTAAAAGTACCAATTAAGACAGGAATGAAAAGTGCATTTCTTGATGACATAATGAAAGTACCTATTAGTAATGGTCTTAAGAATTTTGAAGAATCTATTTATGGATTTTCTTATAATAATAGAGCATATATAGTAAGTTCCATGGGCGAATTTGACGTTTCTATTCTTGAATTAGAATCTTCTATGAAAATAGCTATTCTTAATCAAGTTGATAAGGATAAAAAATTATATTCTAACATTGGAGAAAATATTAAAAAAATTACTAATCCTATATGTTTAGCCTATTCTATTAAAAATGGATATATTACTAATGAAGAATTTATGAAAATATCTGACAATAAAATTGATAAAGATGTTTTTGTTAATTTATATGATGAAGCAGGAGTAAACAATTTACCGTCTACCTTAGTATCTATTCTTCTTAACCCTATATCTGAAGGAGATTTATTACAAAAGAAAAATTCTACTTTGTTAAGATTCTAATTTGTGATTGAATTATATTCTGAAATTAATTTCTCGTATAGTTTATTATCCACAATACAATAGGATCCTTTCAAAGGAAATCCGTTCAACATGTTTTCTTCGTTAGCAGTTTTCATAACCATTGACAATGGTCTTTTTTTATGTTTCTCTTTAGAAAATTGTTTAACAGTTGTCTCTAAAACTTCCTCAGAAGATAAATCGAAGTGTCCATTTGAGTATTGCCTTGCTTTAGGCCATAATTCTTTGACTTTTTCTTCAATAAGGTCATATTTAATAAAATCATCATCTAATTCAGAAAACGCTTTCGCAACTACATGCATAGGCGTAATATATGGATTTTCTTCCACTTTATTATTTTTAGTCCAAAATGCCACTATATTATCTGTTATAGAGCAGTGTTTTTAAACTTTTTCTGTAAGCTTTTTAAAGGAGTATTCTCTCTTTAGGCATATGTTAGACAAATCCAAAAAAATACTTATTACTAGTGCTCTTCCTTACGTCAATAACGTCCCTCATCTAGGGAATATAATTGGTTGCGTTCTATCCGCAGACGTATTTGCAAGGTTCTGTAGATCAAAAGGCTATGAGACTCTATATATCTGTGGTTCAGATGAACACGGCACTGCAACGGAGACTAAAGCTAAGGAAGAAAACCTGACTCCTAAGAAACTCTGTGATAAATATTATAAAATTCACAAGGATGTCTATGATTGGTTTAACATTTCTTTTGATATTTTTGGAAGATCATCCGAAGAGAATCATCATAAAATTACTAGAGATTTATTTAAGCAGGTAGAAAAGAATGGTTTTGTTGAAGAAAAAACGGTTACTCATCCTTTCTGTGTAAAGTGTAACTCTTTCCTTGCGGATAGATTCATTGAAGGAACTTGTCCTCACTGTGGCTATGAAAATGCTCGAGGAGATCAATGTGATTCCTGCGGTAAACTTCTTTCACCTCAAGAATTAAAAAATCCTAAATGTAAAGTTGATGGAACGAGTCCTGAGTTTAGAGAAACAGATCATCTCTTTATTCGTTTGGATAAACTTCAGCCCGTTCTTGAAGCATGGGTGGAGAAACAATCTAAAGAAGGAAAATGGACTGAAAATGCTATTCGAACAACAAAAGCATGGTTCAAAGAAGGATTGAAACCACGAGCAATTACTCGGGATTTGAAATGGGGTATTAATATTCCTGAATCAGTTTTCAACGGAAAATACAAAGACAAAGTATTTTATGTTTGGTTCGACGCACCAATTGCTTACATTTCAATGACAGAACAATTATTAAAAGATAAATACAAAGAATGGTGGAACGATCCTGAAAATACTCATCTCTATCAATTCATGGGTAAAGATAATATTCCTTTCCACTCAATTATTTTCCCAGGTTCACTTCTAGCAGCAGATAATATTCTCAAAGCAGAAGACCTAAAAAATCTAAAGCATACTCTTGTGCATCATCTTTCTGTAACAGAATATCTTAATTATGAACATACAAAGTTCTCAAAAAGTCGAGGTGTTGGTGTTTTTGGAAATGATGCTAAAGAAACAGGAATTCCTTCAGACATATTCCGTTATTTCCTATTATACAATCGACCTGAATCTGCGGACACGCAATTCACATGGAAAGGTCTTCAAGAAAGACTCAACAACGAACTTGTTGCAAACTTTGGAAACCTTGTCAACAGAACAATTAGTTTTACAAATCAATTTTTAGACAGCAGTGTTCCTTCATTAACTGTCGGAGATCTCGATCCTAAGGCGGCAGAGTTCTATGAAAAATATGTCGAAGAAACTAAAATATTTCAGAGACTTCTCAAACAAGTAAAACTTCGAGATGCTCTAAATCAATTCATGAAAGTTTCAAGTCTTGGTAATCAATTCTTCCAAGATTCAGAACCTTGGAAAACAAAAACCAATAATAAAAATAAATGTGAGAAAGATCTAGCTTTATTATGCAATATTATCAAAGACTTAGCAATCATGATAGAACCTTACATGCCTGATACTTCTAAAAATATTTTCAAACAATTAAATATGGAACCACAAACATTCGCAGAGATCAATAAATTTTCAGTTGGTCATCATAAAATAAACAAAGCAAGTGTTCTTTTCAAAAAACTAGAAGATAAAGAAGTTGTAGAACTGAAAAAGAAATTCTCTGGAAAAGAAGCTTGCGAACAAAGTAAACCCAAGGCTGAGAATGCTAATGAACAGAAAAAGAAAAAGCCTCAATTGAAAGCGAAAAAAGTTGAAGCTTTATCTTCATCAGATGCGAATATTGTAGTTGGAAAAATTATTGAAATTACTAAACATCCTAAAGCAGACAAATTATATGTTGAAAAGGTTGATCTTGGCGATAAAACAATTCAAATTGTTTCCGGTCTTGTTCCTTATTACAAAGAAGAAGAACTTCTTAACAAAAAAATTCTTGTTGTTACAAATCTCAAAGAAGCGAAACTCCGTGGCGAACTAAGTCAAGGTATGCTTTTAGCAGCTGAAGATAAAGAAGGCACTGTCGGTGTATTATTGGCTCCTGATGCAGAATTAGGAGAACGAGTAATTGCTGGAATCGACGCAGATGCGAAAGAAGAAATTACATTCGATGAATTCTTAACATTAAAGTTTATTTTAGAAAAAGGAACTGCTTATCTTAATGATGGTGAGTTAGAACTTAAGAAAGGAAAAGTTGTTGCTGATAAAATTAATGATGGAATTATTGCTTAGTTTTCTTTTAAATTTTCTATTGTTTTTTCTAGTTCTATTGCATTATTGTATGACTTTTCTATTATTTTTCCTTGGTCAATTGCGTTATTATATAATCTTCTATTTCTTATTTTTCCGCCTTCGATCTTTGCATCTAGTTGCAATAGATGGTATTTTATTACTACATCGCTAGTTGATATCTCGTCTTCTGAATAATATTGTTCACCGATGATATGCTCTTTGTATATTTCAGTTAACTCCATAATTTCAGGATATATATTTTTGTATTTTATTTGACTAAGATAGTTAAATGCTTTATCAGCACTATTAAAATAGTAAGTTGTAGCGTCTGCTAGAACCATTCCTCTATTATGAGTGTGGGTTTTTCTTTTACGCTTTCTGAAAAGATTATCACAAAAATAGGATGCTAAGTATGTATCCATATCTTTTGCCTCAAAGATGAAGAATTCTTTTTGTAATTCTTTATTTTCCATTCTATTTATGTGTGATTTGCAAAAGAGATATGAACATGCTTCTTCTATAACTATGGTTTCTCTTGCTATTTTATTGGTGAAGATTAGTTTTCTTATTTGGGTTTCTGCATTTTGCGTCATTAAATGTCCTGTTTCATGAACAATAGTATTAATAAATTCCATATAGGTGTTTTTTTCCAGTCTTATTTCATTGCGCAATATAAAGTGCATTCCATTATATTTTCTTTTTTCTTTATATTCAAGTAATTCAATGCTTGTTGATTCAGGGAATTCCTTTCCGGTAATTTTAAGAACTAAATTTTTTGTGTCAGTGATTATTGAGTCATAATTAACGATTCGCGTGGTATCTTCAATTAATTTTTCTGAAATGAAAGGTATATCTGACTCTTTTATTCTTTCAATATCTAATTTTTCTAATTTCTCTAAAATTGGTTCAATCTTTTCTGCAAACTGCATATATGCCTTTATTGAATCATGACTAGTAGCAAAACTAGTATTTTTTATTTTATTGAATTCATTCTTAAATCCAGTATATTTGTTATTTATAACTATAATTTCATCGTGGTTATTTTCAATGATTTGATTTATTCTGATTGTTTCTTTAAGATGTTTTACATAACAAAAACCATCATATGTTTCATCAGGATTCTGAATAAGAAATTTAGGCTCATCAACTGTTCCAAAGGTTTCTTTGTGTTCTTTATACTTCAATTGATAATTAACATAGCTACAAGAGCTAAAAGCTGCTGTGATGAGTGCAAGTCCTGTTATTTTTAAGTTAGAAATCTTCATCTTCAAATTAGCTAAATGCTTTTTATTTTATAAATATTCCTACTAAAAAGTGATGATTGATTATATTGTATAATAAGCTTAATAAACTATAAGATTCAAGGATACGACATGGCAGAAAAGAAAGCATTCATTACGGGTGGAACGAGTGGAATTGGCGCTGGATATTCTCAAGCGTTCGCAAAAAAAGGTTACGATCTAATTATTGTTGATAAAGATATCAGTCCAGAGAAGAATTTCTTTATTGATTCAATCGAGAAGAAATATAATATTAAAGTTAATTTTCTAAAGGCTGATCTTTCAAAAGAAGCCCACATAAAACAATTGGAAGCTAGAATTGCTAAGCATAATGATATTTATGTTCTAATTAATTGTGCAGGTTTTGGCCTAGGAAAAGGATTTGAAGAAGCAGATGAGAAAGTAGAAGATATGATGATAAAAGTTCATTCAGTGGCTCCTATGCATCTTATGAGAGCAGTCCTTCCTCAGATGAGAAAACGAAATGAAGGAGCGATTATTAATATTTCTTCATTATCAGGTCTTATTCCTATGAGAAATAGTTCTGTTTATGGTGCAACAAAAGCATTTCTAAGAATTATATCTGAATCATTATCAATGGAGCTCAGAGAAACAAAAATAAAAGTACAAGTTCTAGCTCCTGGATTTGTAAAAACTCATTTTCATGACAAACTGAAAGGAACAAAAAGTGATATGCAAAAAGCTAAGTTCATTAAATGGAATTCTGTTGATCAAGTGATCGCACTTTCTCTGCGTTGCTTAAGAAGAAACAAAGTTCTTTGTATTCCTGGAAGAAGGTATCGATTTTTGTATTGGTTATCTAGAGTATTGCCTGCAAAAATGGTTTATCGTATCATGGGTAAAAAACGCAGGTAACCTTAAAGCAAAGCTTTACGGGACCTCTCAATGAAGATTTTTTTCAATCTTTTCTTTATTTTCAACGTGTTTTTCAGCAATACTCATTATATCTTGAGGATCTGTAGATTTGACTTTTATTGTTTCACTTTCAAATTCGTTTAAATGTTCTGCTAGGTAGAAATCTTCTTCTTGTTTGAAAACAAAGAAGTGTTTATTGTCGTTTTCAACTATTGTGGTTACTTTATCAGGGTTGATATTTACTAAGTTATCTCTTTCTACAATGAAGTCTAAATTTTGCAATTTATTATATTCTTCTTCGCTTAAAACTATGCCTTCTTTTAATCGAGGTCCTTGTATGATAAATTCATAAAGGACTTTCTTGCTGTTATATGATAAGATCTTTTTTCACCTGTTTCTATATTATAATTTCTATCTTATAAGGACATAATTTTCTTTTAAAAAGCTTATGTATTTGAAGTAAATATTATAAACTGTCCCTCATTTTGCTCCTTTCAGCATGAAGAAATTACTAACCATAGCGACCCTATGTATGACTTTACTTGGTTCAGCTCAATCAGACTATATGAAAGAAGAAAAACCTAATTTTGATTATAAATTTGGTCTAGAAGGTTCTATCACAACTGAAGGAGATTTTAGTTTTGGTTTTGATATTCCTGTTATTAAGGGCAATGATTTAACATTAACTGCCCATGCTTCTTATTTTGTCTCAGGTAAAAATGATTTTTATATTGAAGGAGAGAACAGAACATTGAATATTGATCAATTTGGTAGAGAATATAATCGAATTGAATGGACTAAAACTAATTATGAATTTAATTCTTATTTAAAATTAAGTAGTGCAATTCATTTAGGTTCTTTTCAATTGGGTGGTGGAATTATTTTAAAGACTAAAACCATGCAAGAACATATTGCTGGTAGATCTCAATTTGTTGGTTCAACAAGTTCTTTTAATAAAACAGAAACATCAACACCAGAACGTTCTTTTGAATATACTATTCCTTATCTAAGAATAGGTCTTAATGTTCAGAAAGGTTTTGTTATGGCTGCAGATATTGCCTATGATAGAGTAAACCTAGGTCCTACTTTACAAATTACCTATCAATTCTGGATAAATAATAATAAAGAAAAGAGAGAAAGTAGAAAAGCTAAGAGAGAATCTAAACCAAAAAAAGAAATACACAAAACTAATCCTGTCTATAGAATATTTTAGCCTTGTTTGAAACTGGTTTCAATCCGCAGAGGACTTGTACAAATTTAGACCGCGTTTAACCATAGAATCTAAATATTGATGCAATGCCTTAAGGATTGATTCTCTTTCTTCTTCGTTTACATCAACACCTTCAAGCATTGCTTCCCAATCTTGTAATTTGTAAACATCTTCACTAACAAAAATGCTTTTTGTTTCTCTTCCAGCAAGAACGATTTCGTTTTGAACATCGAGGCCTTTTTGCGTATTAAACATATTTGTAGCTGGAAGTTTTGTTACGGCGTTCGCTCCCGCGCGAAGAACTAAATTAAGTTCTGGTATTCTATATATTGCGCTTCCAACAATTATTTCTATTTTAGGATAAGCAATTCTTGTCTTGGCAGTCCACCAAGCGACATCCAGAGGGTCTGGTCCGTGTTCGAAAGGCGTTCCTGCGACAGGTCGTAGTGCATAAATTGTGATTCTGTCAATATTATTATCATGAATGAATTTTTTTACTAACTCAAAATCTTCCTTTTTTTCTCCTAAACCAATAATTATTGTCATTCCTAGTTTATAATCTAAGTCTTTTGCTATATTCATCATTTCAACGAATGGTTTTATTGGTTTGTCTGGACATACTTGTTTGTGAAGTTTTTCTTCAACTGTTTCTATACTACTTACTATTCCTTTTACATAGGGTTTGAATTTTTTTAATAATTCTTCATCCATATCTCCAAGGTTTATCCATATTTTTTCTTTGAGAATTTGTGAAACTAATTTTGTCATTCTAACGACTTGTTTATCTTCTGCTATTCCATAACCACCTGTTAGGAATTCAATTCTCCAACCCATTCCTTTGATAAGCATTGCTTCCGCAACAACGCTTGCTAGACTTCGTCGAGCTTTTTCTGCGTGAGAAATTTTATGCTTGGTTACGGATCGGTAACAGAATGTGCAGGTTCCTCTCTCGCAATACCATGAAAGAAAGATGCATCTACCAAACCATGCTTCTTTTCCAAAATTATCTTTGAAAATTTGACCAGCTTTCTCAATAAGTTCGGCAAGTTCTCCTGTCGGAACTGGAGTTTCAGTAATTATTGCATCCATGAGAATAAAAGAAATAGATTGTCTTTAAAAATCTAAGCTAATCGAGACAATTCTTCGAACAAATCTTCTTTTTCTTCTGGAAGCTCTATTGTCACGATAACTTTCTGTGAATCAAAGTCTGATTTATATTTAATTTGATTCTGTTTCAAGAAAGCTTCGACTAAAGAAAAGTGATAAATGTCTGTTTCAATAATTTTCTCAGAAGTGATTTCTCTTTCGACGATTTCATTGTCTTCAAGGGCCATTTGAGCCACCGTAGAGAATGCTCTCATAAGCCCTGCAGGGCCTAGTTTAACGCCACCATAGACACGAACGACGTAGATTAGTATATTTGTAACTTCTTTCTGTTCGAGGACTTTATGGACTGGAAAACCGGCTGTTTTGGAGGGTTCTCCATTGTCATTCCAACGTTCTATTGGAAGTTTTCCTCGAAGTCTGTAAGCAAATGGAAGATGGGCTGCTTCTTTATGGTTCTTTTTAGCATCTGCTAACAATTGCTTAGCTTCGTCTTCAGAATTAATAGGAAAAGCGTATGCTGTGAAGATTGATTTCTTCTCAGATAGCTTTGCGGACGAAGGTCTTAGTATTGTCTTGTAAAACATAATTTCTTTGTATTTCTCTTTATTATTAAATTTTTGTATTATTAGCAGAAAACTTTATAAATTACTTCGTCTTACTATGTAATATGCAATCAATTACAATAAAACTTAATGATGACCTCGCTCAAGAGATGAATTCCGTCATGTTTCCTGAATATAGCACGAAAACAGAATTTATCAGAGAAGCTATACGAGAGCATTTGAGAAAAGTTAAGATAAAAAAAATTCATCCTGAATTATTGGCTCAATTTGGGAAAGCATCTTCGAAGAATAGAATTTCTGACAGGCAAATACGAAATATTGTTTCTAAACAATTATTAAAAGAATATGATTTAGAGTAAATCTTCTGGTTTGAAAAGATTTATTTCATTCTCTAATTTATGAAAATGTTTATCTCGTGAAATAAGTGCGGCATTATTTTCTTTTGCCAAAACAGCGTGCAAAGCATCACAAAAACCTATCTTATATTTTTTATTTATATTTCTTGCTAGAATTATTTGTTTTTTTGATGGGGAAACTTTTTCTAAAATGTTTTCTTTTCTAAATGGGGATAATATATTATCTATTTCTTTAGGAGAATATGATATCTGAAGTTCTTTGATGACAATATCAGAATATAGAATTTTATCTCTATGTTCTATGGCATTATTTAAAAATTCTAAAGCCCATTTTCCAAGAGCTCTATATTTATCATATCTATTTTCAAAATAGTCTCTCCAGATGCATGTATCAATATAAAACTTCATAGTTATTCTTTAAGTTTTGTTATTAAAATAATCTGACAGAATTAATTCGGAAATCTTCCGATTATATATTATTAAAAATAAAATTAATAAGAAATACTATAAAAATTTATGCAATGAGTTGGAATTCTTTGAGTAACTCTCGTGCTTCTTTTTTGTTCTTTGTATTTAGAAGATTATTATTTCTGTAAGTGTTGTAATCTTGATTCCATTCTGCAGTTTTTTGATCGAATAAGACTTTTTTAGAAGCATTTATTAGTTCATAATCTGTAAATTTTAAATCATCAAGATGTTTTATGATATCGTTATGTGCTTTAGATTGTTCTGGCGGGAGTAGTTGATATGCATTAAGAATGGAATTAACATCATGTTCGTATTGTTTAGATGATATTTTTCTAGTTGATATTCCTGATGCTGCAGTCACAATTGCTCCTCCTGTTGAGAGTAAGTATGGTGCCCATTTTAGAGTTCTTTTCATAGTCTCTTCGAGACCTTCAAATAAATCTGTATTATTAGATAAATAAAGAACTGCTGTTCCAAGTATTGTAACTCCAGCTAGAAAATAAGTTTCTCTAATTCTGGTCTTAAGATTTTGACTCTTCTCATCAACAATAGCATCTAATGATTTGTCAATAATATGTCTTGTAACAAGATCCATTGAACTTTCTTTTTTTCCCATCTTAAAACTTATATTCTACATTAGCAGCTTCATCGTTTGTAATGACTAAGTCTTTATTTAAATCCAGATGATTAAACACGTTGCAAATAATAATTTTCGCTTCATCTACGCTCATTGAACTCATGTCGTATTTTGCTTCAACTGCAGATCTTATATTTTTCCATGTGCTTTGATGCATGTAGAATTTTACTTCTTTTCCATTTGCTGCATTCTTTGCAGGTAATACGGAATATTTGCCATTTCCTAGAATTTTTTTTATGTAATCAGGTGCTTCTGGTACATTTTTATTATCTGTTTTTACAACTTCATCAGTTTTGCCGCTTATTTGTACAACTTCAGTATGTTTTATGTTTTCACTTTCAAGATTTGAAATATAACTATTTTTATTTGCAATTTGACCATTTTGTGATTGAACTTTTGAGTTTAAATCATTAATGCTTTTTTCTTGATTGTATACAATTATTTGTAAACTATCTCTTGCTCCCTTTGTAGTTTTCCAAGCCCCATCAAGAGCATTTACTAGATCGTTTATACTTTTGTTTGTGCTAAATGTCATCAGACCTTGCACTCCATTTTGGTATTCAACAATAACGTTTGAATTTGCTGGACTAACTGCAACGTTTGAACTTACTGCATTTGATTTTTTCAAATTAGCAATTGTTTGATTTTTTACTGCGATTTCGTTGTCGTAGTTTTTTGTCATGGTGTTAAATTTAACTTGCCATAAAGAATCTCTTGTTTCTGGGTTGTTTGCTTCAATAACATTGTTAGAGTAATTTATTACATTTCTTTTTTCAGCACTTAAATTAACAATTTTTTGTTTAAGATTATCGATTTGTGCTAATAGTGTTTCATTACTAACGTCTGTTTTTAACATTGTAAGTTTTGCTTGAAGATTCTTATTTACTTCTGCAATGGAATCAACTGAAGTTTTCATGTTCCAGTTTTGATCTTTTAGAGTTTTATTTATTCTTTTTGCTGCATCAAGTTGTTTATTTGCAGTTTCAAGTTGTTGATACGAAGCAAATTCTGATTCTTGACTTGCTTTATTTGAAAGTTGCTTGTCTAAAACATCAATTTGTGCTTTAAGTCCGTCTGCATATAATCCAACTTGATTTAACATATTTTGTGCTTCTAAGATGTTTGTTTCTTTACCATTAAATTCTACTTTCATAGCTTTAAAGTCATTAAGTTCTGCAAGTATTGTGTTATATTGAACTACAAGTGTATCGTCTGTTCCTTTGCTTGCTAGATTTTTTAGATTGGTAACTTCTTGTTCTAATCCTAGAATTTTAGTATCTAAATTTGTGAATTCTTTAGTAACTGCTTTGTCATATAGATCTAAAAATGTTTGAGCTTCAGCAAGTGGTGCTGTTTGTCCATTAATGCTTACTGTAGCAGTCATATATGCGTTTAAATTATCACCAAGAGCCTTAATTAAAGCTGGTGCAACTTCGGGTCCGTATATTTGTCCTGTGAATGGATTGTGTATGCTATCTGGTAGTGCTACATTCTGTTCTTCAGCTACTAATATGTTTTCTAATCCAATAACATTCTCGTTAAAATTAAGAATACTAGGATCTTTTTTGATGTCTGAGTATAATGCTTCTAAAATTGATTTTTGCCATTGCATTTCTTCTTCGTTGTTAGCGCCCGCTTCTATGTTAAGATAAGACACTCCATTTTTTGTTGCGAAGAATGATGCTGAACCATCGTCCAATGACATATCGTTCTTTTGTAAAATCACGTTAACATTATTGCTTTTGAGAATATCAAATAATTTGCTTGAGTTTGTATATGCAAATAGCGTTTTACTCATTTCAGGATTTGTGTAACTTTCTGCTATGTGTTCTGGTTGTATTGTAAGGCTATCTTGCATTCCTCTGTGATTTGTATGAAGTCCTACAATTAGTCGATATTTATCATCTAATAATTCTGCTTTTATTTTTTCTGTGAATTCTACTAGTTCTTTAGGATTTTGACTATTATCAAGATCAAATATTGCGTTAGCATCTATGCTTTTATTTTTTGCATATTCTATATTTCTTGATGGTTCTGTATCTGCTTCAGTAAAAGAAATTATTTTTGAGTTTGGAAAAACATCTTTTGCATTAATTTCTAAACTTTCTGGTGTTTCTGTGCTGTGAGGTATTAATACTGCGATATATTCATCTGCTCTTTCTCTTTCTGTGATTTTAACATCTTTGTTAGCATATCTAATATTTTCTTTGCTTTCATTGATTTTAGAGAGATCTGAAACTTGTCCTCGTAAATCTACGACTTCCTCTGTATGTTCACTTTCTAATACTAAGAATTTGTTTTTTTGATTATTAATTTTATTATTTAAACCTTCAATTTGTGAAATACGTGTTTTATTGTCTGCTCTGAGTATTTCAATTTGTTTGACTAGTTGAGGATCTGAAGTATTCTTATATATTTGAACTTCTTTTTCGTATTCTTTAATTATTCTTTGTGCTTCGCCGTATTGAGCTTCTATAAGTGCTTTTTCTTTTTCATAAGCATAATTTTCTGCTTGAATTGCTTGAACATCTGAATTTTGATCTTGATCTTGTGCATTCAGTTTTTCAATAGTGTTATTTTGTTTTCCAATAACTGTTGATAGACTATCGTTTTTATCTTGTAAATTGTAAATTATTTCATTTTCAAAGAATGAGAGTTCTACGTTTGTTCCTGCTTTTGCAAGTTCTAATGCTCGCATTGCCTCTTTTACTTTATTGTTTGCTCTTTTTACTAGGTTTTTAGAATTCTTACCATATCCAATTTTATAGATTTCATATTCTTTATTAGAGATTTTTCCATTTTCATGCCATTGATCAATTAGACCTGCATATTCTTCTGAGAATACATCGAACTTCTGAAGAGCTTTTATGTTTTCTTGTCGTTCTGCTGAAAGAAAATTATTTACACCAGTTACACTATCTATTCTATGTTGTAAATTGTTCATAGAATTTGCAGTTGAATCTGATTCTACATTTGATGTTTGTGCTTGAGCTGCTGTTTGGATAAGAAAGTATGTTGCCGTTAATGTTAACCAATTTATTAATTTCATGGATATCCCTCTATAAGTGTGATTTGTTATTACTCTAAAATGAGAACGGATTTATAAATCTATTGGTTATTTTAATAGTGAAATTATTGCTCTTATTTAAATATAAAATGTGTCTTTTTCAATGAAAAAAGATAGAATTAAGGGTGATTTGAGATTGGTTTTCGCTCAGAAGGCTTTTTTTTGGCTTCTTTTTTAACAAGAGGCTTATTTAGAGCTTTTTTTTCTAATTGAGGGAAGTGTTTGCCCTTTTCTTTAAGTTCTTTAGGGGGAGCAGTTAATGACTTGATTTTCTCTTTTTCATCCTCGCTCTTAGGGATGTATGTGTTCTTAACAAGTTTAAGCTCTCTTTGATTCATTTCTCCACGAATCTTCTCACAGAAAGTAATTGCTCCTTCATAGTATGATTTGACTGGATCTTTATCATTATGATCAAGAACTTTAATGATTGTATCTCGTCCAGGAATATCTCTAATAAGATTTTTTAGATCTGCTGTTTGTTTTCCAAAAACTTCTTTCTCTGTTTTTTCAAAAAGTCGTAAGTGAATCTCAAATTTTGCAACAATTTCATTTAATTTTTTGTAATCAATTGTGTTTGTTCCAATACCAATAAATGAGAACTCATTATACCATTCTTTTGGAATACGAATCTTATCTCGCATCTCTTTTTTTCCGCCGTGAAATTGACTATATACTCGACCAATAGCGAAATTAAGAGCTTTTGATTTATCTTCGATTGAATGAATATAATCTTTAAGATCTTGTTTAGGAGCATGACTTTTTTTTGTTGACGTGTGTTTATGTGTTATTTTTCCTAGTCCTTTTTGATCTTTGTAATCTTTAAAGACAGACATAACTACAAGAATGTAGATTATTGCAAGAATAAAATTAATTCCTGAAAGAATGTCTACATCCATTCCTCCTGCAAGGTTTGGATTTGCTCGTCCAAGAAGATAAAAGATTCCTACGACGACAACCGGCAATAACCATAGAATTTTTTTGTGTTTCTCATACTGATCATGTATTACTAATGATATAATTACAGTAAGTATAACTGGGAAAAATCCGATTAATACTAAAAAGATAGGATGATCTCCTAATGATGCGGTGAAAAGTACTAATAATAATGTTAAGAATAGAAATAATCCGCTAACAACTTCAAAATAAGCGATAGTCGCCTTTCGCCTTTGTACCTCACCCATGGCTTTCATTATATTTTAACTCATTTATAAAGATTTTTATATGACTTTATTGTTACGTCTAAGTTACGAATCGCACTAAAAGAAATCCTCTTTCAATCTAAAAGAACAAATAAAGGTCAATTAGACCTATTCACTAAATAAAATTTACAAACTTTTATAAATAAAACCTAGTTTCTGAAGACTCAAATCATATTTACTTGAGGTTATTAAACGCGGTCGAAATGTAAAATTCCTCTGCGATTTAAATGAGGTTTAAATAAATGGCAAAATTAATCAGAGCATGTGCATGGCGTCGACTTGAACGACCATACACTCGAAAATCCAAATACCGATCCAAAGCATTCGTGCGAGCGGTTCCAGTTAACAAAGTTGTAAAACACGAAATGGGAGATTTAGTTAAAAGTTTTCCTTATGTTGTGCGATTACACTCAGATGTTGACGTTCAAATTCGATCTAACGCTTTAGAGTCCGCACGTAAAAGTGCAAACAGACTTTTAGAAATGGGTCTTGGAAAAGACACATACAAGCTTAAATTCAGAGTATACGCTCACCATATTCTACGAAACAATCCTTTAGCATCCGGTGCTGGGGCGGATCGTATGAGTACTGGAATGAAGATGAGTTTCGGGAAAGCAGTAGGTATTGCAGCGAGAGTTCACAGAGGACAGCCAATTTTGGAAGTTCATTGTAAAGAAAAAGATCTTAAGATGGCAAAACTTGCAATGACTCGAGCAAGACATAAATTCCCTGCGGGTGGATATGTTAGAGTTGAAAAAATTCAAGCTAAATAATTTTTTTTATTTCTTCTTCTTTTTATTATCATTACTTTTTTAAATCTGAAACTTGTTTCAAGGTTTGTTTTGACATTTTTTCATTTCATTCAAAAATCTCAAACCAATGAACGAGTTCATGGAAAACCGATGGTTTTTAAAACTAGTTCTTCTAAAACATATACATGGAAGAGCATATTTTATGGAAAGGTAGTTTTAAGAACATTTTTCCTAGAACTAGCGAGTTTTTGCACTTCTTTCTTCCTCTTCATCATCCTCGTACTTTGAATCCTTATAAATTTCATCTTCCTGATGTGCCAGTTCACATTGTTAAACATATTTCTCCAAAAAATGAATTGGCTGAATATGATCCTAATACTAATGACATTGTTGTAGACATTGATAAAATGTTTAAATTTTATGGGATAGATAATGATATAGATTTTTCTAATAAAAAAATCGTCGGTAGAAAACTTTATGCTTTAATTCATCGTCTTGACAATGAAGATGTATATCGTGCCGTTCTTATTCATGAATATGAACATTTTATGCAACTAAAACATGGTTTGAAAAAATCAGAGTATCGCGTTTCTGAAAAACTTCATCATTTAACTGTTGATGATTGTTTGCCCCTTGCAAAAGACTTAATCGAAGAGCGACATATTGATAGAGAAATAAATTCTCATTTGCGAGAATATAAGTTTGATCCTTTAGAAATAGAAGCTAGACTCGCAGAGTGGATTTTTTTATTAATTAAAGGACACACCATGACTTCTATTAAATCTCTAGAGAAATCGATTTTTGGTAATAATCCTAAAACAAATATTCCTTTGCGTTATCAAGAGTATGCTGTTATTTATGCTCGTTTAAAGATTGATTTACATAAAAAGAAAAAACATCTTGAAAAACTTCGTGAAAATGGTGATCGTAAAGGTTTTGTTATTCTACATTCTGAAATAGAAAAGTTGGAGAGAAAAAAGAATGACTCGTTTGCAATAAAAAAACATCTTTATGTGGCTACTATGTATATGTTTCATATGGAGAAAGAAGCAGTTCGAGTAGCAAGTCTTTTCAAAAAAAGATATCGGCATTTAGCCAATGTTATTTGATATTGAGTCCTCTCTAGTGAACATAAACTCTTTTAAACCCTTTTTAATAAGTTATAGTTATGTTTGGGGTGAGTTTAGAGAGTATCTTATTAAACAATTATGCTAGAGCCATCCTTATTCTAATTGGAGCGCTAATCTTAGCTAAAATTATTCTTTTCTTTTTTAAGCATTTTATTGAGACTTTTTTTAATAAAAAAGATAAAAAGGTTGAAAGAAAATTCTTCTCAAAAATAGAGCTCCCTATAATCATAGTTATTATTTTAATAGGTTTTCAACTTTCATTAAAACAGGTTATGCATTCATCTGCAACTTTTGAAAATAGTGTAAACACTATAATTGTATTTGTTGTAACATTTATGTTTATGGGTCTTATTTCTATTCTTCTCAATTATCTTAAAAAACATAATAATGATGAGAATTCAGAAATACACGACGAGATTTTCCCTTTGATTAATAGTCTTACAAAAATTTTACTTGTTTTAATTGCAGTAATAGTAACTTTGCAAATATGGGAAGTAAAAATAATAACTCTTTTAGCATCACTTGGTGTGATTGGTGTGATTCTAGGTTTTGCCTTCAAGGATAGTATGGTAAACATATTTGGTGGTATTTCTCTTATTGGAGATAAATCATTTAGTAAGAAAGATATTATTCAACTTGATAGTGGAGAGTCCGGAGAAGTAGTGGAGATTGGTCTTCGATCAACGAAAATTAAAACTTTCAACAATGAATTTTTAATTATTCCTAACGGTCTACTAGCAAATTCAAAATTTATTAACTATGCTCTTCCTACAACAACATTGAGAATTGTTATTCCTGTAAGCGTTGCCTATGGTAGCGATGTTGAGGTTGTCAGAGAAACTCTTTTTAGTGCTATTAGAGGTAAAGAAGACATTCTTAATTATCCTAGACGAGAAGTTCGTTTACTAAAACTTGCTGATCATGGTTTAGATTTTGAACTTATTTTCTTTATTGATAACTATAAGAATAAGTTTACTATAACTAATGATGTAACAAGTTCTCTTTATAATGCTTTGAATGAAAATGGAATTGAGATTCCTTTTCCTACTCGAACTATTTATACTGCAAAGAGACCTAAACAGAAGAAAGGAAAAACTATGAAGAAATTGCAAAAGGAAAAGATGGATAATTTGAAGAAGAAAACAACTAAAAAGAAAAGTTCTAATACTGCCAAAAATGAAATAAAAAAAAGTGGCATAAAGAAAAAATCTTCGAAGAAGAAATAATTTATCTTCTAATTCTCAATTTCTCTCCTTTTTTATAGAATGTTTTTTTCTTTTTTATATATTTTGCTTTATTATCTTGAGCTCTTTTTATTCTTCTTTTTAGTTCTACATCATCAGGACTATAGTTATAAACAAGTTTTTCTTTGTCTATTACGTTTTGAGCATGTCTAATTATTTTGTTTTTAGAATTATTATCTCTTTTGATTTCATGCAATTTTATGGATAAAATCATAGCTAAGTGTTCATCCATAATTTCTTGTTCATATGTTCTAGCTATGTTCATATCAACGGATTTTTTTAATAAACCATAGGCTTTTTTTACGAATTCTAATTTTCTTTTTTTACCTTCTTCAGCATATTTTGTTATTAATTTATTTGCTCTGCTTGCTGCTAGTTTGTAATGAACTGCACTATATTCTTTGAATTCAATTTGTTGATATTCTGCAAATAGACATTCAGATATTTTGGCAGCTTTTATTTCACTATTAACTGTGTCTTCAAGAAATTCTTTTGTTTCCTCTATATTGTTTGTACTCTTTGACAATTTATATAATAAAGTTGCATTGTGGCCGTGAAGATGCGCTTCTATTGTTCTTAGGTTTTTATCAGTATATGAATATGTTTTATAGTTGCGTTCAATCATTACTAATCCTTCATTATTAAACGAAATTATTTTATCTATAAGATGGTCCATGATTTCAGGATGTTCTTTTTCAATATTCATTGCAACTTTGGTTATTTTTTTTATTGTTATAAGATCGCAATTACAAAGAGTATTTTTTGTATTAATTAATTCCATAAACTTAGAATTGATATATTTAAGAGAGGCATAATTGTCATTCAGTACTTTATCTTTGATCACTGTAGAAAAAGCAAAGTGAAACTTAGTTTAAAAAGTTATTTAACAGCTTTCTCAAAAGCTGCTAAGAATTCTTTATTACTTTTTTTAACACCAGTAATAGCTGTTTCAAGTGCTTTTTTAGGACTTGTTGCGCCTTCGGTTTCAATAAGAATTTTTGGAATTCCAATTTGAGGGTGTTCAACTGCATATGTTGCGATTGTAACGCCTTTTACGTTTACAAGTTCCTTTTTTAGAGCATTACAGAATGTGTGGTCTGCTCCTATGAGCTGGAAGACTAATTTGTTTTTTTCGTTTTCTAGGATTTTGATTTCCATTAAATTCACCTTGATTTTATGAAATGTTCCGTAAAGTTTTGCTTTAAGGATACATGATGATTATCCAGAAGCTAGAATTCATTTATAAATGTACCTCTTATTATGGCAGAGTTAAGTTTATAAATAATACTTCTCAATCTTTGTATTGGTGTTATAGAACCAAATGATAAATGAAATAATTGCTCTTGTCATACTGATCTTTCTTTCGGCTGTATTTTCTAGTTCAGAGTTAGCAATCTTTTCGCTTTCTGAAGTAAAAATTAGACATTTGGTTGAGAAAGGAGCTACGAATGCTAAATTATTGGAAAAGCTCAAGAAAGATTCTCATAAATTATTAATCACTATTCTTATTGGAAATAATATTGTAAATATTGCTGCTGCTTCAATTGCAACGGTATTGGCTTTGGATTTATTTGGAGGAAACTATGCTGTTGCTATTGCAACCGGTGTGATGACATTATTAATTTTAATGTTTGGAGAAATTATTCCTAAAGCATTTGCAACAAAGAATTCAAAATCATTATCTTTATTTATGGCTCCAATTCTTAATTTTTTGATGAAATTATTTTATCCTCTTGTTTGGGTCTTTGATAAATTTACCTCAACTGTTGTTTCTGATGACGTAGATGAAATGACTCTAGTTACTGAAGATGAAGTTAGAGATATTCTAAAAATATCTGAAGAACAAGGAGAGATTAAAGAACAAGAAGAAAAAATGATTCAAAATATTTTCAAACTTGATGATACTTATTCAGAAGATGCAATGACTCCTCGTCCTGATATTTTTGCTCTGCAATCAGATAAGGATGTTGGAGAGATTAAACAACAAATAAAAGAAAGTGGTTATTCTAGAATTCCTGTTCACGAAGGAGATTTAGATTCTGTTGTTGGTGTCCTTTATGCTAAGGATATGATTGGTCTTGAAGATCATATTATTATTGGAGATATCATGCGTTCAATCTTTTTTGTTCCAGAAAGAAAAAAAATAGATTCTCTTCTTAGAGATTTCAAAGAAAAGAAAGTTCATATTGCAATGGTTGTTAATGAACATGGAACCGTTGTTGGTTTAATTACAATTGAAGATTTACTTGAAGAAATTGTTGGAGAAATATATGACGAAATGGATTCTCCTGAAGATAATGTTGAGGGCTTCGTTAGAAAGCAAAAGAACGGTGTTCTTCTTGTTAAGGGTAAGATAGAGCTTGATGAATTAGAATCGGTTCTAGGTATCATTCTTGAGGATAAGACAGAACATAATACTCTTTCTGGTTTATTTATTGATAAACTTAATCGTATTCCTGAAGTTGGCGAAGAATTAAAATATGAAAATCATACTTTTATTGTTAAAGAGTTAGTTAATAATCGTGTAGAAGAAGTTGAAATTAAGAAAAGTTAATGTTTATAATTAACTACTTGGGTTGTATTTTTCATTTTATCTGTATTTGGATTTTCTGATTTGTTTGTAAATGCATTAATTCCAAGATATAATATTCCTACAGCAATTGTTGCTGCGATTCCTCTAACAAGATATTTTTTAGTTTTTAGTTTTCTTTGTTTTTCCTTTGCTTCAAGGTCTTTGTAATCAACAAGATCTACTTCGAGTGGAAGAACTTTTGCAACATGTCCTCCTGTTTGAATGTGTCCTGCTATTCGAGATTTATGTTGTCCGTTGTAGACTGCTTTGTTTATTGTTTGATATTCTTTTGCTTTAGAAAGTTTTTTCTCCATAGTATTAATAACATTTTGTGCTTTTTTACCGCCTTTATCCTGAAGATATTTATTTTTCTTAAGAGTGTGAAGAGTGTAGGTTAAATCATCGATTTGATCATGATTCATTTTATTTGTATTTAATTTCTTTATTTCTTTATCAAGAGTTTTTATTCTATCTGAAATGTGATAAGAACCGTCAACATTTCCTTTTACAATGTCTTGTAATTTTTCAAGTTGTAAATTTCGTGGATCGTATTGGTCAAAAAGAACTTTATCGTAATGATGATTTCGAACTTCTTTTAATGTTGTTTCTGTTGCTGAAACAATTTGTCCTAGATCTTCCTGGGTTTCTATTGCGTTTTTGAATCTATTTTCTTGCTTTTTATCTTTCATATATATTAATTCTCGAGAAACAAAATCAAGTTCTGTTGTGTTAAGAGAATAATTAGAATTAGGATTTTTGAGTTTATCGAACATTTCGTGAACTTTCTGGTTTACTTTTTTAAATCTTGATTTATATGTTTCAAAATTAGTGTTAGTTCCATGAATATTGCTAGAAATGTATATAATGTCTTGCGAAATTGTTGTTTCTAATGTTTTTG
>Ga0222667_1000109_pt1 | contig 46365 bp, 63 predicted proteins | sample AntAcemetagen657_FD_179854 | JGI IMG/M metagenome (GOLD analysis project Ga0222667, IMG submission 179854) | Saline water microbial communities from Ace Lake, Antarctica - #657 | ecosystem: Environmental > Aquatic > Non-marine Saline and Alkaline > Saline | place: Antarctica: Ace Lake... | reverse complement strand
GGATAATGAAGTGTAAAAGTAAGTAGAAAGATTAAAAGAAAAGTATATATAAATAGTATGTTAATAGGATTAAATAGATCATTTTTAGACGATTTTATTGATTAAAGACATGGTAGAATTGAAACAATGAAATGGAACTTATCTAAAAAAGTAGCGATTGATTTGGGAACTGCAAATTGTTTTGTGTATGTAGTTGGTGAAGGAATTGTTTTGGAAGAGCCAACAGTGGTAGCTGTGTCTTTGAATGATTCTAGAGTGGTAGCTGTAGGGAGAGAAGCAAAGGAGATGTTGGGAAGAACCCCGGGGAATATTAAGGCTAGTAGACCGATGAGAGATGGAGTGGTGGCTGATTATGCTGTAACAGAGGCAATGATGAAGTATTTTTTGAGACAAGTAGGAGCAAATAGTTTTATTAAGCCGGAAGTAATGGTGTGTGTGCCAGCAGGAGTAACTCAAGTAGAGAAACGGGCAGTTATGTCGGCGACTTTAGCAGCTGGAGCAAGAAGAGTTTATTTAATTGATGAACCTTTAGCGGCGGCCATTGGAGCCGGAGTGCCTATTGCTGAGGCTTCAGGTAACTTAATTTTAGATATGGGAGGCGGAGCAAGTGAAGCTGCCGTAATTTCATTGGGTGGTGTGGTGGCCTTTAAGAGTGTTCGAGTGGCAGGGAATAAGATAGATGATGCGATTTCTAGGTATGTAAGGAGAAAACACAACTTGGTAATTGGAGAGATTGTGGCAGAGAGGATAAAGATAAAGATAGGATCAGCTACAAAACCGATGAAGAACGAGAAGATGGAGGTAACAGGAAGAGATAGTGTGACAGGGTTACCAAAACAGATAGAGATAGATGCAGTAGAAGTGAATGAAGCCATCTCAGAGCCTCTTAGTAAGATCGTGAACATGGTTAAGTCGGTTATGGAAGAAGTACCGCCGGAGTTATCATCAGATATTATTGATAAGGGTATTGTGATGAGTGGAGGGACGGCGACATTAAAGAATTTTGATAGGTTAATTACCTTAGAAACAGGGGTTCCGGCGTTTGTAGCAGAGGATGCAATAAGGTGTGTAGTAAAAGGTACGGGGATAGCAATGGAGAATCTAGAGTTGTATAAGAAGAATTTCATGGAGAGCAAGTAAAAGGTTGGATAGATGAGTTTATCAATACTGTGTTATCAAAAGAGTGTTTTAAGTGATAGTTTTGAGTTTTAAGTTCATATGAGTGTTTTTGGAGAAAAAAGATATAAGATATAGATCTTGTTAGAGAAAATATTAAGATGGGAGATTAAAGTATAGATGGTAAAAATATAGGGAAAAAATTGGTTGAATACAAAAATTAACATTTGATAGATTAAGAGGGGGTTAAAAGGGTGAAATGGTCTTATGGGGGTACAGATAAGGTTTTAGGGGGTATAGAAAAGGTTGTAGGTTGGAGAAAAGAGAAGAAATTGATTGATCATATAGGGGGTAGGGGTATATATAGAGGATAGGGGGTAGGGGTATAGTAGGTTGAGAAAAGAAGAGTGATGAAATGAAGGTGGGGGTGGTATGTAAAAATGAATTAACAAAGGAGTAGACGAGTTGGATCATTAAAATTAGTTAAAAACATGTTGCAGACTAAAGAAAAGCAGAAAAGGTGTAGATAGGAGTGATTGTGTGTAGATGGAGGGTGTTTGTGTGTAGATGAAGGGGGAGTAAGAGGGGGAATTTAAGGAAAAATAAGAAAATCTAGAAAAAAAGAGTAAAAAGAAAGTGAAGTGTTTGGGAAAGAGAGGAGGGGTTGTCGAAAAATAAAGAGAAGGAAAAAGAAGGGTAAAAAAGATATAAAAACGAAAAAATGCGAGAAAAATTGAAATTGACAAAAAAAGAGAAAATTGATGAAAATAGTCATTAACAAACTATAAACATTGAATAATTGTTAGAGGATTAAAAATGTCTATTTTTTAGGATAATTTGGTTGTGTTTTATAAAAATAGGGGAGGGTTTATATTTATGGAAAGAGGATAAAAAATTGACATAAGTAAAAATGAGGGTATTTGGAACTATTGAAGCTATAAATTGAGTATCTTTTTTAATCTATTAAGGGTTTTTAGCAATTCTTGTTTTTTTGAAAAAAGGTCTTGTAGTTTTGAAACTAGTGATCTTTAGACTATTTTTAATATAAGGTGGGGGTGTTTATCTTATATACTATGTCTTTTTGATATTTTGGGGGTTAAAAAAGTGAACTTGATGTTGTCAATGTCATTAAAAATGGGATAAAAGGACATGAAGAAAACCAAAATGGAGATGAAAAGGGTGGATAGAAGAAGGAGATTGTGAATTTGTACTCGTCTGGCAGACCGGAGATTGAAGTGATAGATTTGAGGCTAAAATGAAAAGAGGATTAATTTGACGGAATATGTGTTGTGGAGTTGAAGTAAGTAAAAGTATAATAAAGGGTAATGGAAAAGGCAAAGAGAGATCTATTAGGAGTACAGATTGATGAGTTGAAGGGTGAAGAAGTGGTGGTGAAGGTGATGGAGTGGGTAAAGGATAAAGGTAAGGCTAAGACAATAGCGACGGTTTATAGTGAGTTTTTGGTGGAAGCTGATAACAGCAAGGATTTTAGGAATGTTTTGGATAAGACAGATCTGAGGATAGTTGACGGAGCTTTGGTGTTGGGTGGGTTGAGGTATCAAGAGATGAATGAGAAGAGTCAGAGGTTGATAGGAAATGGTTTAAAGGTTGGTTGGAGAGGAATGAGGGGTAAGAACGGAGAGACGGTGACTGGGGTGTGGCTATTTGAGAGGTTAGTGGAGGAAGCGGCTAGGCAGGGATGGAAGGTGTTTCTATTGGGTGGATTTGGAGATACGTCTAGAAGGTTAAAGGAGAAGTTAGAGAAGGATCATCCAGGCTTGAGGATAGAGTATGATGCGGGTGGCCAGAGTGTAGGAGATATCAAAAAAGAGAATCAGAGAGTGATAAAGAAGATTAATGATTTTGAGCCGGAGTTGTTGATGGTGGCGTATGGACCAGTGAGGCAAGAGACATGGATGGTTGAGAACAGGAGAAAGGTGAAGGTTAGGGTAATGATTGGTTTAGGTGGTACTTTTGATGAAGTGTTGGGATTGATACCCAGATCACCAGAGTGGATGGATAGGTCTGGTTTGAGATGGTTGTGGCGGGTGTATAAGCAGCCAAAGAGGTTGAAGAGGATCTGGAAGGCAGTTGTGGTGTGCCCATGGCGATTATATAAAGAGGAAGTGAGGAAGTATGGCAAAAAAAAGTAAAAAAGGACGTTTAGATTCTTTGTATTACCGTTTAGGCGAGTGGTTGTATGATAAGGGGTTGGTTTCCTTGGTAGCGAGTAGGGATCCTTTAACGGGAGCATATAGTCGGGGATGGACAGAGATGTTGGTCGAGAAGATGAAGAGTCAGGCACAGAGATCGAAGGCAAGTTTGAGTTTGGTGTATTTAGATGTAGACGGTTTAAAGAAGGTAAATGATAAGAAGGGGCATCGTGAAGGAGATAGGTTGTTGAAGAAGTTCTGTAATGGGGTGGTAAAGGAGACTCGGGACTCGGATAGTTTTTTTCGGGTGGGGGGAGATGAGTTTGTTTTGGTGTTGTGGGAAGCAGGAGAAGAGGTGGCGATAGAGAAAATGATGAAGATGAAGACGAGAATGAAGAGTTTGGGTTTGAACTTTAGTTTTGGTGTGGTGGAGATAAAAGGGAGAATGGATGTAAAAAGAGCAGTAGAGAAGGCAGACGGAAAAATGTATGAGATGAAAAAGAAGAACTAGTTACTTTTTGGAGATTCAGGGTTGATGCCAAGAAGCCAGAGTACTTGTTCTTTGCGGTAACGGCGATCACCACGAGAGTTGATGCGGATAGCGGGAAGTTTACCTCTTTTACCCCAGCGTTTTATGGTTAATGGTGAGACACGGAGTAGGTGGGCAACTTCACTGACAGTTAAGAGATCGGGAAGGTTGGTGAGGTCTAGTGATGGCTTGTTTTTGGGTGTGTTATTGTTACTGTCCATTCTGATATAGAAGTTATCAGAAAGATGGGGGTGGGTCAAGGGGGAGTTTGTATATTTTTGGATCCAAAAAACCCGTCGATAGAAAATGACGGGTCAATTGAGCAAACTTTAAATGATTATTTAAGTTCAACTTTGGCGCCAGCTGCTTCCAATTTTACTTTGGTAGCTTCAGCGTCTTCTTTTTTAGCTGCTTCGAGAAGAGTAGCGGGGGTCTTTTCAACTAAGTTTTTAGCTTCAACTAGACCTAGATCGGATTTAACTTCTCTAACCACTTTAATGACGGCGATTTTGTTAGGACCGGCATCGGTAATAACAACATCGTATTCACTCTTTTCTTCGGCGGCGGCGTCGGCACCAGCTGCAGGAGCAGCACCGGCAACAGCTACGGGAGCTGCGGAAACACCGAACTTATCTTCAAGGGCTTTAACGAGTTCAGCTACTTCTAAAACGGAAAGGGTAGCGATCTCATCAACTAGTTTTACTAGTTTTGCAGATACTTTGGTGTTTTTTTCTTTAACTTTTTTTTCTTCGGACATGTGGTTTCACCGCCTTCCTGTTGGGTATGTTAATTACTTGATTTATCTTGAATGGCTTTAACAACATAGACAAGATACTGAGTAGGTGAGTTAATTAAACGGGTAAGGGTGGAGATGGGGGCGTTGAGTTGAGCCATGAGAGTGGCTAAAAGCTCTTCACGACCAGGAAGTTTGGAGAGGGTGTTGATCTCGTCGGTGCTAAGAATTTTGTCTTCACCTTTACCGTCTTTTTTGAGAGTGAAGCCAATTTTGATACCCAGATTCTCGTTTTCTTTTTGGAATTTGGTGACGATTTTTGAGGCGCTAACAGGGTCAGAAGCATAGATTACTGCGGTTTGTCCCTGGAGGTCGTTAGAGAGGCTATCTAGAAGGTCAGGGGCTTTGTCTTTAAGGGCTAGACTGATAAGAGTATTCTTGGTGACTTTAAATTCTCCTTCGACTTCTTTGACCTGTTTTTTAAGGTCTTGTTGTTGAGAGACAGTGAGTCCGGCGTAGTCAACTAGAATAGCTACAGGAGTAGAGTCTAGTTGTTGATTAATTTTTTTTAGTTGTTGAACGTTTTTATTTGATGGCATTTTTGTATTAAAAAACTCGCCCAAAAGACGAGTGAAAGTAATCTTTCCTGTTCAGGGCTTATTGATTGCCTGAGGTCTTTGGATATCGTGATTATACAACAAAAAGAGGAGAGGAGTAAGGGAGAAGTAATCTTGATTGTTGTGGAGTGTTTTGGTAGGATTTGAGAACCTGATTCAAGTTGAAGGTAATAGCTCTTTGGCAGACACACAGTTTTTTAAGTAAGAATATTCTATTCAAACAAGATTACAGGAGGAAGATGATTATGGCTAAAGGATTAAGTCCGTTGGACGAATCTACACTGAACGTAATCGAGGGTGAAAGAGGGAATAGGTTGTCTGTAGACAGACTATTCTACATATTGACTGAGAAATGCAATCTTAAGAAGTTGAAAAAAAAGAAGTTAATGATTTCTCTGAAGAAGCTCAATAGGAGGGGAGACATAAAGATGGCAGGGAAGACGGTTCGTTTTAATAAGTCTTAATAGCGTTTAAGTTGATGAATTTGTGTGTAGCAAGGAGTTTGGCCTCCAGGGGAGTTTTTATTTCCTCTGGAGGTTTTTTTATTGGGAAACTTGACTATTATGGGTCTTTTTGATAGTATTTATGTCTAGCACGTTCACTTATAGATTAGTCTAAAAATTTAGACGGAGGAGTTTTGTTATGTTCATGGCAGCTAGTTTTACTTCAAACCAGGAGTATGATCATTTGTTAGGAGTGGTTGAGACCATTTCTGATCTTTCTTCGGGAAGAAAAGGTAAGGTTGGTCTTTCTCTGGATGAGTTGGTAGTAGTTTGTATGACCACTCGAGGTAAGGTTCAGCACATCCTGGCCGTATTGGGAAAGAAGATCAAAAGAACAAAAGAAGGCACGTATTTTTATATGCCGAATTTGAATATGATTTCCAAGGTGCGTGCAGCAAAATTGTTTTATCCGTAGAACGTGTTTCATCAATCCCGTGGTAGGTTTTTACCAATCACGGGATGTTTTTTTTAAGATAAGTGGTTTGATCTTAGTGAAGATTGTTCTTGACTAAGATAAGGCTATTTTGGTATTATTTTAGATACTAGCAAAGGTACTTTTACAAATAGTCTTGGTAATTGGTGTTCCTAACAATTTTAGATAAGAGGAGGTTTTACATGGTAGCTTTAACCTTAACCGGTATGAATAAGCTTGTTGAAAGATTTCTTCACGATCACCCTGTGGGTCGAACCACTGGGGAATTATCAAAAATGTTTGAGTGTTCTCGTTGTAATATGAAAAAGGTTTTGGCCTTTTTAAATCGCAATAAAAAAGTAAAACATCTGAAAGGGGATGTGTGGAAACACACAAACTGGCTTAGAGATGAGTAATTAGAAAAAAAGACTGTTTGTTTGCCCGTGGTGGATACACCAACCATCACGGGTTTTTTCTGGCAATTTTTTTGAAATAGGGGATTAAGTGAGGGTAATATTTGATATTATAGGTTGGGTGTGGTATATTATTTTTAGGTTCTTTGACGTACAAACTATAGATAAAAAGACAAGTAAAAACTAATCAAGGAGAAGATTGTGGATATAAAGATTTTTTGGATATTGATTGCTGTGGTTGAGCTTGCGATGATTTTGGAGTCAGCAGGAAAAGATGTCAGACTGGGTTTTCATTTGGGTTGCATGTTGGCTCAAGTAATAATTTGGTTTGTGTTTATTCCTGGTTTTGAGATGGAGTTTCTAAAAGAAAATGGCTGGATTATAATCTTGGCCGGAGGAATTCTACTTTGGTTTGCTATTCCTTGGTTAAAGAAGGAAGCTAGTCGAGGTGATGGAGGAGGTTTAACTATAGTTGAAGAAGAAATGTAACGAAGGCCTTGGGGCTAATATCAGATTTTTGGTATTAGCTCCTTTTTTTTATCTCCTGATCTTTGGGTACGGCTTTGGTGGAGGTTCCACCGGAAAGTTTACGGGTGTTTTTGAGATTTTGATAGGTGCCAAAAACGTTGATTGATTGATCAGTATCAAGAGCCACTTCTTCGAGTAGGTTTTGAAGTTCTTCAAGTTTGAGAGGACATTTTTCTATGTCTTCAAATTCTCCGTGAATATCTCGATTCCAGGGTTTAAAAATGAGTCCGTAACCGTCTGGTTCAGTAAGGGCAACTAGACGTACTTGACGAGTTTGGGTTTGGGTTTCTTCTATGATCTGAGGAAATTGTTCTTTAATGGTTGAAGAAAGACGTTGAAAATAATTGCCGGAGATGGAGAAGAAAATTTGTTGTCTAGGATCGTGAGGTTCGTTATCAGGGGAGCGTTGAGAGAATTCGTCTTCAACGTAAGAGAGTTCTTCTTTACCCATTTGTTTAGTTATTCAATTAAACCAAGGTCAATCTTGGTTGAAGGAGTGTGGGTGGTGGTAATGTAGGCTGATTTTATTTTAAGTAAACTGATTCTTTTGATGATAGCGATGATGTTTTGTGTTAGTTTGTCGGAGTCCTGGGTGATGGGACCGAGGTTAAGGTGGAGAAGAGGAGTTTTGGGTTCAGATTTGTATGAGAGAGTAGCGCCAGAAGAGAGCTCTTCAGCTCTTTTTTTAGGGTCTTCGATAAGGTTGCCGTTTTTTGGATTGGGCATTAAGCCTTTAGGGCCAAGGATTTTGGCGAAACGAGCTAGTTGAGGCATGTCTTTAGGAGTGGCTAGAAGAACGTTGAAGTCGAGTTTGTTGGCGTTAATTTTGGTGATGGTTTTTTCAGAGAAGATCTCGATGGACTGAGTTTTACCGGTAGAGTGGGGTAGCTTTATCTCACCTCTAAGACCTGATTCGGTTAGGTTTATATGAAGTTCGGTGGTTTTTAACTTACGAGATTGAGAGAGTTGAAGTTGAAGCTTGATGGCTTCGGAGAGAGGGTATAGTTTTTTAGGATCAGTTTGTTTTTTAAGATACTGGTAGCGACGAGAGTGTGTTTTAGGAGTAAGTTTGATGACTTCTTTTTCTTTTTTGGCTTTCTTTTTGGCTTCTTTGGCTATTTTTTTGGTTTTTTTAGTACTCTTTTTATCTTTGGGAAGGGTTTGGAGAGCGATGTCAGCGGTAGGATACTCGGTTCTGATAGCGGTTAGAGCGGCGTCTCCTAGACCTTCGATACTGAGGATTTCACCATCAGCCATTTGAGGAAGTTTTTCAGGTTTTACACGAGCGTTTCTGAGAGCCTTAGCGGTTCGGGTAGGTAGATTAGTGTAGAGTTTGTCCCAGTTTGTGGTAGCCATGTTGATTATTTTTTAACAGTAACACCCATTGAACGGGCGGTACCAAGAATGGTGTTGATAACAGAGTCAATTTTGTCGGTGTTCATGTCAGCCATTTTCTTTTCAGCAATTTGTTTGACTTGGTCCATGGTGAGTTCACCAACTTTTTCTTTGTTGGGTTCACCAGAGCCTTTTTTGAGTTTAAGAGCTTGTTTGATAAGGTCGGCAACAGGAGCTGTTTTGAGTTCCATGGTGAAGGAACGGTCTTCAAAGATGGTTACAACAGCAGGAACGGTTTCACCACGACGATCTTTGGTTTGTTCGTTGTATTGGTTAACGAAGTCCATGATGTTGACACCGTGTTGACCTAGAGCGGGTCCAGTAGGAGGAGCGGGATTAGCTAGACCAGCTTGAAGGTTTAACTTGAGAGTGGTTTTTATTTTTTTAGTAGCCATTATTTAGATATTAGTATTCAGCCGTCAACAAAAGGTAAGTGAGAATTAAGTCGCATTTTCCTTTTGAGAATGCTGCCTCGATGATCTCCGAGGTAGGAGAGAGCTGATCAAAGATCAACAAGAGGGATTATAGCAAGAAAATGTGAGAAAAAGAAGTTTTGTTAAAGACACTCACCTTCAGAGATGGTGTTGATGCCGGCAAGACTGGCTTCACAGGAGTTGGGGTAGGTAATACCATCTTGACCACAAACAGGCTGATAGAGCTCTGCACAGTAGATTTCTGGGTCGGGTAAGGTGGGAGTAGTTGTGGTGGTTGGTTCTGAGGCTCGACTGCGAGGGTCTTGGTTTTGAGGGAGAAAAATTATGCCGGCGATGAGACCGGTGATGATGAGTAGAAGAGGAAGTAGAGCTACAAGAGTGTTTTCAGTTGACAAACTTTTCATTAAGTAAAATATGGCAGATGGAAGGGGTTGAGTCAAGAGTGACTGAAGGGTTAGATCTTGACTACTTGAGCAAAATCTAGTTCAACAGGAGTTTCGCGACCGAAGATGGAGACGAGGACTTCAACTTTACCTCGGGATTCATCAATGACGTTGACGGTGCCTAGAAGATCGGCAAAAGGACCTTCTGCGATTCTAACGGCCTCGTTGAGAGAGAAGGAGGCTTGGAATTTAGGAGCAGATTGTTTACTGAAAGCCATGACTGCATCGACTTCTTTTGGAGGTAGGGGAGTAGGATTGTTGCCGATACCAACGAAGCCAGTGATACCTTGAGTGGTTCGAACAGCTAACCAAGAACGATCCATGATGATCATGCGAACTAGAAGATATCCAGGAAAAATTCTTTCCTTGATTGTGTATTTTTTACCCTTGGTAACTCTGATTTTTTCTTGAGTAGGAATGAAGGTTTCGAAAATGTAGTTTTCTAGACCGAGAGCTTGAACACGGGTTTTGAGTGTACGAGAGGTGATTTGTTCACGGTTGGATTGAGTATGAAGAACATACCACTTGGCTGATTCTGGAACCTCAGGAGTGATGATGAGATGGAACTTGTTAGGAACTTCTTTAACAATGTCGACTTTTTTCTTTTTGTCGACTTTTTTTGTTTTCTTTTCTTTTGTTTTGGTGGTGTCGGTTTTTTTGGACATGGATTATTGGTTGATAATTGATTGAACTAAACGGGTAAAGACGACGTCGATACCAGCGATGTAAAGGCCAACAACAAGACTAATGAAGATCACTGTCAAGGTTAGTTTGAGGGTTTGTGAGTGGGTTGGCCAATTAACGTGGCCTAATTCTACCCTGACTTGACGTATAAATTCAAGTGGAGTTTGTTTTTTCATTAGGTACATTTTACACCAAAGGGGACTTGCATTGGTTGGTATAATAGAGGTAGGCCCTACTGAAAGGCCATTAACATAGATTTTTAGGAGGTTTTTCCTCTACAAGAAAACCTTAAGGGGAGCGGAGTTTCCGGTCAGACCGGAACAGCTCACCCGCCCTGGAATATCGGGGAGAGATCTTAAAAGTCTAGATCCTTAAGGTAGGGCTCTCATGAGGTTGTCAAAGTAAAGGGGACAGGATTTTGCCTAGTTTTTTTGCGTCGTGGCGAAGGCGATTGAGTTGAGGAGTGATGCTAAAGTTATCACTTTTTACTATTTTGATAGGATATTTGGAGAGAGGTGAGAAATCTTCTTTGGTCCAGCCGAGAAAATGAGAGTGTTCTGTTTTGTAGTGTGAAGTAATTTGAGGAAAGCGTTTTTCAAACTGTTTTTGAGAGAGGTGGGGAGTGATGATGGTGTCAAAAGGGATGTCTAGTTCAGTGTAGTGACGGAAGATCTTGAAGTATTTTAAAGGAGTGAAGTGGTGGGTTTGGTTGCGAGTAGAGACAAGATTGGTGATGAGAATCTTGTGAGCCGATGATTGTTGGAGAGCTGAGGTAATGCCTTGAGGAAGGAAGTTAGAGATGATGGAGCCATAGAGACTGCCAGGGCAGTAGATGATGTGAGTGGCTTGTTTGATGGTAGCGATGGCGTCAGGAGTAGCGGGAACTTGAGGTTCAAGCCAGGTTTTTTTGATGATGTTTTTGGACATAGACTGACGATCTAGTTCGTGTTCACCTTTAAAAGTGGAGTTGTCTTTGGTTTGGAAGTGGATGTTACTAGGTTGAAGGGTGACGGGGATGGCGGTGCCTTCAAACTTGATACCAAGGAGAGATTCAAGATGCTTCTGAACCTTGAGGAAGTCGTTATGGTATTTTTCTAAGAGACTGTAGTAAATACGGTAACCGAGGTTGCGGTTACGACCGTCAGTGTAGTTGAGGAGTTCGGTAAAGGCAGAGATGTTTTTTTTGTGATTGTTGGTGGGGGAGATGAGGGCAAGAAGGTTGCGGAGTAGATCGGAGACGGCAATGACTTGGTCTCGTTCGTCAGAACGGATAGTACCGGTTTTACCACCAGAGTCGGTGGAAGCAGAGATAGCAGAAATATCAGAGAAACCGGCAAGGATGAGGGATTGGATAACGGTGGGAGCACCTGTGCCACCACCTATGGTGACTATTTTTGACACTAGAGTGATGATACAGGATTAGTTAAGAGAGGAAAAGGGAAAGGGGTAGAATAACTTAATTTTCTTGCATGTAATCGATGACCATGTTTATTATTTTTTGTACTGTTTCATTGCAGTTTTTAAAATAAATGAGGTCTAAAACTTCTCCTTGGGTGTCTCTTATTAATTCGCTGAGTAGAGTATGGATGAAGGATTGAGTTATATCTTCAACTTGTGCAAAGTCTATTTTGACTGTTTTTCCAATTTTAATTTGTGGCCAAAGAATTTCCTGTCTTAGTATTTCTGCTTTATCTTTATCTTCTGCAAAACTACCAACGTGATTGTATATGTGTATTGTGGTAATGTTTTTCTTCTTCATATGAATTTTGCTTTTCTCTTAGAAGGAATTTTATTTTTATGGTTTTAAGGACTCTATTTTAAGTTGGATTTGAAAAGTGAGCTCGTCAAGTAAGTTTTGTTTGGTCCACTGTTTTTGTTTTGGTTCAAGAAGTTCTCCTAGACCATGAAGAACCCCGGCAGGGTTGATGTTTTGTTCTATATGTTTTTTAAGGGTTTCTAGGTATTGTAGTGTGGTTTGGCCGGTTCTTTGTTTTATAATGTTGTCGTTTATGGGGAATTGGTTGGTGAACATGAAGTGGGAGTCGAAAAGGTCACGGTTTTGAAGACTGGCTCTGTCGGTTATAGCGCAAAGCTTGTGGGCAAACATGTATTCAGGTGTCATGGTATTGGCGGAAAGGCCATAAAACTGCTTGACTTCGTACTTATCAGGAAATCGTCTTTTACTAATTTCAACTTTTATTTTTTGTCTGCCTTTTTCGAAACTTCCTAGCCAGAACCAGGTGAATTTTTTCTCCCTTTGATCTTCAATGTTTAGGTAATTACTAATAATGTCAGTGAGATTATCTGGTTTGAATGGTGTATCTTTCATGAGATTGAAGTCTAGGTTTACAGAGAAACGGGGGAGATGATGAAAAAGATAGAGACAGGTACCTCCTTTTAAGGCAAGTTGAGGTGATAGGCGATTATCTTTTAAGACATCACGAAGGATGTTTTTTAGAATTTGTTCGTGTTGTTGTTTGTCTAGCATAGTTATTTTTGAGTGATTTTGATTAATTTTTTGACGGATTGAATTAGGCGTTTGTTGTGGTAAATGGTGGCGATTTGAGACAGTTTTTGAGTGTCGATTGAGTCGAGATTGTCGAAGGCTAAATTGGGGAAGAGATAGAGGCTGTCACAGATAGCTCGTTCTGGGTCTGCTATTTGGTAGGTGGTTTGGTCTTTTATACCCGTTGGGTCGTAAAAAACAGAGTTTTTTATTTTGTGGTAGACAAAGGTTTGGTTGTCAATTTGTAGTGACTTACTAATGAGAGCAGCTAAGTGGATGTTTTCGTAGTATTGGGAAATAATGCCGTGCTTGGCTAGGGCAGTATAAAAAGAAATGTAGGAGGGGGTAATCAATTTTTGTCCGAGCTCGAATGAAGTGTAAGGTTTGACTGAGGTGGTGGGAGTTAGGGCATATATTCCTTTGTGGATGCGGGTGAGTTTGTTTGTGCGTAAGTAGTGCCTGATAATGTTCCAAAGTTTGGTTTTATCGCTTATTTCCCAGATGACGGCGAGGTCTTGGGTAGTATAAACATTATTGGAATGGATGAGCAGTTTTTCTATCTTTGTCATTGTATATAGTAAGAATTTTACTATATGTGATGACAGGTGTCAAATTACAGAGGCTAGTGGATTGTATTGGGACCTATTATTTCAGTATTTGTCGTGGGTAACAAGATCGTAGAAGATATATTTACTGCTTTTTTTGATAGCAACAGCTCTTAAATCTTTCTTAATCCAAATGGAATATTGTTGAAATCTTTTCCCTTGTAATTTATGCAATCTTAGAGAGGGGTGGTCGGGGTTTGTACCAAAAAGACTGAATTGTTTTGTGAAGTTTTTACGAAGTTGGGGATTTTTCTTGAAAAGTTTTTTAGCTTTTTTCTCAAATGAAGAAGAAAATTCTAGTTTCATAGGTTGTTGAAATATTTTTCAACGTTTTCAACCTTTGTTGTTTTTCCTTGTTTATGTTCTTCTAAAGCTTCAAGTCCTAACTTTTCTCTTTTTTCACTCATCCTGAAAGTAGGAAAATTTAAATCCTTAACATCGTTGATGACAAGATTCTTGATGTATGAGGAAACAGGCAAGTCGAATTTGTCGGCTTTACTTTTAAGAAAAAAGTAGAGTTGTTCGGGAAGAGTGACTTTAACCTGGGTGGAAGCGGGTAAACGAGACATGGTACTATATTAGTACTTTTTTAGGGACCTGTCAAGGACTTTTGGTATTTTGCAGGGGCTGGTAGACAGTGTTGGAACTTATTTCTGTAGTGCCGCTCGAGTTGCTAGTTTGAGTTCAGGTAAGTTTTCTTGAGTTGTTTTCCAGACGACGTCTAGTTCTACTTCATCGTATCCATGAATTAGAAAATTTCTCATGGAGATTGTTTGCCTGATAGGGAAGTTGGGATTTTTGCTGGCAAAATCACTTGATAATTTGTTTACGGCTTCTCCAATGATTTCTAGTTGACGAATTACTGCGTCATGTCTCATCTGCTCCTTTGTGAATTGGTCAAAAGTCACGTTTTTGGTGTATTTTTCGATTGCCGTAATGGCTTTTGATATATCGTCTAGGTAGACAGTGTCAGTTTTGTTCATAGATGGTTACAAGATCTTGTTTGATATATGGCTCCAGTTGTTTCTTGAGGCTTTTTCTGGTGACTAGATCGATTTTTTTGCTTAAAAGGCCTTCGAAGTAGAATTGGATGTCAGCCAGGTCGAATAGGGTTTTTGTTTTGTTGAAATCGACTAATAGATCAATATCACTATCTTTATTGTCTTCGCCACGAGCGGCCGAACCGAACATACCCAGGTAGTTGATACCATATTTTTGGTATGTCTTTGTAGCTTCACTTGTTTGTAGATTTGCTAGATATGTGTTCATAGTAAGAAGTATATCACCAAAAACCTCGTCGGGCCGAAGCATGGACGAGGCGTTGATGTGCTTAGTTTATATAACTAGTTAACACTGTCAATACTCTGTTATAGGATTGATTGCAGGTCTGCCAGGACTCGAACCTGGAACAACTCTTTTGGAGAGAGTCATGATAGCCATTTCACCACAGACCTAAGGCTGTTTAAGAGCTAATGATATTGTACCAAAAATTGGGATTATTTTAGTTTGGAAGACTCTTTGTGAAGAGTGTGTTTCTTACAACGAGAACAGTATTTTTTAAGTTCTAGTTTGTCTGGAGTGTTGGTCTTGTTTCTCTCAGAGAGATAGTTAAAGTTTTTACACTCACTGCATTTGAAGCCGATTAGTTGTCGTGGTCCTTTTTTTGCCATATCGGAGTGTATTTTACTAGGTTTAGAGGTAAATGTAAATTACTTATGGTATCTTGGTGGGTATGGAGGACAGGGAAAGATCACAATTTGGTGAGGTGGAGAGGTTAAGTGAGTATTTGGGGAATGGGGGAATAGAGATGGTTTTGTTTGATATGGACAGTACTTTAGTAAAGACGACGGAGGGGTTTCAGGAGAGTATTTGGGAGTTTAGTGGATGGATAGCAGAAGAGAGTGGTCTGGAGGTGGAAGAGGTGCATGAGAGGTATATGGAGGTAATTAAGGGTTTACGAGGCGAATTTAGTGTCAGACCAGAGGTAAGTGGGGCGACAATGGAAATTGTAAGGATGTGGTGTGGGGTAGAGGAAAGTGAGAAATATGATAAGGAGATAGGAAAGATGATGAAGTTGTATCTTGATCCGTTTGAGGAGTGTGAAGGGGCGAGTGAGATAGTGGATTTGGTGTTCAAGACGGGAGTTCGAACTGGAGTGGTAACGATTGCGGGTGAAGAGTGGACAAGAAGGAAGATTAGGAAACACTTTTTTGGTAAGTTTGAGGATTTCTATTGTGTAGATTCAGCAGGAAAGAAAGATATTTTGGCTTGGAACAAGGGATTGAGTGACCTTGAGGTGTTACCAGAGAAAGTGATGGTGATTGGGGATAGTTGGAAGTCAGATATTGTGCCAGCGTTGGAGTTGGGAGTGAAGAAGATTGTCTGGATAAATATAAGAGGAGAAGAGCATAAGGATGAGAGGGTGATAGAGATTGGGGAAATAGGGGAGTTGAAGGATGTTCTAATTTAATGGAGCCACCCCTGGGAGTCGAACCCAGGACCTGCTGTTTACAAAACAGCTGCTCTAGCCAACTGAGCTAGGGTGGCAAGTTAGTTAATTTTACCAAAGAAACAGGGTTAGATGATAGTTTAGTAAGTTCTAAAACGGATTTAACCATCTGAAATATGACATATTGGTATCCAACTTGACAAGATTTCATTAATCTGTTTAACTTGATGTTAGAAAGTACCCATATTAGGATACTTGAGATACATGAAACAAACTGTATTAACCGTTACACAAAGTGAGCTTTTAGAAAAACTTATTGTCAAATATGGTCAAATTGTTACCTCTCAACAAATTTATGAACAAGTAGAAGGTAAAAACAACAAACGTCAAGCTAAAAAATTAATAACAAAATTGGTTCAAAATGGTTGGTTAATTCGTATCAAACGAGGCCTGTACACCATTTCGGACTTCAGTGGTCGAGGTTTTTTATCACTGTCCCCCTATCTTATTGCCAACTTACTAGCACAAGATTCTTATGTATCTTTTGAATCAGCTTTGTCTTTTTATGGAATGTCCGACCAGTTGATGAATAAGGTTGTTTCTGTTTCCAAGAATCGTCACAAAATCGTGCAATTAAGCAGTATTGAATATGATTTTATCAACACCAAAGAACAATTTTTCTTTGGCTGGGAGAAAGTAAAAATTGACAGTAAAATGGTTCAAATTGCCTCTGCAGAAAAAGCATTGATTGATATTGTCCATTTTCAAAAAAGCAAATACTCAATTGATTTGGTTATAGAAAAGTTGCAAAAATATCAAAATGATTTGGACATGGAAAAGCTTTATAAATATGTAAACAGAATGTCTACTACCACCATTAAAGTTTTTGGATTCATATTAGATTTAATAAACATAGACTCGAATCAAATATTTTCATTGACAAAATCTAAACAAGGCACTCATTGGATGTTAGCAAAAGATAAGAAATTTAATTCCAAATGGCGACTGTATTATGATGAGTACTTTGATAAATATAAGTCTGTCAATTAAAAAGTTTATGCTCACTCGTCAACAGCTTGAAATCATTAACAGAAAGAATCTCAGATACCCCCTTCATGTTGCCGAAAAGGATTATTTACTAACTCTCGTTTTGCAGATTATTTCAAAATCGAATTTAGCAAAAACGCTTATCTTTAAAGGTGGTACTGCAATACATCATTGCTATCTAAAACAATACCGATTTTCAGAAGATCTAGATTTTTCTACCAATCAAAAACCAGTATCTTTAGAAAATATTAGGTCAATATTTAAACAATCAAGTTTTCTAAGTATCAAAAAGGATTATCTTTCAAAAGCCACAATTAAGATTGAAAAATTACAATATACTGGGCTACTTGTCCAACCCAACTCTTTAAAAGTTGAAATTGATTATCTACAAAATGTTGTTTTACCACCCAAAACACTTAAATACCAGAACTATTGGGGAGTAAATTTTTTAGTAGCGGTAATGGACATTAAAGAAATTTGTGCCGAAAAAATTAGAGCTATGAGTGGTAGAGCTCGCTACCGTGATTTTTACGATTTGTTTCTTATCTTAAAAAAACACCGTGTTGATTTAAAAGAAATTGTGGGTCTTATTAAAAAAAAGGAAATTCGACTGCCAATCACAAAAAACAACGTTACTCAGAACTGGAAGATTGTATTAACCCAAAAAGAGAAAAAGACGGGACAAATATACTATTCAAAGAAGGTAAAAGATAGTGATATTGAAAAGATGATTAAAGGGTTGCCTTTTACCAAAATTATTTAGAACAGATCACAATTTTAAATTCCTATTCCAGTTTTAGTCTTAAACATGGTCAAAATAGGGTGTGGTTGTTTGGCTGTGGTTAAGTATTCGTTTCCATTGTTCTTGTTGGTGCTGGGGACAGGATTCGAACCTGCGTAGCCTTACGGCGCTTCTTTTACAGAGAAGTACGATTGTCCACTCCGTCACCCCAGCATGTTAACCTGAGCCGAGACTGGGAATCGAACCCAGGACCTTGCCCTTACCATGGGCACGCTCTACCAACTGAGCTATCTCGGCTAGTAGGTGTATATTTTACATGGAAAAGAGAAGAAGGGGAAGATTTAGTTATCAGAGCGGAAGATGAGGCTTTGGGTTTGGGAGTTGATTTGATAAACGAGAGGAGAAGAAGCGTTGGGTAGTTGGTAGGTGATTTGCCAAAGGGTGACGTTAGAGTCAATTAGTTGGGCTTTAATAGAAGTGGCCTGGTCGCAGTCGGAGTGTTTTTCAGAACAAAGAGTGTTTGTAAGTTTAAGAACGGTGTCTAGATCGGCACCTAGTTGATTGTTTTTGGCTCTGTCATTAAGAGAAGGGATGTTGTTGTCAGGAGAAACCCAGACTTGTTCATCGAAGAGATTTAGGCCAGAGTCGGTGTCGTTGAGGATGTAGAAGTACTTAACTTTGTCTGGTTCCTGGCGGAAGTAGTATTTAATGGTTGGATTATCTTGTTGGAGATTGGTGGCAGAGATGAGGAGAAGTTGAGCATCGGGATATTTTGAGGTGGCTAGTTCAAAGAGGGGTGTAAATACAGAGAATGTTTTAGTGGGAGAGTCGGTGGTGGAGATGGTTATGGGAGTTGGAGCGGTAGTGGGAACACTAAAACTAGTGTTAGAGGTGGCAATGGTTGTTTCTTCAGTGGTGATTTTATCTTCATCAGAAGAAGAAAGAGAAGATCGTTCGGCAATTTCCTGTTTTTGAATATCAGTGTTAAGGTTAGCAACTTTGTCTTTAAGTTGATTGTTTTGGGTGTAGAGGAAGAAGGCGGTGGAGATGCCGGCTATGGTAAGAAGGAGAAAAATAACGATGAAAAGAGTTTTGGAACTAGTTTTTGGGACTGAGGCTGGTTTGAGCTCAGGTTCTGGTTTGGTTTTTTGAGGAGGGGATTCTGGTTTAGTTTCGATTTCTTTTTCTGGTTTATCAATGTTTTGGACAGGAGTATCTTCTGTTTTTGGTGGAGCAGATATGTCGGGGGCAACAGGGTCTGTGAGGGGAGAAGAAGGAGATGGAGATTCATCTGATTTAGGGGGAAGAGGCAAGTGGTCTAGTTTTTGATCTTCGGGCATTAAGTAGAGTATGCCTGAATGAAAAGACTCTTGTCAATGAAATGGTTTGCTTGTGAGGGTAAAGTGGCTTATAATCTAGAGAAATGAAGAAATTAAGCTATGTATTAACTGCCATGTTGGTGTTTTTAAGTTTGACTGTCAGTCAAGTTAGAGCTAATGAAGGAAAGTTGGTACTAAAGACTAGTGAAGAAAGTAAGTCCATTTGTGTTGGTGATAGTGTGTTTATTGATGGTAGATATAGAGTGTTACTGAGTTGTAGAGGTTTAGAGATGGCACCAGATCCAGTATTTAATCGATACATGGCCTGGACAAAAGAAGAAGATGGTAAGTTGAGAAGGTTGGGAGAGATTGAGCGTGGCAAGTTGCAGGGTAGTACTGAAGATCCTTTTACAGCGATTGAGATTAGTTTGGAGAGTAAGGGTAGCCCATTGAAGCCAAGTGAGAGGATAGTGATGACAGGAGATGTGATGGCCTTTGAGTTTGGAGTAGAGGAAGAGAAGAAAGAAGAGATAGTAGTTATGGATGAAGGAATTGATGAAGTTAGTTTAGATAGTGATGTGGTGGTTGATGTTGATGACAGGGGAGCAGTTACTCCAACACTTGAAAGTACTGCTAGTGGTTTTTCTAAGGTTTTGAGTGCGGTTTTGAAGGCTCTGTTAGCCGGTTTTGTGGTAGTGATCTTGGTAGTAGGAATATCTTCTTACTTCTCTAGTCGAAAGAAAATTTAAGTCAAGAGGTTAAAAAAGAAACCGATAGCGGGGGAGATGAGAGCAGTGAGAAAAGATGATCCGTTGAGAATGGGGAGAATGAGTAAGAGAAGGATGATGGTGCCGTAACGGCGCATAAAGGCTTGAAGTTCAAATGCGGCTTCTCGAGGGAGAAGACCGGTGAGAATTTTTTCTCCATCAAGGGGGTAGACGGGAAGAAGGTTAAAGATGGCTAAAGTAAGATTGATGTAGATGGTGGTGGTGAAGAGAGAGGCGAGAAGAGGAGAAGAGGTGAAGGAGAGAAGAAGAGCGAGAATAAGAGCGAGAAGAATGTTACTAAGAGGACCGGCAAAAGAGATGATGGCTATATCACGACGAGGGTGGCTTAGGTTAGAAGTAATGGTTTCGACTGGTTTACCCCAACCAAAACCAAAGAAGAGGAGAGCAAGGGAACCGAGAGGATCAAGGTGAGCAAGGGGATTGAGGGTGAGGCGACCATTAGAACGAGGATTGGGATCACCAAGAAGATCAGCGGCTAGTGCATGAGAGAATTCATGAATGGTTATGGCTAGAACAAGACTGATGATGAAAAGAAAAAATAGAATGGGGTTTTGAGAGAAAAGAGATATCATGTCGAGGTTTCAGTATACAACAGTAAGGCTAGATGTGTTAAAATTATCGACTATATGACAGGAAGAAAAAGAAAATTTGGTTGTTTCTTGTGTGGTAAGGGTGTTCAGTTTGCCCATAAGGTCAGTCATGCTAAAAATAGAACTAAAATTATCAGAAGGCCTAACTTACACACTCACAAGATGGTGATTGATGGTGAGAAGGTGAAGATAAAGCTGTGCACCAAGTGTAAAAGAGAGGTTAGGAGAATGGAACGGGATGTCCAGAAAGGAAAGCCTGCCAAGAAGTAGGTTGTTTAGAAGATAGTTGGATGGTGTCGATGATAAGTTTGTTTTGGTCTAGATGAGTGCGAATTATTTTAAAGATATATTCCTTTTGTTTGATGTTAATCTTGGTCCAAGCTCCCGGTTGGGGATTAAGAGAGCTGATTAAGTGATGAGTTTTGATTGACTGTTTACCCTTAAGTGCTAGTTTGATAGTGTTCCAGGGAATGAAAGCTGATTTTTTGGTACGGGTAGAAGTAAGAGGAGTATTGGTGGCTTTAGAGTGATCTTGAGGAGTAAGAGAGTGTTTTTTAGAAGCAATGAGAGGGAGTTGTTGTTGGAGAAGTGAGGTGCCGGTGGAGGTAAGTTTAGTAAGAAGGTCGGTGACGTTATGGTTGATGTCAATGTCTTGATCTATTTGACCAATGATGGGTCCGTGGTCCATATGGGTGTCGAGTTGGATAAGGGTGACGCCGGTTTTAGGGTCACCATTTTTTATGGTTTCAGAGACGCAGAGGCCACCACGATATTTAGGTAGAAGAGAGAAGTGGAGATTAAAAGTACCCAGAGAAGGAGTGTCTAACCAAGATTGGGGTAAGATTTTGCCGTAAGCTACGACTAAGAAGAGTTCTGGTTTGAGAAGTTTGAGGTGGTCGAGATTGGCAGAGTTGAGTTGTTTTGGTTTGTAAACTGGCAGGTCATGTTGTTGAGCTAGTTGAGCTACTGGGGAAGGAGTCATTTTTTGACCACGAGAGGAGGGCTGATCTGGTTGGGTGACAATAGCGGTGATGTTAAAAGGTAGGGATTTGTCTTTGAGTAGATTTTGAAGGATATTAGCTGAAAAGTCGGGAGAACCGAAGTAGACTAGATTTTTCTTTTTAGTGATCATAGGGATACTGGTTCAAGACCACGGGATGTTTCTTTAAAGATGGTGCCTTTTTGTTGGAGGATGTGATCGGTGAAGAGGATGCCGTTTAGATGGTCTCGTTCATGTTGAACATATGAGGAGAACTGATCAGAGTAGTTTTGGGTGTGAGAAATTAGTTGCCACTTACCGTCTATTTTTTCGGGTGTTTGGTACTTGAGAGTAACTTTAAAAGGTCGGTCGACAAAACCCCAGAGGAGGGGAATGGAGAGACAACCTTCGAGGAAGCGTTTTTCAGGTTTCTTGTATTTTTCAGAAAGCATTTTGGTAGAGGACTTGGTGACGGTGGGGTTGATGTAGATGGTGGGTGTACCATCTAGGAGAAGAATGAAGAAGCGTTTAGAGAGATTGACTTGTGGAGCGGCTAAACCAATACCTTCTGGATCAGAGGTATGGCGGAGAATATGGACCATCTCATCAGCTTGTTGTTGAAGTTTATCGGTCCAGGTGGTGAGGATAGGAGTTTTCTTTTTTAGAGTAGGGTGAGGGGTAGTAATGATCTTCATGGCTATATTTTACCAAATTTGTCTTGAACAGCCTGGTAGTCGGGTTTAAGTTCAAGAGATTTTTGGTATGCCTGTAGTGCTTTATCCGTGTTTCCTAGCTGTTCGTAGATGATGCCGATGTTGTAAAGGATCTTGGGATCAGTGGGGGAAATGGCGGTGAGTTCGAGAAGAGTGTTTAAGGCTTGAAGAGTGTATTCAGGTTTGGATGTGGCGAGGTAAAGGTAGGTTTTGGCTTGGGATTTGTAGAGGTTGGTGTGGTGTGGATTTAGGTTTAGAGCCTGAGTGGTGTGGTCTAGGGCCTTTTGGGTGTAAGAGTCGATCATGGACTGGGCTTGGTTTGTAAGTTGAGTGGAGGCAGTAGCAGGAAGAGTTTCTATTTGAGCCTGTAAACTAGCAACGGCCTTGGCTTCGGTTTCGGCTAGTTGGGAAAGAAAAAGGGGTTGTTTGGGTTGGAGTTTAGTGGCCTTTTCTAGTTGAATGAGAGCTGGTTCTAGGTTAAAAGCTTGGGAGTATGATTTGCCCTGGTTGTAGGCGATGTCAGCTTTAAAAGTGTTGAAGAGAGAGAAGAGTAAATAAAGAGAAAGGAGAGGAAAGACAAGGAGAAGGTCAGAGAGAAAGGGAGGAATGTTGAGAGTGATTTCTTTGTTGGAAGAAGGAGAAAAGGAGAAAATTAAGGCAGGAAAGAGAAAAAAGAAAACAGCAATAATGACGACAGAGAAACCAAAGAAGTTGGTGATGAGAAGAGAAATATATCCAAGAAGGAGGGGCCAGACAAGGAGAGGTTGTTTGCTTTTTTTAATGGACTTAAAGAAGGAGATAAGGGTGGAGATGATGAGAGTGAGGTAGGTGATTAAACCAATGAAGCCGGAGTTGGCGAAGAAGTTAAGGTACTCGTTGTGAGCCTTGTTGTAGAGGAATTCCCATTCTGAAAGGAGGTTGTGGGTGGCAGGACGAATAGTGAAGTAGGAATATCCAAATGTTTCTACACCAGTGCCAAAGAGAGGATTTTTGAGACCAAGATTAACGGCTCCTTGCCAGACGACACGACGGATGTCAAAGGAGTTAGAACCACCAACTCTGATACCTTGAGATCTTTTGTTGATGGTGTCTTGGGTTGTTTGTGGGAGTCTTTCCATTTCTAGAGGTTTGGTTTGGGTGGTGAGGGAGAGACGGTTGAAGTATGGTTCGGCTTCTGGCCAGAGAGGTCCGCCAAGGTCTAGACGATGTGAGATTTGAGAAGGGTTGGGAGTCCAGGGTGTGCCGATGATGAGAGTAGAGAGAAGGATGAGGAGAAGGAAGAAGGAGATGGAGTGGGCTTTGAAGAAGTTTTTAACTCCTTTAGATTGGAAAAGACGGATGACGAAGTAGAGGAAGATGATGATGAAAGTAGTGCCGATACCGGACTGGGACTTGGTAAAGAGGATGGTGATGAAGAAAAGAAATCCGGTGACGGTATATATGTGAGAAAAATGTTTTTCTTTGGTGGTGTGGCGAAGAAAGAGAGGTAGAGGAAGGAGAGCGACTAGATATGCAGAGAGCCAGTTGGGTTGACCGAGAGTAGAGAAGACGCGGCTTTGAACGTCCTGGACCCAGAGATTTTTATCAATACCAAAGTGTTCCAGAGTACCATAGAGAGAGATGAGAAGAGCTGAGCCAAGAATGGCGTGATAGAAGTCGAGGAGAGATTCTTTGTCTAACTTAATATTGGAGATGAAGGCATAGAAGAGAAGGATGTAGGAGATGGTGGAGGCTAAACCACCATGGAAACGAGAGTAGTAACCCCAGACACTGGTATATGGATTGATGGAGAGGATGGTGGAAAGAAGTTGAGAGAGGAAGAAGAGAAGAAGAGGGATATCAAGAGGGGTTCTTTTGAGAACGAATTTCTTTTGAAAGATACTTTTGAAAAGCCAAAGAGTGGAGATGATAATGGTGAGGAGATATACAAAGAGCATCTTGTTAAACTCAAAAACCTCGCTGGTTTGAGGCCAGAGAAGAAGGGGAGTGAAGAAGAAGAGAGAGAGGAAGCAGAAACGGAGGATTTGATTAATTTTGTCTGTTTTGGACATGGAAATAGTTTAGCATTTACAGAGATATGGGGTCGTGCTATATTTAAGCGTAGATGGAGAAGGGAATAAGTGTGTCTTTGATCACATATGTTTTTCCTCTTAATAGAGGAAGGGAAGTTTGGCCGCTAAAGTGCGGTCCTTTTTTTACCCAGAGCTTGAATGTTATGGGTTTGACAAATACCAGTTAGATATATAATATAGGATTATGACAGAACGAGATAATAGGAGAGTAAGTAATTTAGAGAAAGCAGCAAGAGGGGTTGTGATTGCAACGACCATATTGACTAGTTGTAGACCAGGAGAACAAGCTCCATCACTAGATGAAGTAGATGATACAAACGCAGGGGTGGAGGAGAGTCGTCAGGAGGCAGAATCAAGTGAGCAGGGAGAGATACGAGTGACTGAAGAAGCCTTTATGGGGTCAGAGATGAAAGAAACTGGGGGTTTGAAGTTGGAGAGTACACAGAGTTTGGGTTTGGGGGTAGAGAAGACAAATGCGATTGTGGAAGAGCTTAAAGAAAGGGGATTAAATCCTGAAGATACAATTTACGTAGCTTTTTATAAAGTGGATGAAGCAGGGAAAAAGGAGTTGGTGTTAATAACATCTACACCTTCAGTAGAAGATGAGAATGAGAATATGTATTTTTATGTTTCTGGTAAAAACAAGGATGATTTGTTCCCAGTTGAAAAAGGTGATCAAGATCAAGTAGAGTTTGTGGAATTGATAGAGTATACGGAGACAGAAGGAGGAGAGACTATCGGATTAAGATTTGAACCAGATGAAGGTGACCCTATACCAGTAATAGAATTTGGGGAAAATATTGATTCATATAGAGACCCTTATATAAAAGTAGTGACAAGAATGAGTAAAGAGCTTTCTAGTGAAGTAATGGCAATGTTAAGTAGTATGCCAGAGGGAGCACAGGAGTTGGTTGATAGACTAGGAGAAGGAGCTGAGATAGTGGGGGTTAATTTGGTATATAACGGAACGATAATTGGAGAGTTGGACAGTGAGAATCAGGTTAGTTTTCAGGTGGAAGAGAAAACTATTTCCATTTCAACAGAAAATCTACAAATAAAAGACGGTGTGTTATTGGCGGTTAATAAGGAAAGGACAGGAGAAATGGGAGTGGATTGGGTAGAACAAGTATGGGTGGAAGGCGAGAGGATAGCAGTACTAGAACCGGTGGTTGGTTTGCCAGAAACTTATGAGGAAACTTTAGTAGTGAAAGAAGAGTCCCTTGATTATTTTATGCCAAAACTTTTAGTGGCAGAAAAGAAGTGGTTAGATGAGAATGGAGAGAGGGAAAATGTGGAATTTAATAATAATGTAAGTGTTCAATTCCCTTTTCCTCAAATTTTTCGAGAAAGGCAGATGCCTTATGTTGAGAGGCCGTTTATATCACGTGAGAGTTCTGATAATAATAATGTTTTAATTGTTTCGTGGACAAGATTGCGAATGAGTAGTGGGAAAGAATTAGATTTTGTGGGTGTGCCTTTTTTGGGTAAGTCTCTTTATTTTGGTTCTTCTAGAGATGAAAATTTTATTTGGCATTTTGTTTCTGATAGTGATGCTGCTAAGAATTGGGTTGAGGAAGTAGTTGACGATTCAAGTTCAAAAATAATTCTTGATGATAGGGTAAGAACAAAGTATGTGTTTGAGACTTTTAATGAAGGTAGAGGTGATTTTGTGGCAAGAATGTTTATTGACGCTACAGAAGTGAGTGGATGGGCAGAGGAATATAATTGGACAGAGAGTAAAATGCAAGATTTAATTAGAAGAGATGGTTTTGAGGATATAGATGTCTTGATGAAGAGAATTAGTTTAAATATCCCTGGATATAGTGAAATAATGGGAAAACAGATGGTGTATACGAGACAAGAAGGGGGTGTACAAGTGCCAGGAGGGTTTTTAGAAAAGATGGAAGAACAATTAATACCAGTTTGGCTGTTTTATAGAGAAAATCGTTAGATTTTATTGATTGCTTGACAAGAGTTTTTTGTATAACATGAAGATATGGAGAATAAGAGCAAGTTATGGTTATGGATTTTAGTAGGTATTTTAGGTGTAGGGGCGATTGGAGTTGGAGTATGGCTGGGGTTGAATCAAGGTGCTATTCAATATGCAAGAGATTATGGTGTGTTAAGGCTGATAGAAGATGTAATTTTAAGTAAGGATGATTTAAAAGAAACAGAGTTAATGGTGAGTGTTCTGGCGTGGGATGAAGAGGGAGCGGTGATTAGTTTTACTGGTGATAAACAGATAGGTAAGTTTGCGATTAGTGCTATAGAGACAGAGCTTATTTTGAAGGCACAGGTTGAGGAAGGTAATGGGTTAAATGGGTTAATAGGTGAAACTCTTTTAAGTACGTTGTCACCATATTGGAAAAATGCTTTTTGTGTGGGGGATACCGTGTTGATGGAGTTGGAAGAATCTGCTATTGGATTAAAGAAAGATTTGGAGAAGATAGAGAGCAAGGATGTAATAAAGATTACAAATTTAGGACCGAGCGAATGCAGAGAAATAAATTAATTAAAATTTGCCTATCTTTGTTGATAGGAGTAATTTTGTTTTTGGTTTCGAAGAGTGAAGTTAAGGTATCTATATTTGGTGAGGATATTAGGGTGAGATCTGATTACCAATGTCTTGAGTGTGGACCCTACTGGCCGGCTTGTTGGGATGAGTTTTGTGATGAGTATAATTGTCCATTTGGCTGTTTAAGCGAGGATTGTAATGGAGGAGTATGTATAACTTGTTCTGAGTGTGGAATTTACCCTCATTGTTGGAGTGAGTATTGTAGTTCTAGTTGTACATATGGTTGTTCAAGCGAGGGTTGTTATGGAGGAGTATGTGAAATACCTCCTGAGTGTGCTGATGGCAGAACGAAGTGTGAAGGTACTGAGTATTCTAAGTGTGTAAATGAAAGTTGGGTGTTTCAGTATAACTGCTATCTTGGTTGTAGTGGAGATGTTTGTAGTAGTTCGTTGTATTGTGTAGATTCTGACTGTGGTTGTACTAAAGTTGGTAACCCACTTAAAGATAATCCTGGAGCCATTACCATTATATGTTATAAGTATCCTGGTAGCTCTATTGTAGAAAGTGAAACTTGCAGTCTTTCTTCGTCTTGTGATCTTGGTGTATGTAACCCGTATACGGGTACTTGTGGTGGGACCATAAGTGAAGCGACATGTGATGCTTTGTATCCAGGAATGAATTATGTGTCACATATTGATAACTGTGGAGGAATGGGTTGTGGTCCTCCTTGTACAGGTGGTGGTGGTGATGATGGTAGTGATGATGGTAGTTGTATTGCTCAGTATCCAGGTAAGCCAACATTGTTGTTACCTGTTGATGGAGGAATGTCTGAAGATGATGTTACTTTGAGTTGGAGTAGGAGTGGGTATGGTATAGGTTGTCCAGAAAATAGTGATAGTCAGGATTTGTATTTAGAGGCGGGAGATAGTAGTCCGGATGTGAAGATAGCTGATTTGGGTAGTACTGATAGTTCGTATGGTGTAAGTGATTTAGATTTAGGGACTGTGTATTACTGGAGGTTGGTGGTGAATAATGGGGATTTAAGTATGAGCTCGGATGTGTTTTCTTTTAAGGTTAATGGTTTGATTGAAGGGTATCTTTTTGATTCTGGAGGAATGAGTGTGTGTCCGGCTGATTTGAGTGATCCAGTGTATGATTCACGTAAGATTGGTGGGGGATTATTAGATGTGACAGGAACGACGGATTACTTAGATGTAACGAGTATTGCTGATGGTAGTTATTCTCAAACAGCAGGGACTCCAGGAAGCTATGTTTTAGGAAACTTTAGATTAGGATCAGGTTTTATATCGACACCTGATTTAATTTGTGATGGTACCTCAGTAGAGTTTGTGGTTGGTGGAGCGGGGACGACTATAAGAAGCTTTGGATTTCTACGAGACTATGATGGTTGGTGGCAGGGAGTGGGAGGAGATGTTTATGGTGGTTTAGGATTAGAGAGTACGATTCCAGCAACTTGTGTGGCTGGTGTAGGATGTGAACCGTACTTAGTTGCCAGTGATGGGAATGGAGAGAGTGGTTTGGTGAGATATATGTCTGGAGGTGTGGAATTGGGAGACAATGAGCTAGCCGCTGTTAATGCTGATGGTTGGGTGGTTAATTCAGGTTATGCTGGTCAGGACACTAACTATGCTTACTACAATTCTAAGATGGCTTTGATAGAGAAGACTAGCTGGGCAGGGAGTGGGAAACCAGTGTTTAATCCTCAGGTTGGGAGTGATTATGAAATATATGTGTATACAGGAACGGGAACGATTGATTTTGATGTAGCGGCGGGTGAAAAGATGATCTTTATGGTAGGAGGAGACGTGGATGTAACCAGTAATGTGGATGTGGCAGAAGGAGGCCATTTGGCAGTAATTGCTTCAGGCAGTATTACCTTTGCTAGTGATGTTAGTCAGGTAGAAGGTTGGTGGGTAGGAGACAGTTTGAGTATTGAGTCGACAGGAAATACGGGTACAGAGTTGGTCTTTAGAGGAGAGGGTAGTTTTGTGGGTTGGAATGGAGTTAGTTTGAATAGGGACAGGGGAGAATCAAATGCAACCGAACCAGCAGAGGAGTTTGTGTTTAGATCTGATTTAATGATTAATGCACCAATTGCTTTGAAGTTTTCTAGATATGTGTGGCAAGAGAAGGCTCCTAATTGATGTTATGGAGTGATGGATTTGGTAATATAAGTAGTTAGGTTTGAGCTTGTATGGTTGACAAATAATGTACAAAAGTGTATATTATCTATTAATGAGATTAAGAGAGTTTAGACAAACAATGAAGATGCCGATTTTCTACACTTATCAAGTGGAGAGATTGTTTGGAAATGAGAGTAAGAATTTGATCAATACTCAGTTGTCACGGATGGTGAAGAGGGGGGATTTGGTGAGATTGAAGAGGGGAGTGTACAGGTTGGCTGAGGCAGAAGTAGATGAACTGGTGTTGGCTGGTTGGTTGTATAAACCTTCGTATGTTAGTTTAGAATCGGTTTTACAGATGTCTGGAGTGATTCCTGAGGTAGTAGGTAAGGTAACTAGTGTGACTACGGTGACTTCTAAGGAGATTAAGACGGGTGAGGGGGTGTTTTTGTATAGTAAGATAGCTAAGGAGTTGTTTTTTGGTTATGAAAAGGTAAAGGATGAAAAGAGTGGTTTGTATTACAATTTGGCAGAGCCGGAAAAGGCCTTGCTCGATTGGATATATATTAGAAGAGTGAAGAGTCTGGAAGGGGAAAGGGTTGATATGAGTGGGTTGAATAAGAAAAAGTTGAGAAGTTATGCAAAAATTTATCCTAAATGGGTAAGAAAGGTAATTGATGAATAATTTAATAACAAATTTTGATCAGATAGTTGAGTTTGCGGATAAGCAGGGAGTACCTAAGGATAAAAAGAGAGGGATTTTGAGGGAGTACCTGCAAACTAGGTTTTTGGTGGAGTTTTATGGTTTAGCTGAGGCAAGAAAGATGTCTTTTGTGGGGGGAACTAGTTTAAGATTGTTGAGGGGTTTGCCTCGTTTTTCTGAAGATTTAGATTTTGATAATTTGGGTTTAAAAGATACGCAAGTGAGTGATCTGGTGGAACAGGTGGTGAACAGGTTTAGACAAGAAAATATTGAAGTGGAGTTGAAGAAGAGTATAAGAGACAAGAAAACTTATTACGAGTTGCGTTTTCCTAGAGTTTTATTTGAATTGAAGATTAGTAGTAATCAAAAGGAGAAGATGATGATTAAAGTGGATTATGCTAGGAATTGGCGGGGACAAAAGACAGAATTAAGATTGTTTTCTAGTTATGGATTAATGGAGCAGGTAGTGGTTAATAGTTTGGATCAGATTTTAGTGCAAAAATTAACAGCTTATGTGAATAGGGTAAGAACTCAAGTGAGAGATGTATATGATATTGTTTGGTTGTATTCTCAGGGAGCGAAAATAGATAAGAAGTTTGCGAAAGAAAACGAAGTGGATGATATTTTAGAGAAAGCGAAGAAAAAGTTTGATGAGGAGGGAGTGGGGGCAGGAATGAAGAGAAGGCTGAAGCCATTCTTGTTTGATGAAAGAGGAATAAAGAAACTAGATTTATTAGGACAGGTTTTAAAGAATTTGAAACAGAGTAAACAGATTGAGGTTGAGGGTGTTTGACTTCTTTTGATCTGTTTAGATATCTTGGGTGGTACTTATCAGTGGCTATGAGATGATGTTTCTGATATGATTTTGTGTATTATAAAGCCGGATTTAATTAGTTATGTTAGAGAAGATATGGCGACTAGTTACTTTAGATGTGGGGATAGATTTAGGGACAGCTAATACAGTAGTTCACGTTAAAGGAAAAGGGGTGGTGATTAGACAACCTTCAGTGGTGGCGAGAGATATGCGAACCAAGGAAGTACTGGCGATTGGAGAAGAAGCAAAGAAGATGTTGGGGAAGAACCCAGACAGTATTGAGGTGGTTAGACCTTTGAAAGATGGAGTGATTGCTGACTTTGATGCGACAGAGGAGATGTTGAAGTACTACATTACAGAGGTTCATGGAATGTTTAAAGGGTTGGGTTTTAAGATACCCAGACCAAGAGTGGTGATAGGAATTCCTTCAGGAGTAACAGAGGTAGAGAGAAGAGCGGTTCATGATGCGGCTTTGGCAGCAGGGGCAAGAATGGCTTTTTTAATAGAGGAGCCAATGGCGGCGGCAATGGGGGCGGGTTTGCCAATAGAAGAGCCTCGAGGACAGATGATAGTAGATATTGGTGGAGGAACAACAGAGATTGGAATTATTTCCCTAGGAGGTTTGGTGTTGAACAGAAGTTTGAGAATAGCTGGAGATGAGTTGACTGAAGCGGTGATGAACTTTGTACGTTTGAAGTATAACTTGCTTTTGGGTGAGAGTACGGCTGAAGAGGTGAAGTTGGCTGTGGGTTCGGTAATGGAGTTAAAGTGTGAGAAAGAAGGAAAGCCTTTACAGGTAGTAGTAAGGGGTAGAAGTTTAGAGAATGGGTTGCCAAAGAGTTTAAAGTTGACGAGTATAGAGGTTAGAGAAGCATTGATACCGGTGGTGAATAAGATTTTGGTGGAGATGGGGCAGGTGGTGGAGGAGACTTCACCAGATTTATTGGCTGATATTCTAGAAAAAGGAATGGTGTTGGCGGGTGGAGGTTCACAGATACGGGGAATAGATAAGCTGATTTCGGAAAAGATGGGAATGCCGGTATGGATAACGGAGAAACCAATGGAAGCAGTGGTAAGAGGTTGTGCAAGAGCTTTAGAGAAGGACTCTTTGTTAAAGAAGGTTAAGGTTGTAGGGGCGTTGGATTAGTTTTAAAATCAAAAAAAGTTTCAAGGATGTCTCTGGTTTTCATACATATTTGAGGATTATTATCTTTTTCGGCGGCGTCCATGATGCCGTTAAGAACAATTCTGGCTCGGCGATTTTGTTTTTCGAGAGGTTCTGATTCTTTTTCAATGAGTGTTTCTATGGCATCACGAATGGCGAGAGCGTGGGAGTTAAGTTTGTTTTGAAGGGCTTCATCATCATCTTTAAGTTCATGGTAGGTGTCTTCACCTTCTTGAAGTAAAAAATAATGTTGGTAATTGTTTTCTCTTCTGAATGCTTGGTTTTCCATAATATGAAATAGATTGACTTAGCAAGTATTATATAGTTATGGGATCAAAATATCAAAGATTGGGGCTGATGATGACGGAAGGGCTCTGAGTTTGATTTATAGGAGTATTGAGTTTGATTTGTATTTTTTGTAAAGGTTGTTGAGGATTAGAGAGAGATCGTGTGGTGGTGCCGATGACCAAACCTTCTGGTAGGTATTGAGTGGGTAGGGTGTAGATGGTGGTGTTTGTAGGTATAGGGGTTTGGCTAGGGAGGTTGGTTATTTGTGGTGTTTGATTAGCAAAGATGTATTCGGCCTGGATTTGGTTGATGGTTTGAACGTCTAGATGGATGTCTGGATGGGTTAAAGGGGTGATGTAGATGAGGGGTGGTTTGACCTCAGTAACTATACCCAGAAGAGCAGTAGAGTCGACTAGAGGTTGTCCTGGTTGTATGAGAGAAAGATCTGGAGCTGTGGCAGTGACTAAGGGAGAAAGATTGATGATTTTGATGGGTTGAGAAGGCCAGTTGAGAGAGGGAATGGTGTCGTAGTGGAGTTGATTTTTGAGAAGGAGAATCTGGGTTTGTAGTTGAGTGTTTTCTTGTTTTAAGGTCAAATTTTCGTACTGAGTTTGAGGGAGAGAGGTAATTATTTGTTGTTGGTTTTGTAGTTTTTGACCCAGTTGAGATATGGGGGAGTAAAGAGGCTGGATTAGGCGGGTGGGAAGAGAGGTTAAAGAGTTGGCTTGGGGTATACGAGAGAGGGTAAAAAGAAGGAGGGAAATGAGAAGAGGAGAGATTAGTTGATGCTTAGTTTGTGTTGATGTCATAAAATATAGTTAATGAAAAGAAGGGGTACAGAGAATAATATAGCAATTTTAATCGCCGGTGTGGTGTTAATGCTGGTGGGAGAAGGTGTGTTTAGGTGGGGAGGATGGTTGGTGGTGTTGTTGGTGGTGAGTGAGTGGGAAGGAGCCTTTTGGTATGCAGTTATTTTAGGAATGGTGTTAGCGGGAATGAATGGAACTGGTTTGGGTTGGACTAGTTTGGTGTTGTTGGGAGTGAGTTTGATTTTTAGATTGATGAAGGGGGTGGTAGAAGAGAGCCGTTTGATAACAGTGTTGGTGTTGGGGATAGTGGGTTGGTTGGTAGATAAGTTACTGGGTATGTCCTGGAGTTGGATGGAGATGTTGGCAAGTGGGGTGCTTTTTTGGCTGGTGTCTGTTTGGTGGAAAAAAGAGGGTGATTTAAGTGTAAGAAACTGATGTTTGGACCTAAAGGTAAAGAAACCAAGATTAAAAGAGGAGGAGTTGAGATACTGCGTTGGTTGTTAGTACTAGGAGGAGCGGTAATAATGTCGAGGTTGTTTTTTGTGACGGTGATAATGGGAGAACACTACTCAGATTTGGCTAGTGGTAATCAGATTAAACAAGAAAAAGTGATACCAATGAGGGGAACGATTAGTGATAGGGAGGGGACAATATTGGCTGGGAATATATTGGTAGAAGACAAGGTAGTACGTCATTATCCTCTAGGGGAGATTACAGCTGGAGTGGTGGGATATGTGGGTGAGATTAGTGAGGGAGAGATGGAAGAGTGTGGGAAGGATAGTAGTAAGTGGTTGTTAGAAGGGCGTTGCTATGGTGGACAGGTGGTGGGTAAGACAGGGGTGGAGAAGTGGTATGAGTCGAGGTTGGCTGGAGGGTTGGGGATGAGATTGTTGGAAGAGTCGGCGGCAGGAGAGGACTTGAGTGAGATTAGGAAAGAAGAGGCTATTAATGGAGAAAATATTAAGTTAAATTTATCGATTGATTTGCAGGCGGCGGTGCATAGAGCATTAAGTTTGGCGGTGACAGAGGGTGAATTAAGTGGAGGAGTGGCGATGGTGAGTACAGTAAGAGGTGAGGTGTTGAGTTTGGTGAGTTTGCCCAGTTTTGATCCAAACTTGTTTGTTGAAGGAGGAGAGAGAGGGGCAGCTGGAGGAAAGTACAAGGATGTGGTTGATATTGTGGGTGATAAGGAAGGGAAACCTTTGTTTAATAGGGCAGTGGCGGGAGTATATCCACCAGGGTCGGTGTTTAAGACAGTGGTGGCTACAGCGGGATTAGGTGAAGGGACGATTGATATAGATGAAACGATAGAAGATGTTGGAGAGATTAAGGTGGGAGGAGCTAGATTTGGTAACTGGTACTTTGATAGATATGGAAAGACAGAAGGACTGGTTGATGTAAAAAAAGCTTTAGCAAGAAGTAATGATATTTTCTTTTATAAACTGGGAGAGAGACTAGGAGTGGACAGTTTAGTGGAGTGGTCGGGTAAGTTTGGAGTAGGAGAGAAGACAGGAATTGATTTGGTAGAAGAAGTATCGGGTTTGCTGCCAAGTCCTTTATGGAGAGAGAAGACAATCGGAGAGAGATGGTACTTGGGAAATACTTATCATATGGCTATTGGCCAGGGGGACTTGATGGTGACACCAGCGCAGGTAGACAGGTGGACGGCGGCAGTGGTGAGTGGAAAGAAGTGTGAGTTGAGACTACAAGGAGAAGGAGAGTGTGAAGACTTGGGTATTGGGGAGGAGAATAGAAAAGTGGTGGTGGAAGGAATGAAGCAGGCTTGTATGAGTGGGGGAACAGGTTACCCATTTTTTGATCTAGAGGGTAGGGTGGTGTGTAAGACGGGTACGGCTCAGCAGGGAGGAGAAGATGATGAACCTCATGCATGGATAACGGTGGTGGTACCAGAGGTAGGGGATGAGGGAGAGTATTTATGGAGTGAGATAGATGATTGGCGAGTAGTAACTGTGTTGTTAGAAGGAGGAGGAGAAGGAAGTGAAAAAGCGGCACCGGTAGCGAGAAAAATAGTAGAGTCAATGTTGTAAAAATGAAAAGAGAAAAAGAGAGCTTGAAGTGGATGGTAACAGAGATGTTAGAAGGGGGAACTAGTCGAAAAGTGATCCTAAGTTACGGTAAAGATTGGGGAGGATGGGTGAAGATAAGTGGGGGTGAAAAGATGGGTAAAATTAGTGAACGATACGGGAAGTTAGGGATTAAGTGTGTTTGTTTTTGGGATGAAGATTTCCCAGAAAGTTTAAGGGAAATAGCAGATCCGCCAGTATCTATTTATTACAAAGGAAAGTTGCCCGAGAATGGTGAAGTTTGGGTGGCGGTGATAGGTTCAAGACAGATGAGTGATAAGGGTAGAGGTTGGGTGAAGAAAATTGTGCCTGAGTTAGTGAAGGAAAGAGTGGGGATAGTATCTGGTTTAGCCATAGGAGTGGATGGTCTGGTTCATGAAGAGTGTTTAAGAACAGGAGGGAGAACAGTAGCTGTGTTACCAGTAGGTTTGGACAGGGTTTATCCTTTAAGACATGAGAGATTGTTAGAAAATATCTTGAAACGAGGTGGTGGAGTGGTGAGTGAGTATCCGATGGGAAGTGAGTTGAGGAGAAGTAATTTTTTGGAAAGAAACAGGTTGGTGGCTGGTTTGAGTCGAGGAGTGGTGGTGATTGAGGCGGCTAGAAGGTCAGGGAGTATTAGTACGCCAAATTTTGCAGTAGATCAAGGAAAAGAGGTGTGGTGTGTGAAAAAAGAGAAGGGAGAGAGGAATAGTGATGGGTTGTTTGATCTGGTGGCTGATGGAGCTAGAGTGGTGAAAAGTGGGGGTGAAATTGTCAGAGAAATTAAGTTACACTAAAAAGAAGTGTTATGATATTAAGGTTATGAAGCTGGTAATTGTTGAGTCTCCTACGAAAACAAAAAGCTTGTCCAAGTACTTGGGTAAGGACTTTAAGGTAATGGCAACCATGGGACACATGGTGGATTTACCTAAGAGTAAGTTGGGGGTAGAGATTGAAGAAAAAGACAAGAAGATGAGTTTTAAACCAGACTATACGGTGGTGAAGGGTAAGGGTGCACAGATAAAGAAGTTAAAGGCAGAGGCAAAAAAAGCTAATAAAATAATTTTGGCGACTGACCCAGACAGAGAAGGAGAAGCAATTGCTTGGCATGTAAAAGGCTTATTGAAAGGAAAGAGTGATGGAGATAAGTTTGAGAGAGTGGTGTTTCACTCGATAACAAAGTCGACGGTTTTAAAGGCAATGGAAAAACCAAGTAAGTTAGATATGGCTTTGGTGGATGCACAGCAGGCTAGGAGAGTACTAGACAGATTAGTGGGATATAAACTGTCTCCGGTGTTGTGGAAGAAGGTAAGGCGAGGTTTGTCAGCAGGAAGAGTACAGAGTGTGGCAACAAGGTTGGTGGTAGAAAAGGAAGCGGAGATTAAGGCATTTAAACCAGATGAGTACTGGGATATGGGAGTGGAGTTAAAAGGAAAGAAGGGAAGTAGTTTCTATGCTGAGTTGCACAGGGTTGAAGGAAAGAAGATGGAGATAAAGAATGGGAAAGAATCAAAAGAGATAGAAGATGGTTTGAAGAAGGCAAGTTATGAGGTTTTAAGTATTGATAGAAAAGAAAGAAAAGTAAGACCAAGACCTCCTTTTAAGACCTCAACAATGCAACAAACGGCGGCTAATATGTTGGGCTGGTCGGCTAAAAAGACAATGAGTGTGGCTCAGGCTTTGTATGAAAATGGAAAGATTACTTATCACCGAACTGACTCACTGCATTTGATAGCAGGAGTGGTAGAGAAGATTTCTAAGTTGGTAGAAGAAAAATATGGCAAAGAGTATGTGGCTGAAGGGGGTATTTTTTACAAGAGCAAGGCTAAGGTGGTAGCTCAGGAAGCACACGAAGCGATTAGGCCGACCAATGTTAAGTTAGTGCCAGAGGCGTTTACGGGAGAAGGAAGAATGGTAAGTGATCAGAAGAAGTTGTATAGATTGATTTGGCAAAAAACGATTGCCAGTCAGATGGCAATAGCGATTTATGATGCGACTAAGGTGTTGATTGCAGCTAAAGGGAAGAAAGAGATGGAGGTATTGGCCAGAGGAGAGATTGAGAAGTTTATTGGTTGGAGGAAGGTGTGGGAGAGAAGTGGGGCTGACAAAGAGGAGTTGCCAGAGATGGAGGAAAAAGAAAAACTTGATTTGATTAAAGTGAATACAGAACAGAAGTTTACTCAACCCCCAGCCAGATTTAATGATGCTTCTTTGATTAGAGAATTAGAGAAGAGGGGAATTGGTAGACCGTCAACCTATGCTCCAACGATTAGTACGATTATTAATCGGAATTATGTAGAGAGAAAAGATAAGCGTTTTTATGCCACCAGTATTGGTAAGGCAGTGGTTGAGTTTTTGGTAAAGAATTTTAAAAAACAATTGGACTATGATTTTACGGCTGAGATGGAGGGTAATTTGGATGATATTGCTGAAGGAAAGTTAAAGTGGCAAGATATGTTGGGAGTGTTTTATAAACCGTTTATTAAACAAGTAGAAAAAGTAGAAAAGAATTCAGAGAGGGTGAAAATTGAGGTAGAAAATACAGGAAAGAAGTGTCCGGACTGTAAGAAAGGGTCCATTGTGATTAGGGAAGGGAGATTTGGTAAGTTCTTGTCTTGTGATCAGTTTCCTGAGTGTAAATACAGAGCCAACTATGTAATTTATGTTGAAGGAGCCAAGTGTGAAGATTGTGGTAGTAGGGTGGTGATAAAGAAGACACGAAAAGGGAGAGAGTTTTATGGTTGTGAGAAGTATCCAAGTTGTAAGTGGGCTAGTTGGAAGAAACCAAAGGTGGAAGGAGAAGAGAAGGAGGAAGATAAGAAATGATTTTGTCGGATAGAGATATAAAAAAAGAAATTAAGAACAAGAAGCTAGTAATCGACCCGTTTGACAAGGAGTGTGTGCAACCGTCGACTTATGATGTGCATCTTTCTAGTCAGTTTAGGGTGTTTAATAATAATCAGACTACCTGTATTGATTTAAAACAAAAACAAGCTGTGACTAAGTTGGTAGATGTAAAGAAAGAAGGTAAGTTTATTCTTCATCCAAGTGAGTTTATTTTAGGGTCAACGGTGGAGAGATTTGAGATTCCAAATGATATGGCGGCAAAGATTGAGGGAAAGAGTAGTTTGGGGAGATTAGGACTGGTGGTTCATGCTACAGCCGGATATATTGACCCTGGTTTTAAAGGCCATATTACTTTCGAGATTAGTAACCTAAATACGGTACCGATTGTTTTGTATGCAAACATGAAGGTGGGACAAGTTTGTTTTTTTAGAATGACATCAGAAGTGGAAAGGCCATATGGAACAGCGGGGAATAAGTATCAAGGACAAAAAGGACCAACAGCGAGTAGAGCATGGAAAGATTTTAAAGATAAGTAATAATGAAAAAAAACAATAAAACATTTTTTATAGTATTAGAAGGAGGTTTGGGAGCAGGTAAAACAACGGTTAAAAGGGGATTGGAGAAGGAGTTAAAGGGTAATATATCATTTTTTAGAACCTGCTACATTAACGCAAAGAGCAATGAATATTTACTAATTGATAGAAATTAATTTAATTATTTCTATTGCTTCTCGGAAAACTTTGGTGTCTATTTTGTTAGGTGTGTTAAGTTCTAAAAGTCCTATCCCAAACGAAACAAAGTGTTGATCTGATTTTTGACAAAAGAAATATTTTTGTGAGTCATTTGGATCAATTAAATACCTGAGTATCCCAATGTCCGCCACAGTCTCTATATACTCCACTGTGCGATAGTTGCTACTTGGGCCTTCAAATTCGGGTGAATCGTCAAAAAGGCACACACTGCCTCCCATCGGAGCCTGATAGAGGGTTATTTCATAACCATTTTTAGATAATTTAAAGTTCATTGTTCCGAGCCCATCATTTTCCTCTTCGACAATCCAATCTGGTGGGTAATTGAAGGTTACGGATGGAAAACCGATCTTTGGGAGTTTTGGAGTTGTGTAGGTTTTCCAATCTTCTGTTTCGTCTAAAAATTTAAAAGTGGAGAGAACTTGATCAAAAGTAGCTTGAAGCGATAGGTCTGTCAGAAATAACACATAGGTTGCATCAGGTTTTTTGATATAAACTTTGATAGTCGAAACATAAAATTCCCCACCTCGAGAAACTTGTTCTTGTTGACGAACGGCATTTTCGCCAGCAACTGTTATCTGCTTGCTGCTGTCAATAATAACCACTGGCTCATTTATCTCAGAGTCAAAAAGGTTTTTGGCGATTGGATAGTCAGAAGCACCTTTAATGATCCCAAAAGTGCCGGACGGTTCAAAATTACACTCTACAGTCTTATCCTCTTGATGTTCAAGTCCAACATAGATATCTTCATCAGAACACTCCAAAAAATTCCAACCGCTCGGTACCTTAAAGCTCCAATATTTTCTAGTAATTGTTCGCCAGTCTGCCGTTAGATCTTCCGTTGGAGAAGGGGATGCGATTGGGGATTGAGAAATCTGTTGTTTTAATAGGTAGTTTTGATAACCAAGATATGCGGATACGGTTAAGGAAAGCACGGCTATTACTGTCATTAAAATGATTGGTAATTTCGTAGGTTTTTTAATAGGTTTTACTTGATCAGATGGTGGGTTTGGAGGAGTAGGGGATTGTTGAGGTTGTACTACTGGCTGTGTTTCAGGGGCAGGTTTATCCATAAATTTAGTATATCATTTAGGTATTTTGTGGGAAACTTGTATACTCTCGGGGACTTTGTTAATACTTGACAAACCATAAAGCGTCGCTTTATACTTTACTTAGTTGAATAGTATAATTACAGGAGATAGAAAATAAAAACAGCAAAAATGAACAAAAACCTAGGACAACTAACTAAGAAAAAACAACAACTTGATAAATTCAGGCCGTTATCTAAAGATATAATCAAGAATTTAGAAGAATGGTTGAAAGTAGAGTTAACTTATTCTTCAAATGCTATTGAAGGTAATACTTTGTCACGGTTAGAAACAGCTGAGGTTATTGAAAAAGGAGTTTCAGCCACCATCAGTGGTAAGGCTCTTAAAGACCAGCTAGAAGCTATCAACCATACTAAAGCTCTGGAGCTTATTAAAAATCTGGTTGAACAGCGCAAGGGTCACCAATTTGTTAAAGAGGGTGATATTAAGTCTATTCATAAAACCATTCTGACTGGCATTGATGACCAGTGGGCGGGTAAATATAGACAGACAGACGTTTTTATTAGAGGAGTAGGTGTAGAGTTTCCCAGACCTAATGAAGTGGCTTATAAAATGAAGCAGTTTGTGGAATGGTTAGAGTCTCAACAAGAAAGTCATCCTGTAAGGATAGCCGCTGATGCCCACTTTAAGTTTGTGTCAATCCACCCCTTTGTAGATGGTAATGGTAGAACAGCAAGACTTTTAATGAATTTCATATTGGTTCTTAACTCTTATCCAATGGCCGTTGTTAGGAATGAAGATCGTACAAAATATCTCGAGGCTGTGAACAAGGGTCAAACTAAAGGAGATCTTCAGTCTTTTTATGATTTAATGGAATTATCTGTAGAACGTTCACTAGATGCTTATCTGAACGCCGTTGAAGGCAAATTGCCATTGGGTCCACTAACAAAAGGAATCAGGCCTTCTGATGATGTTTTAGAGAAAAAACTTCTCAAGATTGGAGAGTTGGCCAAAGCGACAGAGGAAACTATTCATACCCTACGTTACTGGACAAAACAGGGACTTTTAGAAGTAAGGGAGTACACAAAGGGTGGTTACCATTTATATTCCCCATCAATGATTAATAGAGTGAAGAAGATAAGACAATTGCAAGATGAAGAACGCTTAACTATTATTGAGATAAAGAGACGATTTAGTAATAACAAATAGAAAAAAGGTTGCTAAAATTTTAGGTTTGAAGTATACTTTGGCCTGTTAAAGTTAATAAAAAGCACTTCTGGCAAATCTCCTGATTAAGAGCCGGAAGGAAGAAAAGGAGATTGATTATGACTAAGAAAGTAGAAACCAAGGTCAAAGAGACCAAAAAAAGTAAGATTGTTAAGATTACCCCGGAGATTTTGTTTGAGGCTGGTGCTCATTTCGGACATGTGGCTAAGAGATGGAATCCTAAAATGGAGAAGTTTTTGTATGGAAAAAAAGGTGGAGTTCATATTTTTGATTTAGAAAAGACAATAGAAGAGGTGGAGAAGGCGGGTAAGTTTTTAAGTAAGATGGCTAGTGAAAACAAGAAGATTGTGTTGGTGGGAACTAAGAGACAGTCAAGAGAGATGGTTAAGGAAGAAGCGATGAGAATTGGAGCTGGCTATGTAACAGAGAGATGGTTGGGTGGAACAATAACTAACTGGGAACAAATTAAGACTAGAATTGGTAGATTGAATAAGTTGAAAAAAAGTAGAGAAGCCGGTGAGTTTGCTGGATATACAAAGAAAGAAAGACTGTTAATTGATAGAGAGATTGCTAAGTTACAGAGATTTTTTGGAGGCTTGGCTGATCTAGGAGGAATACCTGAAGTAGTGGTGATTTTTGATGCTAAGAAAGACAAGATTGCAGCCAAGGAAGCTAAAAGTAGGGGAATCAAGGTAATTGGATTACTGGATAGTAATGCTAATCCTGACTTAGTAGATTATCCAATTCCAATGAATGACGATGCTACAACTGCGGTTGAGTTGGTGATAAAGTATTTAGTACAGGAGATTGAAAAAGGTAAGAAAAAAGGAAGTAAAGCTTCAGTGGTTAAAAAAGAAGAGAAGAAAAAATGATAGATGAAATCAAAAAACTAAGAGAAAAGACAGGTGCTGGTGTAATGGACATTAAGAAAGCCTTAGCTGAGTCTAAAGGCGATCTTAAGAAAGCAGAGCAGATCATACGAGAAAAGGGATTAGATAAGGCTAAAAAGAAAGCAGATAGAGATGTGTTGAGTGGTTTAGTTTATGCCTATCTTCATCAGACAGGTAAGATTGGAGCAATGGTAGAGATAGCTTGTGAGACTGATTTTGTAGCTAGTAATGAAGAGTTTAAGAGTCTAACCAAGGAAATTGCTATGCAGGTGGCGAGTATGAACCCAAAAAATGTAGAGGAGTTGTTAAAACAAGACTACTTTAGAGATACAAGTAAGAAGGTAGAAGATGTTTTAAAGGAGTTGATTGGTAAGGTTGGAGAGAATATGAAGATAGTTAGATTTGTTCGTTTTGAATTAGGAGAGAAATAAGGGTTGATAGTAGTGATAGAATAGTTTTAATGGAAAAAGGAGAAGGTGCTGAGTCAATCAAGAATAATAATGAGTCTTTTGCTGAGGAGGTAACAAGTTCTCCTAAAGATTTTGTAGATAGATTTTTAAAGAGTGAGTTATTTTTAAAAGGAAGACATAACGATGTTAAGGGTGGACCTGAGTTAAGGGGTTTAGAGGATTACAAGAAGGAGTTGGTTAATAGGGGAGTTAAGGAAGATGAGAAGGAGATAAAGAGGGTTTTTTGTGACATGAGTGATACCAAGTTATTGTTGCTCCATTTTGCAAAGTATGAGCTGATGTTGAAGTATGATGAAAAAGAGTTTAGTTTGGGAGTTAATACAACCTTTAAGAGGTACATGAAGCTGGTTCAGAAGAATGATTCGACAAGGAACAAGATAGAGTTGGGAAATTTACCCACCGATTTGCGAATACAAAGAATAGGTGAGGCTGACTCTGAGAGACAGCTGAAACACTACAGAGTCATCCATGCCTTGATTGATGATGGTTTTGTGACTAGTGAGCCGATGGCAAGAGCTATGGCTAGAGTAATGTTGATCTCAGCAGGAGCGGATACCTTTAAGAGGGCTCAGGCCGATGAAGAGTTGAGGTTTAAGAGATTGCTCAAGGCGGCTCAGTCTGGTGGAGTTCATATTTAAAAATTGATAGAATGAGATAAGAATGAATGAAGAACTGATTGTTTCTCTAAAGGATAAGCTAGAAAAAGTGTTGGACGTGGTTAAGGATGATATGGCTACAGTTAGAACCGGTAGAGCTAAGCCGGATATGGTGGGTGGTTTGATGGTGAGTGCTTATGGTGGACAGAAGATGAGGTTGTTGGAGTTGGCTAATATCAGTGCACCCGATAATTCTTTGATTGTAATCGAGCCATGGGACAGAACTGTGATTCCAGATATTGAGAAAGCAATTATTGATAGTGATATGCAGTTATCACCAGCAGTGAGTGGAGAGTTGATTAGAGTACCGGTGCCAGCATTGACAGAAGACAGAAGAAAAGACTTTGTTAAGTTGTTAGCGCAGAAACTAGAAAGTGGGAGAGTGATGTTAAGACAAGCAAGACAGGATGTTAAAGAGAAAATAGATGCTTTGGAAGGTGAACCTGGAGTGAGTGAGGACGATGTGAAGAGATTATTAGAGAGACTACAAGAAGTGTTTGAGGACTATGGAGAGAAGCTAGAGGAGATGGGGGAGAAGAAGGAAGCGGAGATAATGGAGATCTAAAGGATTTAGGTTGGAGTTGTGATAAAATCTTGGTGAAGACATTCATTTCTGTCTTCTCCTCCTTGGTGTAGGAGAGCTGTTGATATATATTACTTACTTGTTTCACTGACAGCTCTCCTATTAAGAACTTAAGAAGTTAAGATTCAAGATGTCGTACTTTGAAATGCTTGCCGGGGTCGTCTAATTGGCAGGACGTACCGATTTTTAATCGGTAAAATGAGGTGTTCGACTCCCTCTCTCGGCTTGGAGAAATGATCTGGGAAATGTATTCCACGTATGTGTGTGTTTTCTATTCAAGTAGTATCTACTTTCTGCTTCACACCGCCACGGTGAGGAGTAAACCCCCAGGTTGTTGTCTCTGTTAGGTCCGCTTGATTTCCTAGTATTTCCATTATTTTTTGGGGAATGAGGGCGGCTTGTATAACACCTATCACTTTGGTTTGACACACTCTCCTTGCAGTGTGCTTTATCGAGTCGCTTTTTGAGTGATAGGTGGAAAATAATCCGGATTGAAAGAGAGTTTACCTGTTGTTTAGGTAAAAACTTTTTCTCTCCGGTTTTTTGTGTTTTGAGAGGTTGAGATGGGTTACAATGAAGTGTATGAGAATCAGAGAAAGAATTACCAGAGCGCTTGAGGATGTAGTGGAAGAGATGAGTTTAGAAGAAGCTAAGGTAGAGTTAGAGCATCCAGCAGACGAGAGTCATGGTGATTATGCTTGTAACGTGGCAATGGTGGGGTATAAGGAGGCTGAGGAGGTGTTTGAGAGTCCAAGAGAGTTAGCTGAGGCTTTGATAAAGGTGTTGAAGAAAAATGAAGTTTTGATGAAGAGGGTGGAGAAGATAGAGGTGGCTGGTGGTGGTTTTATTAATTTCTATTTAAGACAGAGATGGTTGGTAGATGAGTTGGGTAGAGTAGTAGAGAAAGGGGAAGAGTATGGTCGAGGTGAGTGGGGTGAAGGCAAGAAGGTGTTAGTGGAGTATTCGTCACCCAATATTGCCAAGAGATTTAATGTGGGTCATTTAAGAAGTACGATTATTGGTCAAGCATTGATAAATCTGTATCAGTTTTCAGGATGGAAAACGGTAGGAGATAATCACTTGGGGGACTGGGGAACACAGTTTGGAATGATTATTGCCGGTATTGAAGAAAAGGGATTGGATGTAAAAAATATGAGTCTGGTAGAGATGGAGGAGTTGTATGTTGATTTTAGTAAAAGAGCAGAAGAAGATGATGATTTAAAAGAAAAAGCGCGAGAAGGTTTTGCTCGACTAGAAAAAGGAGAAGAGAAGGCAAGAGAGATATGGAAAGAGGTGGTGGATATTTCCAAGAAAGAGTTTGATGCAATTTATGATCGATTAGGAGTGAAGATAGATCACTGTTTAGGAGAGAGTTTCTATGAAGATAAGATGGAAAGAGTGATTGGAGAGTTGGAAAAGAAGGGTTTAGTGAAAGAGAGTCAAGGGGCGAGAATAGTGGAGTTTGAGACTTTACCACCAGCAATGTTGGTAAAAAGTAATGGAACGAGCACGTATTTTACTCGGGACTTGGCGACTATAAAGTATAGAATAAAAAACCCAAAACTAGCCTCTGATTTATATATTTATGAAGTGGGATCGGAACAAAATTTACATTTTAGACAAGTATTTGCCATTGCAAAAAAGGCTGGTTGGGTAAAGAGAGGACAGATGTTTCACTTAGGTCATGGATTGGTGTTGGGAGATGACGGAAAGAGATTGAGGACAAGAGCTGGTAAAGGAAGTAAGTTGGATGATTTATTAGACGAGGTAATAGACGAAGCAAGTAAGATTAATAAAAAGGTGGCTAAGGAGGTAGGTATAGGAGCGATTAAATTTTATGATTTGAAGCATAACCCGGTAAGCAATTATAAGTTTGATCAGAAGCAGATGTTGTCGTTGGAAGGGGCTAGTGGACCTTACGTTCAGTATGCGGTGGTTAGAGGCAGGGCGGTCTTGGCTCAGGCAGGTAAAAAAGATCTGTTGGTAAAGGAGAGTGATTTGGTGAAGGAAGAGATAAAAGTGGCTAGATCAATTTATCGTTTTAGTGAGGTGGTGGAGAGAGCGGCAAAGGAAAAATCTCCGAGCTTGATGTGTGAGTATTTACTAGATTTAGCAGGCAGATTTAATGGTTTTTATAATCAACAGAAGATTCTGGGTTCAGAGAGGGAAGCTTTAAGATTGAGATTAACCGAGGCGACGGTGAGGGTGTTGGAGAATGGAATGAGACTTTTGGGGGTGGTAGTACCCGAGAAGATGTAGTAGGGAAGGAGAGGTTGTGTTAACTATTGACACGGTGGTTAACATGTGTTAATCTATTGGTGAAAGGTTAACATGGAAAATAAACTCATATCAAGTACAGAGCTGGCAAAAATTTTAGGTATTAGTCGTGTGGCGGTATTTAAGAGAATTAAGGCTGGTCAAATTAAGGCGGTGAAGGTGGGTCGTAATTATGTTATTGATAAAGATGATTTAGGTGGAATTTTAAATGATGATCTAACAAGGAAAGATAAAGAGATGATAAATAAGGCTGTTAAAAGAACGATTAAGGAGTATGGTGAAACACTGGAATTGCTGAGAACATCATGATTAAAAGTGTAAGCATTAAAGAAGTTGAACAGGTGGTTTTTAGACTGGTAAGAGAGAAAATGGTTTATGATGAGTCTATTCCCAGTTTTGGAACAAGGTTTCCAAATGTTTTAGAAAGTTGTTTGGTGGTGCCTTTTCAAAAATTTGACAAGAGAACGCTTTATAAGGGTTTTGGTAAAAAAGCAGCAGTTTTATTTTATTTAATGATTAAGAATCATCCATTTCAAAATGGTAATAAAAGAATTGCAATGATGACGTTGTTTTATTTTCTTTTTAAGAATAATAAATGGCTAAAGATAGATAATAAAAAATTGTATAATTTTGCGGTTTGGTTAGCTGAGAGTCCGGCAGAGTTAAAAGGTGATACTTTGAGTGCGGCAGAGAAGTTTATAAAAAATCATTTAGTAAATAAGTAAACATTAAGAGTTGTGGTGTAGAATGATTAAAGAATGCAGATCCTTATTTTTGTATTAGTCCTATCAGTATTGATTTTGGTGCATGAGCTTGGTCATTTTGTGACGGCTAAGTTGATGGGGATGAGGGTAGAAGAGTTTGGTATTGGCTATCCTCCTAGAGCGGTGAAGTTGTTTAGGTGGCGAGGGACAGATTTTACTTTGAATTGGTTACCGTTTGGTGGTTTTGTGAGGATATATGGTGAGGAGTATGACAAAGATGCCGAAGGGCAAGGAATGTTTTGGCAGAAACCAAAGTGGCAGAGAGCGGTAGTGTTGTTGTCGGGAGTGATAATGAACTTTTTGTTGGGAGTAGTGTTGTTTGGAGTGGTCTATTCAGTGATAGGAATACCAGAGGTAACAGATAGGGTAAAAATTGGGGGAGTAGCTAAAGGTTCACCGGCAGAGATAGTGGGTATAGGAGAAGGTGATGTGTTGTTGTGGGGGGAGATAGATGGTGAAAGAGTGGAATTTAAAGAAAGTGGTGATGTGATTAATTTAGTGGATGGGCATAAAGAAGAGGGGATTTTGTTTGGAGTGGAGAAAGTAGGTGGAGAAGTTGTGGAGTTTGAGATGGTAGCA